>WNFD01002479.1_pt1 | contig 35869 bp, 31 predicted proteins | sample 5400491 | NCBI WGS metagenome assembly WNFD01 (sample SAMN13153343, study PRJNA577476) | soil metagenome | isolation source: 120 cm saprolite under Douglas fir tree site 2 hole 2 replicate 2 | place: USA:California | collected 2015-04-18 | reverse complement strand
TGTTCCGCTATGCCGAGACCGGTGGCGCGCTGTTCCGGAACTACGACTGGGACGGCAACATCAACTGGTCGGGTGGGTTCAATTTCGGATACGTGCAGTTCCATGACTACTACTGGGTCAACTGGAACGTCGCGTACAATCCGTGGACGGTGGACAATCGTCGCACGCGCGGCGGGCCACTGATGCTGTTGCCACCGGGGTATCAATTCGGAGTCGACCTGGGATCCGATAGCCGCAAGTCGTTGACGCTCAACACGGGCGCCTTCACCTACTTCCGTTCCTCATCCGACATCGAGTGGTCGGTATACGTCAACGCGCAGTACCGGCCCGCGCCGAACGTGTTGGTCAGTGTGGGGCCGAACCTGTACAAGACCAGCAACCCGCTCCAGTACATCGGCGCAATCGCGGATACCACAGGAGCCGCGGCGAACACCTACGGCACCCACTACGTCTTCGGCGGGCTCAATCAGACCGAGCTGTCGGCGGGTATTCGCCTGAACTGGACGTACAGTCCGACATTGTCGCTGCAGCTGTATGCGCAGCCGCTGATCTCGGCAGCCCGTTTCGATTACTTCCACGAGCTGGCCCGGCCCCGGAGCGCCACGTTCACGCGCTACGGGCGAGACAACGGCTCGACGATCACCTACTCGGATTCGACCAAGTCCTACACCGTGGATCCTGATGGGGCCGGTCCGGCTCAGCCGTTCTCGTTCGGCAGGCCCGACTTCAACTTCAAGTCGCTGCGCGGCAACGCCGTGCTCCGCTGGGAGTACATGCCGGGTTCGACGCTGTTCTTCGTGTGGACGCAGAGCCGCTCGGCCGCCGACGACAACGGGAACTTCAGGTTCGGCTCATCGATGGGGAGCATGCTGCGCGCGCCGGCGGAGAACATCTTCATGATCAAGGCTACGTACTGGTGGAATCCGTAGACTAAAGACCTTCCGTTGGCGGTCTGGGCGGCGCGGGCACGAAGTGGTTCAGTGGCCCGTGCCCCTTCTCGCTGCCCAGGCCGGGCGCCGCCGCGATCGCCCGATGCACAAAATCGAGCCCGTCGGCCACCGCCTGCTCGAGCGAGCGGCCGAGCGCCAGGCCGGCGGTGATCGCGGCCGACAGCGTGCAGCCGGTCCCGTGCGTCGACGTCGTGTCGATGCGCGCGTGCGTGAAGCGGCGCGCTGAGCCCCCCCCGTTGTGCACCAGGACGTCGACGATCGTCGTCGCGTTCGCGAGGTGCCCGCCCTTCACGAGCGCGGCGCGCGCGCCCAGCGCGACGAGCGCGCGCCCCGCCTTCTCCATCTGATCCGGCGTCCGCACCTCCGCATCGACGAGAATCTCCGCCTCGTTCAAATTCGGGGTCACGAGGAGCGCCAGCGGCGCCAACCGTCGCGCGATCAGCCGCTCAGCATCGCGATCGAGCAGCCGGTCGCCCGATGTTGCCACCATCACGGGGTCGAGCACGTACGTCGTGAGGCGATGACGGCCGATGCGTTCCGCCACCGTGTCGACGATTTCGCGGGATCCCAACATGCCGCTCTTGATCGCGGCTGGGCGCAGGTCGTCCGCCACCGCGTCGATCTGCTGCGCCACGAGCGCGGCGGGCAGCGCCTGCCAGGCGGCGACCCCGATGGTGTTCTGCGCAGTGACCGCCGTGATCGCGCTGGTTCCAAAGACGCCGAACTGATGGAACGTCTTGAGATCGGCCTGAATTCCGGCGGCGCCTCCCGAATCCGAACCCGCGATTGTGAGGGCGATTCTCATGAGTTCCGGAGCCGTGTCTTGGCGAAAGCAAGGACGGGCGCAATCTTAGGGGCACCTGTGACCGGCACGAGGACACGCATTCGCAGTAATCTGCAGTCGACCGTACGCGATCTCCAACGCCGCAAGGCGCGCGGACGCCGCGGGCTGGCGGTCGTGGAAGGCGTGCGGCTGGTGGAAGAAGCGCTGGCCGCCGGCCTCGAGTTCAAAGGTGCGCTCGTTTCTCCCGAGCTTGCGCGGACCACGCGAGGCCAGGCGCTCACGGCCGAGCTCGCCAGCCACGCGGTCGCGGTGGAAGAAGTCGGATCGCGCACATTCGGCGATCTCGCGGGCACGGACACGCCGCAGGGAATCCTCGCGATCGTGCAACCGCGCGCGTGGGACCTGAAGGATATCGCCACTGGGCCGCTGCTCGTCGTCGACGGCGTGCAGGATCCCGGCAACGTCGGCACGCTGATTCGGACCGCCCATGCGCTCGGTGCCGGGGCAAGCCTGTTGCTCCGCGGCAGCGCGGACCCGATGAATCCGAAAGCATTGCGGGCGGCGATGGGGGCGACGTTCCGCCACCCCGTCGTACAGCTCGACGACGGGCCGTTCATCGCGTGGGCGCGCCAGCGCGACATCACGTTGTGGGCGGCCGCGGCGGACGGCGTGCCGCTCGCGCGCGCACTCGATTCCAGAACGTCACGTCAGGAGCTCATTGCGGTGATCGTCGGCAACGAAGGAGCGGGAATCCGGCCGCAGCTCAACGCAATCGCGGCCCAGCGCGTCGCGATTCCGCTGGCGCGCGGTGCCGAGTCGCTCAACGTGGCTGTGGCGGCGGGTATCCTCCTGTACGAGGTCCTGCGTGAGCACTGACATCGTCATCGTCGCCGGCGCCGTGCTGCTCGGCCTCTGCGTCGGAAGCTTCCTCAACGTGTGCATCCTGCGGCTGCCACGCGACCAGTCGCTGCTGCGGCCGCGCTCGACGTGTCCGCATTGCAAACAACCGATCGCGTGGCGCGACAACATCCCCGTCTTTTCCTGGCTGTGGCTGCGCGGAAAATGTCGCTGGTGCCGCAATCCCATCTCCAAGCAGTATCCCCTCATCGAGGCGCTGGTCGGCGTGCTGTTCGGCGCCTCGTTGCTGGCGTACGGCATGACGCTGCACGCCGTCGCGGCGGCGTTGTTCGGTACGCTGCTGCTCGGCATCGCCATCACCGACGCTCGCCACTACATCATCCCGGATGAGTTCACGTGGGGTGGGCTCGTCATCGGCCTGCTGCTCGCGCTCGGCGGCGGCGTCGATGGTTTCCTGCAGGCGCTGCTCGGCGCCGCGGTCGGCTTCGTGTTGCTGTGGCTGGTCGGTATGGCGGGGACGTGGGTCTTCAAAGAAGAGGCGATGGGCGGCGGCGATGTAAAAATGATGGCGATGGTCGGAAGCTTCGTGGGGTGGCGTGGCGTGCTGCTCACCGTGTTCGCCGGCGCCGCGCTGGGTTCTCTCATTTTCATCCCGCTGTCGATCAAGAAGAAGCGACTCGTACCGTTCGGGGTATTCCTCGCTGTTGGTGCGGTCGTGGCGTTCGTGTTCGGTGATGCGATCATTGCCTGGTACGGGCACTTTCTCAAAGGCGATTGAGAGCGATGGGGAATCCGTTCGAAGGACTCTTCGATTCGGGCGACGTGCTGGAGCGCGTCGGCATCGATATCACGGCGCAGGCGCGCCGCGGTGATCTCGAGCCGGTGCGCTGTCGGGACGCAGAGATCGCGCGCGTCGTGGATATCCTGCTGCGGCAAGGAAAGAACAATGCAGCGCTCGTCGGGAAGGCGGGCGTCGGCAAGACCGCGATCGTGGAAGGCCTGGCGCAACGCATTGCGGCCGGCGACGTGCCGCCCGCCCTCAAGGATGCCCGCCTCCTGGGTCTGGACCACGTCTCGATGCTCGCGGGCACGTCGTTCCGAGGCCAGTACGAAGACCGTATGCGTCGCCTCGTGCAGGCCCTGCAGGCGGACCGGAATCTCATCCTCTTCGTCGACGAGCTGCACAACCTCATCGGGCAGGGCACGGCGATGGGCGCGGCGATGGACGCCGCCAACATGCTGAAGCCCGCACTGGTCCGCGGGGATATTCGCGTGATCGGCGCGACGACCGGCGAGGAGTACAGCAAGTGGATCCGGACCGATCCCGCGCTCGAGCGACGCTTCCAGCCGGTCACCATCGAAGAGCTGGACGCGATACAGACGTGGGAGGTCCTGGTTGCCCGACGGCCGCGGCTCGAACGCCATCATGCCGTGGCGATCGCGGACGACGCGCTCAAGGCGGCGATCGTCCTGACCGACCGCTTCGTACCCGATCGCGCGCGGCCCGACAAGGCGATTGACGTGCTCGACGAGGCCTGTGCGCACGCGCAAGCGACCGCGCATGTGTCTCCGGAGCTCGACAAGCTGATTCGCGACCGCAAGAAGGTCGAGGCAATGATTCGCCGTGGGTTGACGGAAGAAGAAGGGACATCGCCCGAAGAGCCGATGCCCGACCTGGCAACGGTGCTGCAGAGATTCGGGGAAGAGATAGAGCAGTTGCTCGGAGGTCGGCCCGTCGGCCGGACGGCCGAGACGGCCGCAGAAGAGAAAGAGGACAGACCGTCCGGCCGTCAGGCCGTCCGGCCGTCCTTAGACGAGCAGCGCGTCGATCTCGACCGCCGTCTGCGCGCCGAGCTCGAGCGCCAGGGACTGGTCGTCACGGGCAAGGAGGTCGCGCGCGTCGTCGGGGTCGCGGTGGGGAAAGGGATCGAGTGGACCGCCTGATCCGAATCGGTGCTGCCCTTGTGGTCGTGCTGAGCATGGGGTGCCGCGAGCGTGCGCAGGCGGTGCAGGGCGAGGCGGAGCTGAAAGACGTTGTGCACCACATGATGCCCATGGTCGCCCAGACCACTGGGCTTCGCTTCAAGAGAGAACCGCTGGTGCTGCGCCGCACCCGCGATCAGGTGCGCGACTACCTCATTCACAAGATTGACGAGGACATGCCCCCCGCTGAGCTCGCCGGACTCCAGTCGGCGTTGCGGCTTTTCGGTCTGATTCCCGATACGCTGCAGCTGCGGCCGACGATGATCAACGTGCTCACGGAGCAGATCGCGGGTTACTATGACCCCGATTCCAATGCCCTGTACATCCCCGCTGATATCGAGCCGTATCAGCTGCGCATCGTGGTCTCGCATGAGCTGGTGCATGCATTGCAGGATCAATACGTCAAACTCGACTCCATCATCACACAGCGGCATGCCAACGACCGGCGCTCCGCGGCGCAGGCGGTGCTCGAGGGGCAAGCCACCCTCGCACAAATCCCGGTGCTCATGCCGGAGCAGCGACCCGACACGCTTCCGCTCGGCTGGTTCTGGCAGCAGCGCGCCGCGATGGCGGCGCAACAAGCGCAGATGAAACAATTCGCGCACGCACCGCTGTGGGTGCGCGAGGGGCTGATATTTCCCTATCTCGGCGGCGCGGATTTCAACGTCTGGTTCCGACACAAGTACGTCAATCGTTCCGTGCTCGATTCGATGCCCACGTCAACCGAGCAGATCCTGCATCCGGAACGGTATGCCCTGCACGACGAACCGACGGAATTGACCTTCACGGCCGGAACGGACACCGTGCAGTGGGAAGACAACCTGGGCGAGTTCGAGACTCGGCTGCTGTTTCAGCAGCTGCTGGGCGATGAAATCGAAGCGGCGACTCTCGCGACGGGATGGGATGGGGACCGCTACCAGGTGCGCGGTCCGAAAAGCGATGCGCTCATCTGGTACAGCGTTTGGGACGACGGCGCGGCCGCCGCTCGTTTTGCGGGGGGACTGCAGCGCGCGTGGCAGAAACGACGGTCGGACGGTCGGACGGCCCGACGCTCTGAGATAAAACAGCTTACGATCCAGGGCCAGCCGGTTGTCCGCCTTGTCGATGCGCCCAGCGATTGGAAAGGGTGGCGCGCGCTGCCGGCAGTGCGCCTCAGTGGAGGAGGCGAGTAATCGTATAGATCAGCAGACCGACGAGCCCGCCGACAAGCGTGCCGTTGATTCGGACGAACTGCAGATCTCGCCCCACCGCCAGCTCGAAGCGACGCGACGTCGCTTCAGGATCCCAACTCGCCACGGTCTTGGCAATCAGGTCGCCGATCTCGTGCCGATACTTTTCGACGACACCCGCCGTGACATCGATCAAGAGATCATCGATTTCGGCGAGAAGTGTGGGATTCGATAGCAAGGCGATGCCAAATTCGCTCAAGCCGCTGTCGAGCGGGCTGGGCCCCTTCTCCGCACCACCGTCGGTACCGGTCGCATACTTGCTCACCGCCTGCCGGACTCCCTCCCACAGCTTGCGCGCCAGCTCGTCCGTCTGCGTGCCCATGAGCCACTCTTCTTTCAATGCCTCCGCACGCGCGATCACTTCCGGCGAGTGCTGCAGCCGCTCGATGAAGTCCCGAATCGCGTCATCGAACGCGGTACGCAGCGGATGCGCCGGATCCATGACCATGTCATGCAACAGCCGCTCGACCGCCTCGATGATTTTCTGATAGATCTTGTCATCGAGGACGGGAGGCACCCACCACGGCGTCTCGGCGCGCACGCGCTCGCGGATCAGATCGCGGTTGTTTCTGACCGCCTCCGCCGCGAGTCTCACGGTCGCGTTCAGCAGCTCTTCCTGCCGGTTGTCGCCGAGCGCCAGCGCGAGCGTCTTGCCGAGCGCTGGCGCCACGCGAAATGTCCGCACGCGGTTCCGGACGACCTGACTTACGAGATCCTGGAGCTCGTTGGGGGGCAATCCGTCGAGCGTTTTCACCAGCCCGCTCGCGAATTGACGCGAGATCTGGCGCGCGTGCTCGCGATCGGCGAGCCACTGGGCCCCCCGTTCCGCGGGATGCACGCGCCGCAGGTTCGTGGCGATCACCTCCCGCGAGAGGAAGTGATTCTGCACGAAGTTGCCCAGGATTTGCCCGATCCGCTCTTTGCGTGTGGCGACGATGGCGGTGTGGGGAATCGGCAGGCCCAGCGGGTGCCGAAACAGCGCCGTCACCGCAAACCAATCCGCCAGTCCGCCTACCAGGGACGCCTCGGCGGTCGCGCGGACATAGCCGAGCCAGGGGAACTGCGCTTCGTACACGCTGGCAGCGACGAACACGAGCAGGGCGATCGCTAGCAAGCCCGTGGCGCGCCGCTTCATGGCGTCGAGCCGAGCTTGCCGATCCGCGTCGTCCGGCCGCGACCAGGGCGAAGTGTTCTGAGGCGTCGTCGGCTGCATAGAAGCCAAGATAAGACCCCCACTTGGTTTGAGGGTACTCGCCATTTAGCTTGCTACGCTTATGTTTACGGCCCTTTCCGCGCAGCTGACCGGGGTACTGAACCGGCTCAGAGGTCGCGGGGTGCTCTCGGAAAGCGACGTGACCGACGCGCTGCGCGAAATCCGCCGCCACCTGCTCGAGGCGGACGTGAGTTTCGAGGTCACGCGCGGGTTCGTCGAGCGAGTGCGCGAGCGGGCCGTCGGCGCGCTGCAGGTCAAGGCAGTCAGTCCCGGCCAGCAAGTCGTCAAGCTGGTGCAGGACGAAATTGCGACACTGCTCGGCGGCACGAAGGCCGGCCTCGAATTCGCCTCCGTAGGTCCGACGGTCATTCTCCTCGTCGGGTTACAGGGATCGGGGAAGACCACTACCGCGGCCAAGCTCGCTCGGCGGTTGAAGCTCGAGCAGAAAGCGCCGGCGCTAGTGGCAGCCGATATTTATCGGCCGGCGGCGACCGAGCAGCTGCGGCAGCTGGGTGAGCAGGTCGGGGTCCCAGTTTTTGGGAGCGTACGGGCGCAGCATGCTGCGCCCGTACCTGACCTGGTCAAGCAAGCGCTGCGAGAGGCAGAGTCGGCGCGCGCCCGGACGGTAATCGTCGATACGGCTGGCCGGCTGCAGATCGATGCCGAGATGATGGATGAGCTGCGGGCGTTGAAAGCCGCAGTTCCGCCGCGCGAGGTGCTGCTCGTCGCGGATGGGATGACGGGGCAGGACGCCGTGAAGATCGCGCGTGGGTTCCACGAGGGTGTCGGGCTCACCGGGGTGATCCTGACGAAGCTCGATGGCGACGCGCGCGGTGGGGCGGCGCTGTCGATTCACGGCGTGACTGGCGTGCCGATCAAGTACGTCGGCGTCGGCGAGAAGATGGACGCGCTCGAGCCGTTCGATCCCGGCCGCATGGCGGGGCGGATCCTCGGGCAGGGGGACGTGGTCGCGCTGGTCGAGAAGGCCGCGGCGACCGTCGATGCCGAAGCCGCCAAGCGACTCGAGCAAAAAGTGCGGTCCAAGAAGGGCATGGACCTGCAGGATTTTCTGGTGGCGTTGAAGCAGATGCAGAACATGGGTCCGCTGAAGCAGGTGCTCGGACTCTTGCCGGGGATCAACGCGAAGGCGCTGCAGGGTGTGTCGATGGACGACAAACGCCTCAAACATGCGGAGGCGGTCGTGCTCTCGATGACCCCGGAGGAGCGTGCCGATCCGAGCGTGTTGAGCGGATCGCGCAAGCTGCGGATCGCGAAAGGCTCCGGACGGCCCGTGCACGAAGTGAATCGCCTGTTGGAACAATTCCAGCAGATGCGCAAGATGAGCAAGTTCATGAAAAGGATGTAGGGAACGCTATGGCAACTCGAATTCGGCTGCGCCGGGTGGGACGGAAGGGTCAGGCCTTTTTCCGCATTGTGGTGGCGGATTCGAAGTCGCCCCGTGACGGGCGCTTCGTCGCGACGATCGGCAACTACAACCCGCGCGCCAACCCCGCGGTGATCCAGGTGAACGCCGAGCAGGCTCGGGCCTGGCTCGAGAAGGGTGCCATGCCGACTGACACGGTGCGCTCGCTCCTCAAGAAGGCGGGCGTACTGGGCAAACGGTCTCCCCCACCCGCCGCGTAGTCGGGCGGCTTCGCAAACCGCACGGCCAACAGGGGGAGGTTGCGGTAATCCCCCTCGTCGAAAATCCGGGGCGGGTATTCGCCGCGAAGGCGCGGGTGTACGTGCTGAATGAGGAGCGCGAGGTGCTTGCGGGGCCGCTCGTCTTATCCCGGCGCCGTGCGTATCACCGCGAATGGCTCCTCGGCTTCGAGGGCATCACGTCGCGGGCAGCGGTCGAAGCATGGCGCGACCAGCTCGTGGCGGTGGACGAGTAACGATGCTGCGGATCAACGTGGTGACGCTGTTTCCGGAGTGGTTCACCGCGCCGCTTGCGTCCAGCATTTTGGGCCGCGCCGCGGCGGCGGGATTGGTGAAGTACCGTGTCGTGCAATTGCGCGACTACACGCACGACAAGCATCACACGGTGGATGACGCGCCGTACGGTGGCGGCGCCGGGATGGTGCTCAAGCCGGAGCCGTTTTTCGAGGCGGCGCTGGACCTGAAAGCAAAACCGCCGATCGTGCTCCTATCGGCGCGCGGACAGTTGTTCACGCATGAGACGGCCGTTCGCTATTCGTTGGGCAATGAGTTGACGTTGCTGTGCGGGCATTACAAGGACGTCGATCAACGCGTCGCGGACGGCCTGGGCGCGGAAGAGGTCTCGATCGGCGACTTCGTGTTGTCAGGCGGGGAGCCGGCGGCACTGAGCGTCGTGGACGCGGTCGTACGGCTGCTGCCCGGCGCGCTGGGGGATCACGAGTCGGCGTCGAGTGACTCGCATTACGAAGGATTATTGGCGCCGCCCAGCTACACGCGCCCGCCCAGCTATCGCGGGCTCGACGTCCCGGACGTATTGTTGAGTGGCGACCACGACAAGATTGCGGCATGGCGGGCGGCGCAAGCCGAACGTCTGACGCGGGAACGGCGGCCCGATCTCTGGTCGCGACACGGAGAATAGTATGGAGAAGCTGAGAGCAGTCGAGCGCGAAGGCCTGAAGACGGACATCCCGGCATTCGCTCCCGGCGATACGGTGCGCGTCATGGTGCGCGTGCGCGAGGGTGAGAAAGAGCGTCTTCAGGCGTTCGAGGGCATTTGCATCGCCCGGCGCGGCGGCGGCATCAACGAGACGTTTACCGTCCGCAAGATTTCGGCGGGTGTGGGCGTCGAGCGGATCTTCCCGCTGCATGCGCCGTTGATTGCCGAGATCGGGTTGCTGCGGAAGGGCCGCGTGCGGCGCGCCAAGCTGTACTTCCTGCGCCGGCTCGCCGGAAAAGCGGCACGGATCCGCGAGAAGCGTGGGATCACGGTCCCGACCGGCGGCACCGAACAGGAGCCGACGCAGACGTGAGACACCGCCGCCCATCGCTGAAACGCGAGGCGGCGTTGTGGTGCGAAGGTCGGAGCATCGTCGCCGGAATCGATGAAGTCGGCCGCGGTCCACTGGCAGGCCCAGTGGTCGCCGCGGCCGTCGTGTTTCCGGTGGGCGCGAAGCCGATCCGCGGCCTCGACGATTCGAAGGTGCTGACGGCGCTGCAGCGCGAGAAGTTCGCCGGCAAGATCCGTGAGCGCGCCGTTGCCGTCGCGGTCGGGGCGGCCAGCGTCCGCGAGATCGACCGGCTCAATATCCGCCGCGCCTCGATCCTCGCGATGGAGCGGGCGCTGCGACGGCTCGGCATCGTCCCCGCCCATGTGCTCGTCGATGGGCTGCCATGCCCCGAGCTGGGATGCGAGCACGAAGCCATCGTGGATGGTGATGCGCTCTGCCACTCGATCGCGGCCGCGTCCGTCATCGCCAAAGTCCTGCGCGATTATCTCATGGACCGGCTGGCCGCGCGGCACCCCGGCTATTTCTGGGAAACGAACAAGGGCTACGCGACGCCCGAGCACCTGGACGCGATTCACCGGCTCGGTCCCACGCGGCACCACCGCTACAGCTTCGAGCCGGTCGCGCAGATCGAGTTGTTAACGATTGCGGCTGCGCCGTAACCCTTTCAAGAATTCCGGCAGCGGCCGCGTGTTGAGTACGTCGGCCGCTGTCAGCCATGCGCGACGCGCCACGCCGACCGCGAACCGCATGAATCCCAGCTCCCGCGTGTTGTGGGCATCCGTCGAGAGCACGAATCGCACTCCGTGTGCTTTGGCGGCGGCGGCGAGCGTGTCGGGTAGATCCAGCCGCTCGCTGCCATTGATTTCGAGCAAGCACTTCGCGTTCGCGGCCGCCTTCGCGACGACGTCGAAGTCGAGCTGGTAGGAAGGCCGGTCGGGCAGGATGCGGCCGGTTGGGTGGCCGATGGCGTCGACCCAGGGATTCTCGATCGCGCGGAGCAGCCGATCCGTGAGCTGTCGCTCGCTCTGCTTCAATCCATAATGAATCGTCGCGACGACGTAATCGGCCTCCGCCAACACGTCATCCGGGAGATCCAGCTTTCCGCTTTCCAAAATGTCCATCTCGACGCTCTTCAACACGCGCAGACTCCGCAGCCGTGTGTTGAGCGCATCGATTTGCTTCCACTGGGCGCGTAACTCTTCCGGTGTCTGACCGGCCATCGACATGCGCGGCGAGTGATCGGTGATTGCGATGTACGCGTAGCCAAGCGCCCGCGCCGCCTCGGCCATGTCTGCCAGCGTCGCTTTGCCGTCGCTCGCGTCGGTGTGCATTTGTAAGTCGCCACGGATCTCTTCCAGCGTCACGAGCTTCGGAAGGTTGTGCTCCTTAGCGAGCGCAATTTCGCCGCGGTTCTCGCGCATCTCCGGAGGAATCCAGTCGAGACCGAGTGCGCCGTAGACATCTTGCTCGGTTCGCCCCGAGACGCACTTCTCACCCCGGAACACGCCGTACTCGTTCAGCTTGAGCTGTTTCGCCTGCGCGATCTTGCGCAACTCGATGTTGTGCGCTTGCGAGCCGGTGAAGTACTGCATCGCGGCACCGAAGCAGGCGCGTTCGACGACGCGCAGGTCGACCTGGAGTCCGCTGGAGAGCCGCACCGTTGATCGGGTGTCGCCTTGGGACGCGACATGGGTGACGTCCCCGAATTTCCCGAAGCGTTGAATCACCGCCGGGGCTTTGGACGCGGCGCAGCTGACGACGATATCGAGATCGCCGATCGTTTCCCTGCGCCGCCGGAAACTGCCGGCCGCATCGATCTCATCGATGGGACCGCCGGCCTTGAGGTACTCGACAATCGCCCGTGCGTACTGCTCCGCCTCGTGTAGCACGATTCGCTTCGGGCCACGCGCGGTGCCGGCGCCCACGACACCTTCGCGAATCTTCTCCAGGAGTTTGGGGCCGAAGCCGCCCAGCTTGGCGATCTTCCCTTTTTCCAGCGCGGCCTTGAGATCCGCGACGCTGTTCACTTTCAACTTCTCATGGAACAGCTTGACGCGCTTGGGGCCGAGGCCGGGAATGCGCAGCAGCTCGAGCAATCCCGCTGGAACCGTCGCCACGAGCTGTTGGCGCTGGGGGAGTGTGCCCGTTTGGACCAACGCCGTGATCTCTTTCGCGATGCCGCTTCCGATTCCCGGCAGCTCGGTCAGGTCGAAGTCCCCTCCCGACACGAGCTCGGCGATGGGATCGGGGTGATCCGCGACGGTGCGTGCGGCGTTGCGATACGCCCGCACCTTGAACGGATTGCCCGCGGAGATCTCGAGCAGATCGGCGACGTCAGTGAGGAGGCGGGCGATTTCGGCGTTCTGCATCGTCTGAAAACTAAGCCTTGCGGACGTCCCTCACGGGTGATACGCTAGCCGTCCCGAAACATCCTTCCCATCCCGTCGGAGGCCGAAGCATGGTGCGCAAGCTCCTCGGGCCGGTCGTATTGGCTCTCATATTCCCCGTCATGCTGGCTGCACAATCGCAGGCGACCACAGGCGTCATCCGCGGCACCGTCACCGATCCCTCGGGCACTGCCGTCGCGGGGGCGATCGTCGCGCTGCGCGAGACGCAGACCGGGTTCCAACGCCAAGTCACCACCAATGAGCGCGGCATCTTCGTCGCGCCGCTGATGCCGCTCGGGACGTACGACGTCACCGCTCGCGCCGTGGGCTTCAGCGAGACACGGCGCACCGGCGTCCGGCTGGGCGTCGGTGAGACGGTGAACCTGACCCTGCCGCTTGCCGCGGTGCAGCTGCAGGCGGTGGTCGTGGAAGCGAGGCAACCGGTCGTCGATGCGACCAAAATCGAGAGTTCCACGCGCCTGCCCGAAGCCGCGGTGGCGCGCCTCCCGAACAACGGGCGCAACTACCTCAACCTGACGCTGCTGACGCCGAACGTCGCAATCGTTCAGGGCCCGGACGGCGACGAGCTGTCGATCAGCGGCCAGAAGGGGATTCACAACAACGTGTCAGTGGACGGCGCCGACTTCAACAATCCGTTCTTCGGCGAGCAGCGCGGCGGCCAGCGGCCGCCCTTCACGTTCAACCTCGATGCCGTGCAGGAGATCGTGGTGACCGCCTCGGGCGCCAATGCCGAGTTCGGGCGTTCCTCGGGTGGCTTCGTGAACGTCGTGACCAAATCGGGGACCAACCAGCTGCATGGCTCGCTGCACTACTATGGAAAGGACGGCGCGCTGTCGGGTCAGCCGCACCATGCCGGCGTGTCACTCCCGGCGCCTGATTTTACCCAGCACCAGTTTGGATTCACACTCGGTGGGCCGATCAAGCGTGATCGTGCATTCTTCTTCTTGGCCTATGATCAGCAGATCTACGACGAGACCAAGCAGACCAACTCGAGCCGGATCGATCCGCTGCTGCGCGCCTGGATGGATACGGCGTACGGCGGGGCGATGCGGAACGACTACGGCTCGATCGCGCGCACCAACAATGCGCGCGTGCTGCTCGCGAAATTCGATTTCAACCTCTCCGACCGCCACCATGCGTCGCTGAAGTACAACTACACATGGTCGGAGCAGGCAAACGGCACATTCGACGTGGACAGCTGGGCGCGCAGCGCGAACGGGCTGGAGCAGGATCATTCCAACGCCGTGAACGGCAGCCTGGTGTCGTACCTCACGCCGAACATGGCGAACGAATTCCGATTCCAGTATTCGCGCGAGGATCGCCCCCGCCCGTATGATGGGCCACGAAGCGCGACACTTGGGGCCAATCGGGTGGATGCCGGCAATCGGCCCTTCCCCGACATCGCGGTCGCCCCGAACTTCCGGTTCGGCATGCCGTTCTTTCTGCCGATCGACTACTACGACACGCGCGTGCAGCTGCTCGACAACATCTCGTTCGCCAAGGGCGATCATTTTTTCAAGCTTGGCTTCGAGTACAACAAGGTGCACTCAATCCAGACGTTCGTCGGGTTCGGGAACTCGCGCTACATCTTCAACTCGGTACCGGGGTTCCTGAGCTTCGCCGCAAACACCAATTACGTGGAATGCGTCGACACCCTCACCAACGTCAGCTCGAACAACACGACCGGAGGCTGTCCAGTCAACAACGTGCAGACCGGTCCGGTCCTGCTCTATCTCCAACAGGCAGGGGTGGGTCGCTCCCTGCGGGAGTCGGGCACCCAGGACATCCCGCAAACCGACCTGGCCTTTTACCTCCAGGATTCGTGGAAGCCAAACGCCAAGTGGACGTTCAACTACGGGCTGCGGTGGGAAGCGGAAATTCAGGCAGACCCGATTACGCCCCCGTCGCAAGTGTTCTACGCGCCCTTCATCGGACAGACGGTAACCAATACGACCGGCACCTACACGTTCCCGTCCGACGGGACCATTCCATCGGACAAGAAGATGTTGCAGCCGCGCTTCGGGTTTGCCTATGATCCGGGCGGCGACGGGCGGCGCGTCGTACGCGGCAGCGCGGGCTTGTACTACGCGCGGATTCCCGGCCTCAACCTGGCCTCGAGCCGCAGCACCAATGGTTCGATCGGGATGACGTATTTCCGCGGCGTGCCGTTCCCGCGAGCCTACTTCGGACCGGTGCCTGGATTCAACGCCCAACTTCCGGACAACGTTGCGCAGAGCGCCGTATTCTTCCCGGACGTCTTTGTCTTCGACAAAAAGTTCCAGAATCCGCGGACGCTCAGCGCGAGCCTGGGATACGAGTGGCAAGTCGGCGCCGACCTCGGCGCCTCGATCAGCTACACGCATTCCCGGTCCGACCACCTGACACGGTTCATCAACCGCAACGACGGCCACTTCGGCAGCCCATGGGGCAGCGGGCTTCCGGGCGGGAACGGCATCTTCACGCTGACGACCGTGGAGTCGAGCGCGAAGTCACGCTACAACGGCGTTACGGTCGGCCTGAAGCGCGTCCTCGATCCGAATTTCCAGTTCCAGGTGAACTACACCCTGTCCTTCGACAAGTCGGATGACGATAACGAACGTGATCCGTTCACATTTCGGTACGCCCGGGCCGATAGCCTGGCGCCCGAGTACAACTGGAGCGATCGAGACCAGCGCCATCGGTTTAACGGCTGGATGGTAGCCCATATCGGCGGCGGTCTGTTCCTGAACAGCCGCCTCAGCATCTACTCGGCACAACCCACGTCGGAGAAGTGCGGTGCCAACAACCAGCCCTCGGGGCAGCGCGCCGTCACCCCACAGGATCGGATTTGCCTCACTGCCGCCAGGGTTCCGACGGGGGTCATTCTCAAACGCAACACCCTGCGGAAGGACAACAGCTATTTCTCGTGGGACCTGGGCCTGACCTGGCCGTTCAACGTCGGCAAAGGTCGCGTCGAGCTGGTCGCGCAGATGTTCAATGTGCTCGGCTCAGAAAACTTCCGCGATCCAGCGCAGGCGTTGCTGTTCAACTTCGACGGCACGCTCCGGAGCGGCTATGGCGATCCGCAGCAGACGCAGATCGGAGTGCACTGGGTGTTCTAACGGACGGTCCGACGGCCTGACGGCCGGATTGGTCAAGCACTTCTGACCGTCCGGCCGTCACGTTATCGTGATCTGCTGTACCATCCCATGCGTGAAATGCGGTTTTCCATCCGTCACGTCTGGCACGTAGCAATTCAACAGATAGGTGCCAGGCGTCAGGGTAATCGTCAGCCACCCGACCCTTCCCTTATCCGGCCCGGTGAAACCACCAGCTGGCTGGACGGGTGGCTGGCCGCGCATCCCACCTGCAAGCCATTTTTGCCAATCGGCCAGCGTTTTCCCCGCGGCAAGGCGGTCGATCGTGAGCTCGTGCAGCTGCGGCCCGCTGTTCTGCACCCGGATCGTGTGCGTGCCCGCCGTCAACGGCGTCGAGGTCGCAAAGGCATAGTCGGACAGCGTCACGGTCACATCCGCCCGCGGCTCTGCTGCGGCGACGGCTCCCGCCGGCGCGGGTGTTACGACGAGCCGCCGATGCATGCCCTTTGCCACGTGCGGCGTGCCATCCAGGCTCGGAATGAAACACAGAATCAGGTAGTTGCCGGGCGTCAGCGTGGCCGTGACGATCGAGCTGTCGCCGCTGCTGACCACGCCGGCGCCGCCCGGGACCGTCAGCCAGTCGGGAAGCGGGCCTTCCTTCAGCATTGCGGCTTCGAGCTCGGCGAACGTCTTTCCGGCGCCGCCAGCGACGACCGCCTGATGGGGCTCGCGGCCCGGATTGATCATGCGGAACGTCGTCAGCCCCGCCGGAATCGTGTCGGGTGCCCCGAACGCATAGTCCGTCGCCGTGATGGTGACGACGTTGGCAGCCGGTGGGGCGGGGGGTTTGGCAGGACTGCAGGCGACAACGATGGCGAGCAGGGACAGCGGGCGCCACTGGGTCACGAACGGTCTCCTGGGGTTGATGTTTTGAACAGGACGATACCTGAGAAGCGTTTGAACCCGGCGCGCCGTTTTTTTGACGCGAACAGTCCCAGCAGTCTCCACAGCCACGACATCTTCGGCGCGCGCCGCAGGCGCAGCGCCTCATCGAAAATCGGGCGGTATTCGGCCTCGTCCCACCCGGCCGGAGCGAAAAAGGCCGTGCCCTCTTCCGGGAAAAAGAGCATCGGTGCGTTTCCTGAGCGTAGCTGATTGCCCCAGGTGCGACTGAGAAACTGGCGTAGCGCCGGTGATCCGAGGTCGATCATCCACCAGCGAAACGCCGGCTGCGCTGAAAGGTCTTTGGCCAGTGCGGTCACGTCATCGGGCGTCAGGTAGACGAGCAGCCCCTCGGCGATCACCAGCGCGCGCTTCGTCTGCGAGCCGACCCTTTGGAAGAGCGACCGCCGTGCCGCCGGATTGGTGAGATCGGCGCGCACAAACTCGACTCGGCAGTGTGAGGTCGAGGCGGTACGGACGCGCATCGAGTCCCGCCGCCAGGTTGAGCACGGTGTCGACGCCTTCCTCCTTCACCAGCCGCATCACGATTTCATCCATCACCGCGGTGCGCACGATCATCGGCCAGGCCCACTTCCGACCTTGGGGCATTGAGGCCAGGATCTGCTCGCCTGCGGGCCCCGCCAATCGGCGTGCGTACGGATCGCGGAACAGCGCGTCGGGGCGGTCGCTTTCCATGGCTCTATACATCGCGACCCAACGGGCCGTATCGGAAACGCTGGTGATTGGATTGGGCGAGCTCATGGCGGGGCAAAACCTAACGCGCGCGACTATCTTTCGCCCACGCGAGGCGGTAGCTCAGTTGGTAGAGCAACGGACTTTTAATCCGTAGGTCCTGGGTTCGATCCCCAGCCGCCTCACTGAGTCTTCAACCCCCCCGTTGTCACGGGCGGCCATAGGAGCCGCGGTCGTTTCTGTATTCGACCACGGCCTCCTGTATGGCGACGGCGTATTCGAGGGCATTCGGGCCTACAGCGGCCGCGTCTTCCGGTTGGACGCCCACCTCGATCGCCTGTACGCGTCGGCAAAAGCGATCTGGCTCGACATCCCCATGGCGAAGGACGCCATGGGGCGCATGGTCGAGGAAGGCGTTACGAAGAGCGGGATCAAGGAGAATTACATCCGCCTGGTCGTCACGCGCGGGGTCGGCGACCTCGGTCTCGATCCCCGGAAATGCGCGAAGCCGACCATCTTCTGCATCTTCGACACGATCAAGCTGTGGCCTCAGGACCGGTACGAGAAAGGGCTGACTGCATTGACAGCGGCCACACCGATCCACCACCGCGAAGCCCTCTCGCCCCGGGTCAAATCGTTGAATTACCTCTCCCACATCCTCGCCAAGGTCGAAGGCATCGCGGCGAACGTGGACGAGGTAATCATGCTTGATGCCGCCGGCTATGTCGCCGAAGCGAGCGGCATGAATCTCTTTGCCGTGTCCAACAGCACACTGCGCACGCCACCGCCGTACGCAGGCATTCTGCGCGGCGTCACGCGCGACACCGTGATTGAGCTCGGGCGGGAGGCGGGATACGGAGTGGAAGAGCTGCCGATGAACCGCTACGACCTGTACACGGCTGACGAAGTCTTTCTGACCGGAACCGCCGCCGAGGTGGTGGGCATTTCAAAGCTCGACGGTCGGGCGATCGGGAAAGGCGTTGCCGGACCCGTCACGCGGGACCTGGCGACCCGCTTTCGCGCCTACGTCACAAGGGACGACTGACTCCCACCGCAGGTTGTCGCAAACGAGCTAACCCATTGACCGGACACAAGCTAAACCCCATATTGGGGCCCCTTTGCGCTCGTTTCCCCGCTCGAGGTGAGCCATGTCATGGCGAGTAATTGCGCATGGGGACCAGGTTTGGCATGTGGACGCGGTCGCCGAGCGTCGCGCGAATACGGCCGCTTGGCAATTGGTGTTGTCGTTTCGCGCCGCGTCGTCTGAGCCCCAACCGGGTCGGCGCCGGTCGTTCTGGACGCCGTATCCGTTGGAGGCCACCTCGAAGTCGTCACTGTTCATCCAGGCCGAGCGGATTCCCGACGCCGCGCTGTCGCAGCTGCTCGCGGAGCGTCTCACGTGAGCACCGCGAACCTGCAGGATCTGCGGCGCGTCGTGGGAGCAGTGACGCGGTTGCGGGGGGAGACGGTCAAACATGTCACGGTGCGTTCCGACGTGCGGCACGTGAAAGTGGAATTCGACAGCGGGCTGATTCTCCTCATCTCGGCCGAGCAAGATGCGCAGGGACGTCCGCGGCTCGAGGTGGACGTCGTCGAAGCGAATCAGGATTCGGGCGTCAAGCAGCAGATCGAAGTTCGGTTCGACTGAGGCTGCTCCGTGCCCGACGAGCGCCTGCGGTTTCAGGAGTTCGGGTTTCAGCGGCTTGCGAACGGTCGCTGTCGCGCCAAGGTCGTCCTGACCTGGTCGGATGGACGTCGGTTTGAGGGCGCATCCGACGGCGTATCGTCACAAACCGGCGAGCTGCGCTGTTGCGCGGTTGCAGCCGTGAACGCATTGGAGCAGGCAGTACAGCCGCGTCTCACGTTCGAGCTGCTGGGCGTGAAAGCGGTGCGGGCGTTCGATGCGACGGTGGTGATCGTGTCGCTGTCGGCGCGCGCGGAAGAAGCGACGCGGCTCGTGGGGTCATGCTTGACGGAAGTCGATCCGCCCCGTGGCGCGGCACTTGCAGTCTTGAATGCGACAAACCGTTTACTTGGGAATTATCTGGCGACACGATGAAACGACTGATGGCAGTGTGCTTCTCGATGATTGGCGCAGCGGCGCTCGCCGCCTGCGCTGGTGCACATATTCCTCCCGCTCCGGTGACATCCCTGTCCGGCTCCGAGGTGACTGCCCGCGACAGCTCGGCCGTGCAACTCGGAACGGCGCTGGCGACCGTGGCGCAGGACTCGGCCGCCGATCAGTCGGCGCTGGACAGTCTGCACGAGCATTCCCCCGAATCGCTCTCAGCACCGCGCACCAACGTGGCGGTGCGCGGGGAGGACGTGCGCAAGGAGGCGGAGGATCTCTTCGGCAGGGACGCGACGACGACGTTCGACATCGACGTCTCGAACTTCGCGGGCAATCGCCGGGTGCTCGAGTATCTCGAGTTCTTCCAGCTCGATGCCCGCGACCGCTTCGGGATCTGGCTGTCCCGCCTGGGCCGCTATGAAGGCATGATCCGGGAGCGGCTGCGTGCCCGCGGCCTTCCCGAGGATCTCGTGTATCTCACGCTGATCGAAAGCGGGTTGTCGAATACGGCCGTGAGCCGCGCCCGGGCAGTGGGGATGTGGCAATTCATGTCTTCCACAGGACGGGGATACGGCCTGCAGATCGACCCCTGGCTGGACGAGCGGCGCGATCCGTTCAAGGCGACGGACGCCGCGGTCAGTCACCTCCAGGACCTCGTGCAGCGCCTGGGAAGCGTCTATCTGGCGGCCGCGGCTTACAACGCCGGCGCGGGCCGGATCGAGCGGGAGATCCGCCGCCTGCCGGGCGAGCCCGACACCGTGGACGATCAAACCTTCTTCCAGATCGCCGACCGGCGCCACCTGCGCCGGGAAACGCGCGATTACGTGCCGAAGCTGATCGCGGCCGCACTGATCGCCAAGCAGCCGGGCCGGTACGGCTTTACCGACATCGAGCGCTTGCCGCCGCTCGTCTTCGATGAAGTATCGGTTCCGGATGCGACGGGGCTCGACGTGCTGGCGCGGCTGGCCGATACGTCCGTCGCGGCGCTCCTCGAGCTCAACCCGCAGTTTGTGCGTGGCATAACGCCGCCGCAGCGCGCCGTGGTCGTGCGCGTGCCGAGGAGCAGGGGCGCGCGGGTGGCGGAGCGGTACGCCGATCTGCCCGTCAACGAGCGGGTGACGTTCGTGGACCATTACGTCACCTCGGGTCAGACGCTCTCCGGTATCGCCCAGCGGTACAAGGTCACCGTCACCATGTTGCAGGCGGCGAATCCTCATCTGCGCGCGCATGCGCTCCGCGTGGGCCAGCGCATCATTGTGCCGATGAGCGGGCGCGTCGTGCCGCGCGGCGCCTGGAGCACCCCCCCCGAGCCGCGGGTGCGCCGGGTGTCCAGACGTTATCGGCCCGTCAGCTCGGACGGCAGCCAACGCCATCGCGTGGCGCGGGGTGAGACGGCCAGCGAGATTGCCCGGCAGCACGGAATCGGGCTGATGGCGTTGCTGGAAGCGAATGATCTGACGATGCGAAGTGTGATCCGGCCCGGCGACGTTCTGCTGATTCCGAGCCGGTGACTAGACCGGCACCCGAGGTTAGTGGTGCCGGAATCCCTTCATAACTTCCGCTTCATAGCCGTTCGCAGGATTGCGTCCGGCACCCAGCAGCTGCTCCACCTTCGCCGGGCCGCGGTTGTAGGCGAGTAGCGCCAACGACATGTTGGTGGGATAGCGGTCCAGCAGGTCCCGCAGGTACCGGAACCCGATCCGCAGGTTCGTATCCCGATCATACAGCTGCTGCGTGGTCAGCCCGGGCTCGTACAGCCGCGCCGTGCTGGGCAGCACCTGCGTGAGCCCCAACGCGCCGACGTGGCTGGTGGCGCGCGCGTTGAACCCCGACTCGACCTTCACCAGACGGAACGCCAGGCCGGGGTCGATCCCCTCGCTGAGCGCGACGTCGTAGACCGCCGTCGCCATGTCGGCGGGCAGCCGGTAATGCGTCGAGTACTGCATGATGGCATCGACGCGGTCGAGCTGGAGCCGGGCGACTTCAAGCTCGCCCTGCTTCGCATCGAGTTGCTGACGCAACGACCGCAGTTCACCGAGGACCTCGGTGCCCGAGGCGGGCGCGCGCTCCGTATCGGTCGTCGTGCCTCCGGCCCATCCGCCCACGGTACTGACGAGCAGAGCAGCCAGCACGATGATTCCACCGCGTACGATCAAACGTTGAGTTTTCGTCTGCATATTCCTCCCTGTTTCGCGACTCTCCGCCAGTACAGCATGCCGCACCTGCATCAAGCTCCCGTCAATCATCGCGCGGAGCCTTTTTCTTCTCGACAAGCAGCACATCACCAATCACCATGCCCGTATCCACTGCTTTCACCATGTCGTAAACCGTCAGCAGCGCCACGGCGACGGCAGTCAGGGCTTCCATCTCTACGCCCGTCCGTCCAACCGTCCGAACCAACGCCCGCACGCGCACACCAGGCAGTGATTCAGCCAGGCTCGCCTCGACCTCGACATGATCGAGGCCCAGAGGATGGCACAGCGGGATCAGCTCCGCCGTCCGTTTCGCTGCCAGCGTTCCCGCGACTTCACTGACCGCCAGCACGTCGCCCTTTGCGATCGCCTGCTCGGCCACCTGTCGGAACGCCTCCAGCGACATCCGAACCGTTCCCGTCGCGACCGCCGACCGATCCATCAACGGCTTGTCGCCGACGTCTACCATCCGGGCGCGGCCGGCCTGGTCCAGATGCGACAGCTTCATGACCGTCGCGTCACCTGCAGGTCCTCGGCCAATACGGCAGCCAGGAGCTGCGGGTTCACATTGCCCTGCGCGAGATCACGCGCGTCCAACACCAGGGCGATCGCCTCGACCAGCTTCTCCGTATCGACACCGCGCTTTGCCTCGCTGCGCAATCGGTTAGCCAGCGCATCGAGCATGTCTGTGAAGCCTCCGCGTGCTTGAAACGGCACCTGACCAAGCGCGAACAGCCACGGAGCTTCCAGAAACCGGTCTGCCTGATCGTCCGCCGGTTGCCCGGAACGGGACGGTGCTGTTGCAAAGAGCTTGCCAATGCACCCTTCAGCAGCCGTAACTCGTTGTGCCAGTTCGGCTTTATTGCCAATTCCGAGCGCTTGCTGCGCGAAAGCTGTCACGTCACTGTCGGCGATTCGTGCCACACGAACGAGCACAATACGCGACATAATCGTCGGAAGCAGGGCGTTGGGATCCGCGGCCGTGATAATGATCACCGAGTCCGCGGGCGGCTCCTCGAGCGCCTTCAATAGCGCGTTGGCCGCGACTTCCGTTCCCAGCTGCGGAATCAACCGTTCCGCATCGCCCACGATGAAGACTTTCCGCTTACCCATCGCCGGCGTCAGCGCCAGCCGCCTCAGCAGCAGACGGACCGAAGCGACCGGGTGACTCGCCAGTCCGGCCGGCGGTCCGTACAGCGGCTGCTCTCGACGGGCGGCCATCTCCTCGGCCAACGCGTCAGCGACGAGGTCGACCTGCTTGTCGGCGTCTCCTACGCCTGTCCCGCCTCGTTTACTCAGTTCGACGGGCACAAACCAATGCACGTCGGGGTGCTGCAGCGACAGCACGAGCCGGCACGGGCGGCACTGGCCGCACGGCTCGTGGCCCGGTGCCTCGCAATGGATCAGCTGGGCGAGCCACAGCGCGAGACGCTGCTTGCCGACGCCACGGGGTCCGGCAAGCAGGAGCGCTTGCGGCAGCTTTCCGGAGGCGTGGGCGCCCGCCAGTCTGGTCTTAACCCTTTCGTGCCCGATGAGGGGCGGTAAAGGCATGGCGGAATCTAGCTGGGGGGTCAGTGCGCCACGCCACTCTCTGTCGTAAACCATTGTGCAGCAAGCTAGTACAATTGTTGTTTCGGCCTTGCGCATGCTTAACTGGTTGGAACAAATTAGATTAAGCAATTAAGTGAGCGCACACTCGCCAGATGGTATCGATATTATCGATTTTTTTCGGGTTTTATTTGGGGTGGGAGAGCTTCTTTTGCAGGACCTCGACGCGTCGGGCTTCGCAGTTGAGCTCCGCTCGGTCGAGCTCGCGGATGGCCAGCTCCGCGTCCTCGGCGCGGGTCTTCCACCACGAGTACGCGCAGGAGCTGCGCGCCCACCGGTTATTGTGGGGGCTGGTTGAGCAGGAGCCAGTAGAGCCCGACGTCGGAGACGGCGCGGGCGAACGCCTCGAAATCCACAGGTTTGACGATGTAGCTGTTTGCGCCCAGGGCATAGGCCCGTTCGATATCCGGCTCCTCGCTGGACGACGTCAATATGACAATCGGAATCGATTTGGTGCGCCCCTGCTGCTTCAGGCGGCGCAGCACCTCGAGTCCGTCCACCTTGGGGAGCTTGAGGTCGAGCAGGACGACTTTGGGGACTGGACGGGCGCCGTCCGAAAAGAAGTCCATCGCTTCGGCGCCGTCACGGCACACGTGCACCTGGTTTGCCAGATTCCGCTGTTTGAGTGCCCGCAGCGTGAGCTCCGCATCGTTCGCGTTGTCCTCGACGACCAGGATTTCGACGCCATCTGGTTGCATCAGTGCTCCTCGCCTGGGAGTGTGAAATAGAACGTGGCGCCCTGATCCACTTTCCCTTCCGCCCATACCCGGCCGCCGTGCCGTTGCACGATGCGCTTGACGATCGCGAGGCCCACCCCTGTGCCGTCGAACTGCTCGGTGCTGTGCAGCCGCTGGAATACGCCGAACAGCTTGTCCGTGTAGCGCGGGTCAAATCCCGCACCGTTGTCCTTGACGTGGTACACGGTCTGCCCGCCGTCCGCACGGGCGCCGACTTCGATCCGCGCGCTGGCGCGGCCGCGCGTGAACTTCGCGGCGTTGTGCAGCAGGTTGCTCATCACCTGGCGCAGCAGTCCGCGGTCGCCGCGAGCTGGTGGCAGGGGATCGATCCGGATCTCCAGGGATCCGTTTCTGTCGGCCTCGCCGCGCTCGATTTCGTCCGCGACGATCTGGGCCAGCTCCTTCATGTCCACCGGACCCGTCGCGATCTCCGTACGGCCGAGGCGCGAGAAGGCGAGCAGATCGTCGATGAGCTGTCCCATGCGGCGGGTATTCTGATCGATCACCCCCAGCAGCCGTTGGGCCTCGGGCTCGAGCTGGGCGTTGTGGTCCTCGAGCAGGATCCGCGCGAAGCCGTGAATGGCGCGGAGCGGCGCCCGAAGATCGTGCGACACCGAATACGAGAAGGACTCCAGCTCCGCGTTGATCCCCTCCAGCGCCTGGGTGCGCTGCGCGACCTGCGCCTCGAGGTGGTGGTGCGAGCGCGACACTTGCTCGGCCATCGTGTTGAACGACCGGGCCAGCCGGCCCAGCTCGTCGTCGGCTCCTGCGGGCACGCGCTGTTCCAGATCGCCCGACGCGATCGCTTCTGCGGCGTGGGTGACGCCGACCAGCGGCGTCGTCATACGCCGGCTCCCCCACCACGCAGCCAGGGCGCCGACGAGAACGATGAGCGCGGCGATCGGCGTCATACTGACTAGATAGCCACGCGCCGGGGCGACCACCACCCGGCTGGGAAGCTCGGCGACGACCATCCAGGGTGTTCCCAGGACCGCCTTTGCGATTCCGCGCTTCGTCTCACCGCGCTCGTAATTCATCGCTGTTGCGCTCGTGCGCACACGCGCCGGCGGCGTGGGAACGATCGTGGCGAAGTCGGTCCACGGATCGCCGCTGCCATTGCCGAACAGCAGGGACACGTCGCCACCGGCCAGTCCGGTCAGCGTCCGGCGGGTGCGGTCGTTGAGTTGGAGCCGCGCCACCTGCTGTATGATTCCCCCGTCCTGCTCGGTGTGCCCGCTCGCCGCCGCGACACCGAAGTAGAGGAGCGTGTCCCGACGCAGGAGCGGACTGAAGCGCGCGGAGTCCGTTCCTGGTGAGACCAGGACGCTGTCGGCGAGCGTAAACCGTCCGGTGCGCAGCAACAGCCGGCCGCTGAAGTCCCGTAGCTCGAGGCTGGCGTTGGTGACGGTATCGCTGGTGATGCGACGCATCGCCTCGAGCGCCTGCGCACGCCCCCGCTGTCCCCCCGAGCGCAGAAACGCGACGATGGCGGAGTCCTTTGCCAGTGCCGTGATGCGAGCCCGCTGCTGGGACGTCTGGAGCAGGGCGGCGAGCACACTGTCGGCGAGCTGCAGGCGCTTGTCGGCGAGCGCGCGGGACGCCTGGCGCACTTCGCCATAGCCGATCGTGAGCTGCGCGATCGTCACCGCGAGCAGCAGCGTGGTGACGAACAGGGGTAGCTTGCGCTGGATCGACTGCTTCATCGCGCCTCCAAGACCTCGCGGACCTTGCGGGTGATCGCTTCGGTAGTGAAGGGCTTCGCGAGATAGGCGACGCCGTGCTCCAGGATCCCGTGTTTGCTGATGGCGCCGTCCGGATAGCCCGACATGAAGAGCACGCGCAGTCCCGGACGCATTGCCCGCAGCGCATCAGCGAGCTTGCGGCCGTTGGTGTCCGGCATGACCACGTCGGTCAGCAACAGGTCGATCGCGCCTTTGTGCCGCCTCGCGAGGTCGAGGGCAGTGGCGCCGCGGTCGGCCTCCAACACCACGTAGCCTTGTGCGGCGAGCGCGCGGTGCGCCAGGCGACGTAGCTGGTCGTCATCCTCCACAACCAGGACGGTGCCGCCACCGGACCGGCCGGTTTCGGCGACCGCGGGTTTGCCAGCCTGTTCGGGTGCCGCCTCGATCGCCGGCAGATACACCTTGAACGTCGTCCCTTTGCCCACCTCGCTGTAGAGCCAGATGTTACCGCCGCTTTGCTTCACAATGCCGTAAACGGTCGACAGTCCCAGGCCCGTTCCGCGCCCAGGCGGCTTGGTCGTGAAGAACGGCTCGAAGATGCGAGCCTGCGTGTCCTGGTCCATGCCGCAGCCGGTATCGCTGACGGCGAGCATAACATAGTCACCGGGGATCACCGAGACGTGCTGGGAGGCGTACGCCTGGTCCAGCGTCGCATTACCCGTTTCGATGGTCAGCGTGCCCCCTTCGGGCATCGCGTCGCGGGCGTTGATCGCCAGGTTCATGATCACCTGTTCGAGCTGATTCGGGTCGGCGCGCGCCGCGGCGAGGTCGGTCGCCAGCTCCGTTTTGAGCTCGATGTTTTCGGAGATCAGCGAGCGCAGCATTTTGTCGAGATTCAACACCACGTCGTTCACGTCGATGATGCGGGGCTCGAGCACCTGCTTGCGCGAGAACGCGAGCAGCTGGCGGGTGAGCGCGGCGGCGCGCCGCGCCGCCTTGCGAATCTCCTCGAGGTCCTCGAGCTGCCGGGCGTTTCCGTCGAACTCCGCCGTCAGCAGGTCCGTGTACCCGACGATCGCGGTGAGGATGTTGTTGAAGTCATGGGCGACGCCACCCGCGAGCTGACCGATCGCCTCCATCTTCTGGGACTGCATCAGCTGCTCTTCGAGGCGCTTGCGCTCCGTGATCTCGGTCGCCACCCCGAGCATCGTGGTGGCCTCCTGTCCCGGCATACGCAGCGGCACTTTGATCGTCTGAAACCAGCGCGTCTCCTTGGTGGCGGGGTTGGTGACGCGCTCCTCGCCAATGAATTTGGGGCGGCCGGACGAGATCACTTGGCGGTCGTCGTGGAGAAAGTGTGCGACTTCCTCGGCGTTGGAGTTGAAGTCGGCGTCGGTCTTGCCGATGAGGGACTCGACCGTGGTGCTGTAGATGTCGGCGGTGGCCTGGTTGACGAGGATGAAGCGTCCGTCCCAATCCTTCACGAAAATCAGGCTGGGGTTCGCGTCGATGATCTGCCGCAGCAGCCGCTCGTGGCGGCGCAACGCCTCTCGCTGGCGCGCGCGCACGAGCGCCTCGAGCACCGCGGGGCCGAGACGCACGACACGATCTTTCAAGATGTAGTCGGAGGCGCCGCCCTTCAGATACGCGACCGCGGTTTCCTCGTCGAGCGACCCCGTCACGAGAATGAACGGCACATCGGGCAGCGTGCGCTGCGCCAGCTCCAGCGCCTTCCAGCCGCCGAACCCTGGAATGTTGTGATCGGACAAAATGACATGTGGTGCGGGACCGCTGAGCGCGGTGACGAAGTCGGACTCCCCGCGGACGTGTTGCACGACCGGTGGCGGACTGAGACGTCCGAGCTCACGACGGACCAACACGGCGTCGTTCTCGTCGTCCTCCAGCATGAGGACGCGAACTTGTTCCATGTCATAGTCTTGGTGATGCTGGGAATCGTGTCTGTCGGCAGTAGGGAACTTAGCGAGTAGGGCTTGCCCTACGACTGGTTTACGACGGCGCGCGCAGTGCCGCTGGACTGATGAGCCCGTGTTGCGTCGCGTAAAACGTCAACTCGGCATTGGAACGCATCCGCAACTTGTGGAGCAGCCGGGCTCGATACGTCGTCACCGTCTTGGGCGAGAGGCCGAGCTGCCGGCTGATCCCGGTGATGGGACGTCCCGCCGCGAGCAGGCGCAGCACTTCGAGCTCCCGGTCCGAGAGCTGCTCGTGCGGCGCGGGCGGAGGTCCGCCGAGGCCGTCGGCGACGGCCTGCGCCATCGCGGGGCTCAAGTACTTGTGACCGGTCATCACGCGCTCAAGCGCGCGCAGCAGCTCTTCGGGTGCTGATTCCTTGGTCAGATAACCGGAGGCGCCCATCTCGAGCATGCGCAACGCGAGCTGGTCTTCCGGGAACATCGTCAAAACGAGGACCGGGAGCTGTGGCCGCGCGGCGTGCAGCTCCTTCAGCACCTCGAGCCCATGCCGGTCAGGCAAACCAAGGTCGAGCAGCACCACATCCCACCGCTCACTGAAGGCCAGCGCCACCGCTTCGGCGGCCGTGCCAGCCTCGCCGAACTGCACCCCATCCGGCAGTCCCTGCATGAGCTCGATCAGTCCACGGCGCACCAGCGCGTGATCGTCGACGACGAGAATACGAATCATCGGTCGGCTCGCTTGCGGCCGTGGGGCGCCCCCGGGGGGGGGGGGAACCAGGCAGCGACGCGTGTTCCCCCGCCCGCGCGCGGCGCGACTTCCAACACGCCACCGAGCACTGCGGCACGCTCGCGCATTCCTAAAATCCCCAGCGAGCGGGGGCCGGTCGTCCCCGCTTCCGTGATACCGCCGCCGTCGTCGTTGACTTCGAGGGTGACGCAGTCGCTCTTCACGCCGAGCTCGATGTTCACCCGCGTCGCTCCCGCATGGCGCGACACGTTCGTGAGCGCTTCCTGCACAATGCGAAACAGCGCAGTCGCGAGCTCGTCGCTGATAGCGCCGTTGATGGGCAGAATGGTTGCCTGGCAGCGGATCCCGGTACGGCGCGAAAAATCCTGCGCCAGCCATTCGACGGCAGCCGGCAACCCCAGCTGATCGAGAATTGCGGGTCGCAGCTCGGTGGCGATGCGGCGCACACTCTTTACCAGGTCATCGACCATCGACGCCGTTTCGGAGAGCCGGGTACTCAGCGCCGGGGCTTCTGTCGCTGCCGCGTCCTGCGCAGCCGCGAGCTGCAACTTCAGCGCTGTCAGCGCCTGGCCGAGGCTGTCGTGAATTTCACGCGCAATACGCGTCCGCTCGTCTTCGCGGATGTCTTGTTGCCGAGTGGCGAGGCTGCGCAATGCGGACCGGGAGGCCCGCAGCTGGTCCTCCGCCCGCTTGGCCTCCGTGACGTCGCGATAGGTGCCGAGCGTGCACGGCTGGCCGCCCAGCTCGATGCGGACGAGCGAGAGCAATCCTTTGCGCGGCTCGCGATCGCGGGGGCGAAGCTCGAGCTCGATATCGCTCACCACTCCCTCTTCACGGAGCTTGTCGATAATAGATGCCCGTCGCACGGGATCCATGACGTCAAGTGTGACGGTCGTCTGGCCCAGGATCTCTTCGCGCGGACGATTCACGAGCTCCGCGAATGCTTCATTCGCATCGAGCACCATCCCGTCGTCCAGTCGCGTGATGAGCAGCGGCAGGGCATTGGCGTAGAATGCCTTGCAGAACCGCTCCTCCGATTCCACCAGCGCCCGCTCGGCAAGCCGACGGCGGGAAATGTCTCGTGTGATGTCGAGCGCCGCCTGGATGGTGCCGGACGCGTCCCGCAGTGGGACTGCGTGGGTAGCGAGCCAACTCCGCTTGCCTTTGAGACCGATCACTTCGAACTCGAGCGTGCCCGATTCGCCCGCGATCACCCGGCGATGCAGATCCGCAAAGGCAGCGCGGTGTTCCGGAGCCACGACGTCGGTGACGGGGAGCCCGCGGACGGCGTCGATGCTCTCCGCTTCGATCATCGCCAGGCCGGCCGGGTTCATGTCGAGCAGTCGGCCCTGAGTATCCACCAGCTTTACGCAGTCGGGCTCGCTCTCGATGATCGTGCGAAGCCGCGCCTCGCTCTCGCGCAGCGCATCCTCGGCGCGGCGTCGATCGGTAACGTCGAACGCGACGCCGATCACACCGCTCACCTGCCCATTCGATTCACGCAGCGGCTCCACGCGCGCGCTAAAGATGCGTCCGCGGAAGCTGACTTCGTACGTCGTCGCCTCGCCACGCAGGGCGGCTTTGTGCGCGCCAAGGGCGAGGGCGGAATCGGCAGGATTTTCCACGCCGTCTCCGACGCGGAGTCCCTCGTCCGGTCCCGGTGGCGGTCCCAGGAGTGCCAACCCGCCGCCGTGCCGCGATGTCACGTTGAGGTGTTCATCGGCCGACCAGAGCAGCACGGGAAGCTGGTCCACGAGACGGGCGAGCTGCGCCTGATCCAAACCCCCTGGGCCGCTGAAGGTGGACTGCGCGATGTCCGTCATGCTCGATAGCCTATCGCGTTCATGCGTTGGCGTCCAGCACATCGCGCACCTTTCGCGCGAGTCCGTCGGGCGAAAATGGCTTCTGTAGGAAGGCGCTCCCGGATGGGAGCGTGCCGTGCTGTACGACTGCGTCCCCCGGATACCCCGACATGTACAGCACCCGAATCCCGGGCCGCTGCGCGGCCAGGCGATCAGCGAGGTCCCGTCCAGACAGCCCCGGCATCACGACGTCGGTCAGGAGCAGGTGGATCGTGCCGCCATGACGCTCCACGACCCGCAGCGCCGCGGCGGCGTCGGAAGCGGCCAGGACGACGTAGCCTTGCGCTTCGAGTGCGCGGCGGCTGAGTGTCAGCACGGCGGGTTCGTCCTCGACGACTAGGACCGTCTCACTGCCGCGGGCCGCCCCGGCTTTCTGTGGAGCGGCCGGGGTCGCGGCGGGCGTCGCGATCCGCGGCAGATAGATCTTGAAGCTCGAGCCGCGCCCCGGCTCGGAGTATACGGAGATGTAACCGCCGCTCTGCTTCACGATCCCGTACACCGTGGCGAGCCCGAGCCCCGTTCCCTTGCCGACTTCCTTGGTCGTGAAGAACGGCTCGAAGAGGTGGGCGCGGACGGTCGCGTCCATGCCGGCGCCGGAATCGGTCACCGCGAGCATGGCATAGGGTCCCGGGACGGAGCCGAGGTGTGCCTGCGCAAAGGTCTCGTCCAGGTCCACGTTGGCGGTCTCGATGGTCAGTTTCCCGCCGTCGGGCATCGCGTCGCGCGCGTTCACCGCCAGGTTCACGATCACTTGCTCGATCTGATTGGGATCCGCCCGCACGTGCCCCAGATCGGACGCGAGGACGGCCACGAGCGCGATGTGCTCGCCGATGAGGCGGCGCAACATCTTGTCCATCTCGGCCACGACGACGTTGAGGTCGAGCACTTTCGGCTGCAGCATCTGCCGGCGGCTGTACGCCAGCAGCTGGCGGGTCAGCGATGCCGCCCGTTCGGAGGCTTTGCGGATCTCCTCGACGTCGCCGCGCTTGGCATCGCCGGGGGGCAGGTCGCGGAGCAGGAGCTGTGTGTTCCCCAGAATTGCCGTCAGGAGGTTATTGAAGTCGTGCGCGATTCCCCCGGCCAGCTGGCCGACGGCTTCCATCTTCTGCGACTGGCGGAACTGCTCTTCGAGGTGCCTTTGCTCGGTGACATCGCGCTGCGTGCCCCATACCCGCACCAGGTGCCCATGCTCGACGAAGCCGACCACGTTATTAAGGAAGACGCGGGGGCGGCCCTCCCGGTCGTGCTCGCGTGTTTCAGAGTCTGACACGCGATAGCCCGCGCGAATGAACGCGCGGATCTGCTCGCGGTTGGTGGGATCGGTCACGTTGTGCAGGTCGGCCAGGCGCGTCCCGATGAGCTCGCGCGCCTCGGTGTATCCGTACATGCGCGCCATCGCGTCGTTGCATTCCGCGATGCGTGCGCCCTCGTACAGCCGATCGATCTGCTCCTCGTCCGGCAGTTTGATCGGCACCGGAGGATCGATCTCCAGGCGCGATACGCCCTCGGAGCTTTGGGCGATGAATGAGCGGTACCGCTCTTCGGCGCGCTTTCGCTCCGAGACGTCCATGCCGATGGCCAGCCAGCCGCCCCCCGTGAGCGGTGCGTTCGCCCAGATCGTATCGAGGATCGCGCCACGTCTGGTACGAGTCTTGAAGTCCGTCCACTCGCCCACGGGTTTCCCGATGGAGTCGCGCAGGCGCTGCCGTTCAGCGGGATCGGGATACAGCTCCGCGAAAATGTCGCGCTCGCGCGCTTCGACGATGTCGTACCCCAGGGTCCGCGTCCACTCGCGATTGCCCCACTCGATGCGACCCTGCTCGTTCAGGAACACGAGCATCACAGGGATGTTGTCCACGATCCGCCGCAGCAACTCGGTTTGCTCACGCCAGGCGTCCTCGACGCGCTTGCGCTCGATCGCCATCGCCATCTGCGAAGAAACGAACGTCAGGATGTCGCGCTCGCTCTCCCCGTAGCGCACGCCCTGGGAATACGTCTGCGTCACGACGACGCCGATGGTGCGGTCCTTGACCTTGAGCGGAACGCCGAGCCAGTCGATGGATGGGGCGCCGATCAACTCCGCTTCTCCGGCGTCAACGAGCTCCTGGTACACCTCGGGAGTCGCGAGCAGCGGCCGGCCGGTGCGCAGCACGTACTCGGTGAGTCCTTTGCGCAGCTTGCGCGGCGGGATGTCGCGCGCGGTGTCGTACTCGTCCACGAAGTAGGGAAACTCGAGGCGGTCATTCTCGGCATCGTAGAGCGACACGTAAAAATTCTGCGCCGGCATCAGCTCACCGACGATCTCGTGAATCGCGCGCAACAGCTCCTGCAGATTGTCGGCCGCGTTCGCCGTGTGCGAGATACGGTACACGGCCTCCTGGACGCATTCGGCACGCCGCCGCGCCGTGACGTCACGGAAGCTCCACACCCGGCCCACCGCGCGGCCGTCCAGCCGTAGCGGAATCGAGTAACGCTCGAAGACCCTGCCGTCCTTGAACGTGAGGATGTCGAAGCTGTCCGCGTCGGGTGCGGCGTAGAGCTCCCGGACCTTCGCCACGAATTGCTGTGGATCGGTGAGCTGCTCCTGCACGTGCTTGATCAGCCGCGCGTCATCCTTGGTGGCGATTAGCTCGAGCGGAATACGCCACAGCTCGCCGAAACGGCGATTCTGCGACACGACGCGGCCCTCGACATCCACGACCAGGATTCCGTCGGCCGTGGATTCAAGCGTGGACTGCAGGACGGAAACGGTGAGCGAGTCCTCGACCCTACGGGGTTTCTTCGCCCTTGGACCCGGTTTACCCTTTTTCGCGGTGCTGGAGCGGCGTGTTGCCATGGGCCCGAATCTACGGGTAGCGGTTCCGGTGACCAGCCTCACGGGCCGAGCCGCGAATCGCATCTAGCTTTCGATCCCTTTCCAAAGCACGGAGCAGGGGTGCGACCGAAGCGGTTCCGCTGGCTGGGCGTCGAGGAATCGAGCCGCGCCGAGCAGCAGCTGCGCGCGGCGGCTCGCCAGCAGGAAGCGGTTGCGCACCTAGGCCAGCAGGCGCTCGCCGGTGTGGCGCGGGCGGACCTGTTTGATACCGCCGCGAAACTCGTGGCTCGAGGTCTGGACGTCGAGTTCAGTGAGATCCTCGAGCTGAAGCCGGAGCACCGCAGCCTGCTGCTGCGGTCGGGCGAAGGCTGGCACGAGGGCTGTGTCGGCAAGACACTGGTGACCGCCGACGCCGGGGCGCTCGCCGGCTACGCCCTCAACGCCGCCGGCCCCATCGTCATCGCAGATCTCCCCGCCGAAATCCGCTTCAGCGCACCGCCCCATCTCGAGGAACACGCCATCGTCAGCGGCGTCTGCGTCGTCGTGCAGGGCCGCGAGCGCCCCTGGGGTGTGCTTGGCGCCTATAGCGCGCAGCTGCGGGAGTTCAGCGGACCCGACGTGCTGTTCGTGCAGGCGCTCGCCCACGTGCTCGCCACCGCACTCGAGCGCGGGCGAGTGGAAGAGGCCCTGCGCAAGAGCGAAGAGCACTTCCGCTCACTGACGGAAAACGCCTCCGACATCGTCACGATTCTTGGCGACGACGGCATCATCCGCTACGTGAGCCCGTCGGTGCAACGGTTGCTCGGCTATGGCGCCAACGAGTTGCTGGGACGCAACGCATTCGAGTTCATCCATCCCGACGATCTCGCGCCGGTCATGGAAGCCCTGGCGGACGCGATTCAGCGGCCCGGTTCGCCGCAGACGGCGACATTCCGATTCAAGCACGCCGACGGCACGTGGCGAGTGCTGGAGTCGATCGGTCAGGCGAAACTCGACCAACCGAACGCATACAGCGTGATCGTGAACTCCCGTGATGTCACCGAGCGCGTGCACCAGGAAGAGATCCTCCACACCAGCAAGCAGCGCCTCCGCACCGTCGTCGCGGGCTCACCCGTGATTCTGTTTTCTCTCGATCCGAAGGGCGTCTTCACGCTTGCCGAGGGAAAGGGGCTGCACTCGCTCGGCGTGCGGCCGGGGATGTTGATGGGCAGGTCGTTCTTCGAGCTGCTCGGCGACGTCCCGCAGGCGGTCGCCGACGTTCGCCGGGCGCTGGCCGGAGAGTCGGTGGCGGCGCGGGTGGAGCTGTTTGGATTCGAGTTCGAGGCGCAGTACTCACCGGTGCGGGAGCGGGACGGTTCCATCTCCGGTGTGGTGGGCGTGGCGACCGACATCACGGAACGGCGCCGGGCGGAGCAGGCGCTGCGGCGCGCCGACGCCGCCAGCCGCACGCTGGTTCAACAAGCCCCATTCGGCATTTTCCGCGCGACACCGGAGGGCGCGTTCCTCTCGGTGAACCCCGCGCTCGTCGAAATGCTCGCGTATGAGACGGAGGCGGACCTGCTGAGCCGCCATCTCGACCGGGACGTGTTCAAGGAGCCTGCGGCGCGCGCGCGCTACCTGGCGCAGATGAACGACGCGGCGGGTGCCGTGGAAACACAGGCGGTGTGGCGGCGCAAAGACGGCGAGGCGATCACGGTGCGTCTGTACGGCCGCTCCGTCCGCTATGAGGATGGCCGTGTCGAGTGCCACGAAGTGTTCGCCGAGGATGTCAGTGAGCGACGCGGCCTGGAAGAACAGCTCCGTCAGGCACAGAAGATGGAAGCGATCGGCCAGCTCACCGGCGGTATCGCGCACGACTTCAACAACCTGCTGACGATTATCCTGGCCAACGCCGAGCTGCTGTCTCGCGGACCTGATGAAGCAAGCCTGCGCGACATCATCTCCGCGGCGGTCAGCGGCCGCTTGATGGTAAATCAGCTGCTGGGATTTGCCCGCCGCTCGACGCTGTCGCTCGAGCCGGTGCATCTGGGACACCTGCTGAACGATTTGGCCGCCGTATTGCGGCGCGTGTTGCCGGCGGATATCGAGCTGCTCGTCTTCGCGGACGAGGATCTGCCTGAGGTTGCGGCGGACGGTCATGCCATCGAGCAAATCCTGCTGAATCTCGTGAACAACGCCCGCGATGCGATGGCGGATGGTGGTGTGCTGCGGCTGGAAACGAGCTGCACCTGGATCAGCGACGCCCAGCGGGAGGTGCTCGGCCCCGGATCAGCCTCGGAGTACGTGTGCCTGGCGGTGGACGACACGGGCGCGGGAATGGACGAAGCGACGCGGCAACGCGCATTCGAGCCGTTCTTTACCACGAAGCCGGTCGGCAAGGGCACCGGCCTGGGCTTGGCGACAGTCTACGGTCTGGTGAAACAGCACGGCGGCTTCGTGCAGATCGACAGCGCGCCGGGAGCGGGCACGCGGCTGCGCATTTACTTCCCGGTTGCCGAAGAGATGACGCGGCGGCGTGCCTCCGGATCGCACGAACAGATGCCCCTGGCGACGGATGGCGGGCACGAGACGGTGCTGATCGTGGAAGATCAGGCGCAGCTGCGCCGCGCGACCGTCTACACGCTCGAGCATGCCGGTTACAGCGTACTGGCGGCGGCTGACGGGATCGAGGCGCTACACCTGCTGCGCCAGCATCCCGCGCCGATCCACCTGGTCTTCACCGACCTGGTGATGAGCCGGCTGGGCGGCCGCGGGCTATACCAGATTGACCGGCGGGAGGGGCGCCAGACGCCCTTCCTCTTTACAAGCGGCTACGCCGGAGCGGGGCGCGGCGAGGACGCGCTCGACCCGGCGCTGCCGTTCCTGCCGAAGCCGTGGACGAGTGCCGGTCTGTTGGCGCGCGTGCGGCAAGTCCTCGACGGAGCGAAACGAGCTCTAGAGAGCTAGACCGGTGTCGCGAGCGGCTTGGACGAGACGATCGACCAGCGGAGGGGCGGGCGGCAGCCAGACGAGCGCCAGCCAGCAGGCGATCGGCAGCTCACGAAACGGACGATAGACGATGCCGTTCGAGTCTTTGCGATACGGGGCGGCGACGGCCTCGCTCGTCAACGCCCACGTATCTCCGGCGGCGAT
>WNFD01000588.1_pt1 | contig 35926 bp, 36 predicted proteins | sample 5400491 | NCBI WGS metagenome assembly WNFD01 (sample SAMN13153343, study PRJNA577476) | soil metagenome | isolation source: 120 cm saprolite under Douglas fir tree site 2 hole 2 replicate 2 | place: USA:California | collected 2015-04-18 | reverse complement strand
AGGTCGTCGTGTTCCCCCGGTAGTCGGTCGCCGCCGTCAGGCTCCCGTTCCCGTCATAGGCCGCCGACGCCGACCGCAGCACCACACCCGCCGCCGACAGATCCGACGTCCCCACCTGCCGCCCCGCCTCATCAAACGCAGCCGCCGACGACGTCCCGTCCGGGTGAACCGTCGACGTCAGCTGCCCCGCCGGATCGTAGCCATAACTCGTCGTGTTCCCCGCGCCGTCCGTCACGCCCGCCGTCTCACCAGCAGCGTCATAGGTCCGGGAACTCCGCACCCCATCCGGTGACGTCTGCGACGCCAGCCACCCGCCCGCCCCGTACACATTGCTAGCCGTGTACGACGCCGCTGACGGATACCGCTCCACCTGCGTCGACGTCAGCTTCCGGCCCAGGAAGTCATACGTCGCCTGCGTCAGCGCCCCCGTCGGGCTGGTCACCGACAGCTGATCCCCGTTCGTGTCATACGTATAGTGCGTCACCCCGCCATCCGGCGCCGTCACCGTTGCCACATCACCCAGCTGGTCATACACCGGTGTCGACCGGTTCCCCAGCGGATCGGTCTCCGCGCTCACCTGGCCCAGGCCGTTATACGCCTTCGAGCTCACCGCCGTGATAGGAGACCCGCCCGGCGGCGTATACACCGGCCTCGTCTGCGACACCGCGCGCCCGTCCGCGTCATACCCCGTCGTCGTCACGTTCCCGTTCGCATCCGAGGACTCGACTGGCTCCCCGAAACTGTCATAACCCGTCATCGACACCGGCGCAGTCGCCGTAGGCGTACCGCCGTACACCTGGGTGGTCACGGACGGATCGGTCGTCACCGCCAGCCGCCCCGCCTCGTCATAGGCGTAATTCGTGGTGTTCCCATCCGGGTCAGTCATCGACACCGGCAGGCCCCTCTGATCCAGCGCCCACGACGTGGTCAGGCGCGTACTGCCCAGCGCACCCCCGGACCGCCCTCCCCCATACAGCGCCGCCACATCCGATGCCGACAGCACCCGCTGATACGCCTGCACACCCTCGACCGTGCCGCTGAACCAGTCCGACCCCGACCCCCCGTTCTGCCCGCGGCCGATCACCAGCGGCCCATTAGCCGCGTACGGGGTGGTATCCGTCGCCGTCCCCTGCGCAGCGCCGTTGACATACAACGTCATCACGCCGGTCGAAGCGTTAAACGTCCCGGTCAGCAGCGTCCACGTCCCCGCAGCCGCCGCAGCCGACGACTCCGCCCGGATCCCCGCCGGGCTGCTGCTGTCCGCGCTGTTATGCGAGAACGCCCACTTCCCCGTCGTCCCGTCCTCCTGCAGCAAGAACCCCGACGCCTCGGTCGCGTCCTGCGACACCGCCGCCCCCCACACGGCAATCGAGCCCGGATTCACCCACGCCGACACGCTATAGCTGCCCGTGGTACCCAGCACCGGGCCCGGAGCCGTAACCGACCCGCTGCTCCCGTTGAACGCGGCCCCGCCACCCGAAGCCCAGCTCACCCCGCCCGCCGACAGCGTCCCCGGATTCCCGCCACCGGACGCATCCGCCGCGACCGCGGGAGTGTAGCTGCTGGTAGCGGCGGCACCGTCGGTCAGCGCCCACCAGCCGGACGGAGCCACTGCCAGGCTGTCATCATGCACCGTCTGCGACGTCTTGTTGCCCAGCGCGTCGTAGCCGAAATCAGTGACCTGAGGGCCGCCGCCTGACCCGGTCAGCGACTGGGTCAGCACCCGGTCATCCGGTGCGTAGGTGTACCGCGTCACCCGGGCAAGCCCCGACGGATCCTGCGTCTGCGACGCGGTCCGGCTGGCCGCGTCCACACTGTAATCCGTGGTCGTCGCGCCATTGTTGGTTACCTGCGACACCATGTTCCCCGCGCCGTCGTAGCTGTCGGACTGCTGGACGAACGACGCCCCGGTATGGGGATCACCGCGGGTGACCGACGCCGTCAGGCCATCATCCGTGTACGTGTAGGACGTGACCCAGCCCATCGAGTCGGTGATCGAGGCGAGCCGCCCGGCCGGGTCGTAAGCGCGGGAGGACTCCACCAGGCTGACCGGCGAGGATGGGTTGACCGGGTCACCGGTGTAGTTCTGCAGCGTCACCGTAAGCAGCCGCCCGTCAGCGTCATACACATAGCCGGTGACATTCCCCGCCGGATCAGTCTGCGTGGCCAGGTCACCGTAGGCCCCGTAGGTATGCCTGGTCACCGCCCCCGCCGCGTCGGTCGACGTGGCCACCAGATCATGGGAATCATAGGTATACGAGACACTGCGCGATGTATCACCGCCGGTCACGTCGGCGGCCGTCTGCGAGGTGACGTCACCGTCCACGTCATACACGGTGCTGATCTGCGTGGTGTGCACGGCACCGGTGACCCGGTCGGTGACGGCCGGATCCGTCTCGCTCGTCACCTGGCCCATCAGGTCATAGCCATAACTGGTGGTCAGCCCGCCGGGGTAGGAGCCGGACGTGACCGCCTTGCTCAGTACCCGGCCGACGCCGTCGTAGGTGAACCTGGTGACCAGGCCGACGGCGTCCGTGGTCTGCGCGACGTCCCCGTCGCGGTAATACAGCGTGGTGGTGGTCGCCCCGCCGGGAGTGGTCTCCTTATAGGGCAGGCCCGCGGGCGCGAACCCGCTGTCCGCCGCGGCGACCGTGGTCCCGTCGGTGTAGCTCGTCGTCGTGGTACGCCCGGAGGGGAACCCCGGCACGGGAGGAGTGGTCTGGCCGGTCAGCTCACCCAGGCTGTTGTAGGCATAACTCGTCCGGTACGTATTATCGGCGGCAGAGGAAGACCGCCCGTCCCGTCCGGCCAGAAGCACGTCATTCCGCGCATCCGGCGACAGCGCCGCCGAGGTGTCATCCGGGTAATAGCCGTAATAGGACGTCGAGCACCTGTCCGCGGCCTGGTCCTGGCAGGTGGTCTGCGATACGACGTTGCCTCGCACGTCGTGACCGGTGATCGTCACGTCCCCGTCCGGATCGGTGACCGTATTCGCGAACCCGGAAGTGTCATAGCCGTACCCGGTCCTGGCACCGAGCGCGTCCGTCTGCGACAGGACGCGGCTGCCGTTCACCGGATCATAGGCATAGCTGAGATTCCTGCCAGCCGGGTCAGTGACCTGCACCGTCTGGACCGGAGTGAGCCCGCCAGAGTACTTCGACGCGTTGTACTGCGCGGTGACCTCCGCCGCCGACAGCTGCGACGGGTAAAACGCGACCTCGCCCACCGACCCGCTGAACGGGCTCACATACCCCGTGTTACTCGTCGAACTCTGATGCGGCTCATGCGGCCAGCCCCCGCCGAGGAAGCCGCTGCCGACATACACATTACTGAGCGCGGACCCGCCAAGCGCCGCCGGCAGCGTACCCGCCGCCACGCCGTCCACATACAGGGTCTGCGTGCTCGTGCCCGCCGACAGCACCGCGAAATGCCACTTGCCGTCATTGACGGGACCCTGCGAGAGGAGGGCCTTCGACGGGTCGCCCATCCAGAATTCCGCGTTGAGGTCGCCGCCCTGGCCGACGTACAGCGTCGAGGTGTAGCCGCCGGGGGTGGTGGCGTTCGTGACGGGGGTGTCATCTGTGCTGTAGAGCACCTCGCTGCTGGACGTGGTCTTGAACCACAGCTCGATCGTGCCCGGGCCGGTCGTCACCCGATCGGTGCCGGGCAGCTGCAGGTAGGAAGAGCTGCCGTCGAAGGAGGCCGCGGTGGCGTCAGAGAACCGGCCGCTGGTCCCGAGCGTGACGTTGTTGTAGGTGGCAGTGCCGCCCTTTACCTGGTCGACGGCCTGGGTCGCGCCGGTCTCGGCGAGCCGGTAGTAGTCGTCAGGGCCAGCACCGAGCACTGACGACACATACACCTGGCTGGAGCCGGTCACCGACGGCGCCGCGACGGACCAGCCCCCGCCGTTGTCGTCCGTCACGTGGGTGACCGCGCTACTGAGGCCGTTGTAGGACACCTGCGAGTACACGCTGCCCGAAGGCCGGGTGACCTGCGTCAGCAGGCTCGCCTGATGCGTCCCTGCCGAGTACATCGCGCTGGCCTGCGCGCCGGTCAGCGGCTGATCCCAGAACGCCGCGTCGGAGATCGAGCCGCTGAAGTACATCGGGCTCGCGGTGCTGGAGCCAGAGTGAGGCTGGTCGGGCCAGCCGTCACCGATGAACCCGGTGCCCACGTAATCGTTCCACTGCGAGAAATTCGAGACCGTGCCGGTCTTCGCGCCCACGAGCGCGCCATCGAGGTACAGCGACTGGGTATTGCCCGCGGCGGCCAGGGTCGCCAGGTGCCAGTGACCGTCGGCGACCGAGCCGCTGGTGGCGATCGGGGAAACAGTGTTGTTCCAGAACTCGCCGTTGAGCTTGCCGTCACTCCCCACGTACAGGGACGGCACGTAGTTCCCTGTCGTGGTGCCGTTGCCGATCGGGTCGGCCTGGTAGCTGAACAGCACTCCGTTGTCCGACGTGGTCTTGAACCACATGCTGACCGACTGGTAGCTCGCCCCGGAGACCAGGTTCTTGGGCAGCAGCACATACGAGGAGGTGCCGTTGAAGCCGGCCGCGGTCGCAGAGGACCCGGGCAGCGGCCCGGCCTGCCCAAATGTCACGCCCGAGTAGCTGGCGTTGTCGGTTCCCTCATTCACGAGCACCGAGCTGGCCGCGGTGGTGCCGGACGCCTCGTCCAGCCGCCAGTAGGAGTGCGGGGCCGAGTCGAGCACCGCGTTCTGGTAGTCGGACCCGGCGGTGTACGTATAGGTGGTGCAGGCCGTGGTGCTCGCGGGCGGGCACACGCTGTTCAGCTGATCACCGGAGTAGCCGTAGGTCCAGGTCAGCGCCGTGGCAGAGTTCCCGGTCGTGACCGGGTCGGTGGCTACGGTGGCCACGTGCGCGGACGAGGCACCCGAAGGCGTTGACCAGGTAAGGTGCAGGGCCCGCCCAGACGCGGCCGAGGTGATCGTCGTGACCTGGCCGGAGCTATAGGTGAAGTTCAGCGCATGGCCGAGCGCGTCGGCGACGGAGGTGATCCCGTACGCTCCCGAGCCCAGGCTCTGGGTAACGTGTAGACGGTGTCGTTCTTGTCCGTGAGCTTGTATCCGCCACCCGAGACCAGGGCGAACGTGGCGAACCGGCCCTGCGGCGGCGTGAAGGTCGTGCCATTGGAGTTCTCGCCGAAGCCGACCTGCTGCCCGTCGGGGTAGGTCACCACCACCGTCTGCATGGCGCCCGAGGAGTCTGCCTGACCCGGCGCGGCCTTCATGTCAAGCAGGCTCGACCAGCCTGCCCCGAACGCGCCGCCGACTCTCGGGTCCAGGCTGTTGTAGTCCCGCTGGACGGAAAGCGCAGGCCCGGTGGCCGGTACCTGCGCGTCCGTGGCCGAGGTGGTGTAGTTGCCGGTCGCCGCGTCGAAGCCCTGCCCGCCGGTGTTCTGCGACAGGCCTGAGGTGACGAGCGGCTGCGGCACCGGGGTGGAGAAGTAGCTGATCTGCGGGGTGCCGCTGTAGTCCACCCCGTCGTAGTCCTGCACCGTCCAGTAGTACGTCTGTGCCCACGACAGGTCGCCCTTGGGGACCGTCCACTCCCCGGAGGAGATCAGGCCCGAGTCGGCGACCTTCGTGCCGGCGGAGTTCTCGACCGTGAAGTCGTACTTGACCGGGTTCGGCCAGCTGTCCGGGTCGCTCCCCGATGCCAGCAGCTCCGGGGTCAGCGACGTGGCGTTGTAGTTATCCGGCGGGTACTGGGAGTTGATCTGCGGGGCCACGTCGTCGGAGTAATCGACCAGCAGGTACGGGGGGTTCGGTGAGTTGTGGCCGTCGAACTTCTTCCACGCGAGATTGTCGGTCTCGCTTGCCCGCAGCGCCAGCCCGTAGTTCGCAGCGGTCCCCAGCGTCCAGGAGTTGAACGTGTCGGTAGACAGCCCAATCGTCCACCAGCTGCCAACAGACGGATCCGCCGAGCTGTTGCCGCAGGCAGCTGCGGAGGCGGTCTGATTGAGCCGGCCGAGCTCGCTCCCGATCGAGGGCCCGGGCCAGGACATGCTGGTCAGGCTCCATGACTGGGTAACCGGGTAAACAGCGACCGTCTCCGAATACTGGCAGGTCCACGCGTACGCGTCGAATACGTGCAGCGCCGCCGAGGTGATGTGCTGGTTCGCCAGATCCGATCCGAAGTTGCTGAACTGCAGGTAGGGGCGCCCCGCGTCCGACCCGCTGTCATAGGTTCCCACCGGCATCACGTTCTGCTGGGAATTGTTGACATTGGAGCTGCCGACCATCACGTAGCTAGCGCCGGTGGCGTTCTCCTGCGCGGATGGGTCAACCGTGACCGGGAACACCCGTGCCGATGACGCCAGCCATGCCTTGTCGAGGCTGGCCTGCAGGGCGGGGCCGCCCTGGTAGGTCACCAGCCGGTAGGTCACCGCGTTGGTCTCCGCAGGGTTCCCCGACCGCGGATCGATCCTGGAGTCCCTGGCGGAACCGTGCGGGATCACCCCCGCCACCTGCCCGGCGGCCGTCACCAGGTCCACTGCACCCGCCGAGGTCAGCACCGGGGTCAGGCCTTTGAGCCGCAGCGGGAATACCCAGGTCGCGGGCACGGCTGCCGAGCGCAGCAGCAAGGATTCCCTGATCCCGGTACTCGTCGCGGACTCCGCCAGGTCGGTACCCGGCAGCACGGCCGGGTACGTCACCGACGGGCCGGACACCAATCCAGCCGAGGGCGCCGCGCCTGCCAGGCCGAACGACAGCACGTGGCCGGAATCGAAGCCGAGCGACCCGAGCACCGTGGCATCGGCCCTTGCAGCGAAATCGGCCCTGAGAGAGTTCGCCCGCTCATACCAGCGGCCATCGCTTCCCGGGCCAGGCCCGTGTTGATCGGCGCCCATGTCCCGGCCGCCGTCTTGTAGTTCACCGGGCCAGCGAACACCTTCCTGGTGTAAGTACCGTTCGCGTTCCCGTACATGTCCACGTTCGCGGTCGACGCCGACGGCAGCAGCCTGCTCGTCGCCGGGTTGAAGCTGCTCACGCCGCTGCGCACCGCGGGGCCGGTGAAAAACTGCTTCGCCGCCGGGGCATGCGGGCTGTACAGCGGCAGCTGCCCCTTTCCCTTGCCAGGGGGGCGTCCCGTGCCACCCAGCGACCGGGTCACCGCCGCGGGCACCTCGTGCGCACGCCCGGCCGCGGTCCCGGTCTCCTGTGCCGGAGTCCGCAGCACCGGCGGATGCGAGCCGGTCAGCCAGGCCCACGCACCCTCCAGCGACGACCGCACCGACGCCGCCGACGGCATCCGCAGCTGCGCCGCGTCGGCCGGTGACGCGGACGCCATCAGGGGCATCGCCACCGTCATCAGCAGGACCAGCGCGCGAACCGCGCGGTGCCGCCTCCGCCGGGATCCGGACAGTCCCTGCCGGGAACGCCCCAGCCACCGCAAGCGACCCTGATCCCGCCGTCCAGCACCCATGGCAGATCTCCCCGACTCAAATGGCATGCTTCGCTGAAAGCATGACTAAGCCGGTCAAAATTTACAATAGATAAACTAACGATGGTAAATCTCAATATCCTGTGGTATATACCACCAGATTGGTACCGCAACGGGCTATTTGTCCGATTTACGGAAACCCTGGGAACGTGGACCATCAGGGCCAGACGGACCCGTCAGGGCCAGCGAGCGCGCGCACCCGGCGTCTGGCACGCATCACCCTGATGCAGCATGGACCTCCGACGTGACAAGCTGCGCCACCGAACCACCGACTCCAGTAGTAGAGGATTTGCTACACTCCTCAGTGTGGAGGAGTGGGAGATCCGCGTCACCAACGAGCTTCTAGCCTGGATAAACACCCTGGACGAGCGTTCCCGGGCTCAGGTCGTCGATGCCATCGATCGCCTGGCCGAGAGCGTTGGGACGCCCGCTCGTCGACCGACTTGAAGGCTCGCGGGTCCACAACCTGAAGGAACTGCGCCCCGGCTCCGTCGGCCGCTCCGAAATCCGGATCTTGTTCGTCTTCGATCCGTGGCGGTCGGCCATCCTGCTGACGGGCGGGGACAAGTCCGGCGACTGGTCGGGCTGGTACCGCCGGGCCATCCCTCTTGCGGAGGAGTTGTACGCCGAGTATCTGAAGGAGCGCGAGGCAGAGGAGAACGAGCGATGACGAACTTTCCCAAGTGGAGTGATGTCCGCGCCGACATCGTCGCAGGCTCCGGCGGCGAGGAAGCCGTGGGCGAGGCCCGGCGGCGCAATCAGGCCTACATCGACGGCCACCGGCTGGCCGATCGCCGTAAGGCGCTGGGCTTGTCGCAGACCGATGTAGCCGACCGGATGGATGTGACCAAGAGCCGGGTGTCACAGATCGAGCGCGGCGAGGTGTCCACTGTCAATGCCATCGCCCGCTACGTGCAAGCGCTCGGAGGGCAGATCCAGATCTCGGCCGTGTTCGGCGACGATCTCTACATCCTGCGCGGCACAGACACTCACGCCGCATAGTGACGACAACGCGGACGACCCACGCGAGCAACGGGCTGAAGCTTATCTACAGCGCCCCCGTCTGACATCTGGCACGCTGTCAGCCAGATGCGGCATGAACCGCCGACGTGACCAGCTGCGCCACCGCGGACCGCACCTGCCCCGCCGAGCCGTCAACCGCCGTCACGTTCCCCCCGGTTGCATGCCCGCCCACCACCGCGAACCGCACCGAGGCGAACCGCCCCGCGTCAGCCGCCACCGCGGCCACCTGCGCGGCGCCAACGGCCACCACCACGCCGCACTGCCGCTCCACCAGGCTGGCCAGGTAGGGCTGCGCGTTCGCCTCGGTCGACCCGCCGGACACCGGCAGGTACTCGACCTTCGCGTGCGTCGCCAGCGACGCGCTCTGCATGCCCGCCCACGCCTGCGCCGCCTGCGCCCCCGCCAGCCCGCTGGAGTCGGTCAGCAGGCACGCGGTGAACGCCAGGTACTGCCGCGCCCGCGGTGCAGGACCATTGCTACCGCTGAAAGCCCACGTCAGCAGTCCTGCCACCACCGCGCACCCCGCGATTGCCGCCACCACGCGCCGCCGTCGCGTCCCCAGAACCGACCGCACCCCCCGCGGGCCAGCCGCCCCCAGCCAGCGCCGCCAGCCCGCCGACTCCCGAGACTGCCGCGATCCCCGCGAAGGCGCCGCCACCCGTCCCCTGCCGCCCATCCGCCTACCTCCCCGGCTGGCGTGCCCATCACGCCCCCGCCGACCCTGCCCCGCAACCTACCCCGCCCGCTTTACCGTGTGTGGCATAAACGTCGGCGCGGTGGTCGATGCGCACGACGTGGACGACTCGTGTGGCCTCGTCGATGCGGTAGACAACGCGGTAGGCGCCGCGTCGCGCGGAGTGGTATCCGGCCAGTTCACGGCTGAGGGGCTTGCCGACTCGCTGCGGGTTGTCCAGCAGCACGCCGGCGAGGAGCAACGGAAGCGTTTGGGGGGTGAGTTGACGGCAACGCCAGCGGACATCGAGCATATCGCGGCGGCCATGTCAGGGGTGTTCGTCAAGGAGTTTGCCGGCGGCGATAGGGTCCATGAGGTTGGACCAGATTTGTTCCTCGGGAGCCATCGGCCGTTCGGGCATGGCGTAGTCGGACATCCAGGCGCCGGGGTCGCAGCCGGGGACCAGGCTGATGATGGTGGCCGCGAGCCGCCTGGGCACCGATCCGATGATCCGGATCGCCACGTAGGTTTCGTGGCCCTGATCGGCCAGGACGTGGATGCCTAAGGCCACGCCGTCGAGCATGACGGCGTGTTCGTGCCCGTCGAGCAGGGACTGGCGGACCAAGCCCCGGACGACCGGGGCCAGACGGCGTTCAGCCCGTGCCGCGCTCTCGGCCCGGTAGCGCAGGTCGTCTTCACGGCCGGGCAGCAGATACCCAGTGTAGGTCGTAGTGGTCAGCGGCGGGGAGTGCTCAGCGTTGTAGCGGGCACGGGCGGTGGTCGCGGTGACCTCCAGGGCAGCGTAGAAGTCGTCGGGTGAACCGTCCTCCCGCTGCCCGGCGGCCACCAGCCACGGCAGATCGTTGTCGGCCCAGACCGCGCCCCGCCACCGCTGTACTTTCACCTTGAACAGCACCTGGTCGTCGATCGCGCGGATCCGCTCGTGCGGCGTGTCCGGGTCGGCGAAGCGCTCGGTGGCTTTACGCAGCAGCGGGTGAGTGAGCTCATCGAGTGGCCGGTCTACCGGCGGGACCGCCAGGCGCAGTTCCTCGCGCAGGCAGCGCAACGTCGGCCGGGCAGGTTCAGCGGCCACAGTCAGTCGTCTTCCTCGACCCCGCCGACCGATTCCAGCTCCTCACGGGTCATCCCGGCCAGCAATGCCACCCGCGAAGCCCGGCTGCCGTCCAGTTCGCGCAGCAACTCCCGCATCCCCGCCTGCATCTCCTCGCGGCGGGCGTCCAGGTAGAACCTGACTGCGGCCTCGACCAGATCCTTCTTGCTCATGTGCAGGTAGTTCGCGCCGCTGGTGATCAGCTTGTCCCCTGCGGGAGACACCTTCACCGCGACCTGCCGGGGTGTGTGATCGGTCGGAGTCATCACCGTATCCCTCCAGGTTCCCCACCCGCCGGACAGTGCCTTCAGTACCTCCAGTGTACCGGCAGGCCGATTCCCGTTCCAGCGACAAGCTGAAGAGGGCAACCAGGCTCCGTATGACGGCCCCGGGTACGTGACCGCGTGCGTCGCCACCGCCCCTCGACATCAGGTTGATCTTCGAGTCGTAAGGCGTACGGCGGATCGCCCCGGCAGCCGCGGCGCCCGTACGCTGGTCTGCGTGACGGAACCGTGGGCGTGGGACGAGGAGACGATCCGGGCGAGCGTGCGGGAGGTGCGCGCCGGGCGGTCTCTCGCGCCGAAGTCCTGGCCGCAAGGCGCCAGGGCCGCCGTCGCGCTCTCGTTCGACTCCGATCACGAGACGATCTCGCTGCGGGACGGGCAGACGGCGCCGGGGAAGCTATCCCAGGGCGAGTACGGCGCGCGTGCGGCGCTGCCGCGGATCCTGCGGCTGCTCAACCGGTACGAGATCCTCGTGTCGTTCTACGTCCCGGCAGTCTGCGCCCTGCTGCGGCCAGACGAGGTCCGCCGGTACGCGGACAGCGGCCACGAGGTGGCGCTGCACGGCTGGATCCACGAGCGCAACGCGACCTTGCCCGCTGATACCGAACGGGAGCTGACGATGCGCGCCTTCGAGACGCTGACGAGGATCACGGGGCAGGAGCCGGCGGGGATCCGCACCCCGTCCTGGGACTTCAGCCACGCGACACTCCCTATCATCGCCGAGCTCGGCCTCAAGTACGACTCCTCGCTGATGGCCGACGACGATCCGTACGAGATCGAGGCCGACGGCAAGCCCACCGGCATCGTGGAGATCCCGGTGGAGTGGATCCGCGACGACGCACCGTACTTCCCCGGCGACCCCGCGCGGCCGTTCACCCCGCCCCGCGCGATCGGCCAGATGTGGCGCGACGAGTTCGACCGGGCCTACGCCGAGCGTGGCCTGTTCCAGCTCACCATGCACCCGCACGTGATCGGCCACAGGTCCAGGATCGTCGCGCTCGAAGAGCTGCTCGCGCACATCGCGGGCCACGAGCGCGTCTGGTTCGCCACCCACGCCGAGGTCGCCGACTACGTAAGCACAGAAGCCGACCTATCCCGCTGAAACCGGTGTACCGGTGACCGCGACAAAGCTTTATTCATAACGGCTTTCGCGATGACGGCCCTCCGGCCCGTGTCTGCGGTCCACGCGCCCGTCCATCGGGGGACGCTCACCTGGTGCAGCCGCCCGTGTAGAAACCGGGTCCGGCCAGGCCAGGACCGGTGATGTCCGGCCGGCCGGAGCCGCCGCCGGGCTTGTAGGCGGTGTCGAACCACTGCGTGAAGAACTGGCGGAGCCTGCTGCCGCACGCCGCGCTCCGGGTCGGCAGCAGGCGGCGGAACGCCGCCTCCAGCTGGGCCTCGGTGATGGCGCCGCCGCCGTAGCGGCGCTGGACCTGCCGCAGCGCCCTGGCGAAGTTCGACGGTCCCAGGATCTGGCGCAGGGCGATGTAGGCGACGCCCGGACGGTCGTAGGTCGCCGAGCCGCTGAACAGGCCGTAGGGCGTCGGGTTAGACGGTGCGGCGGTCCAGAACCCGCCTGTGCTTGCGTAGGTCGCGTTGAACTGCTTGACCAGGCTCTGCTCGAACGCTTGCCTTCCGGCCAGCGAGCCCGGCCCGCCTGCCTTGGCCTGAGCTTCCCGCGCGGCGAAGAGGAATTCGCCGAGAGTCGCCATGCCTTCCTTGTAGAAGGTCAGGTTGTAGCTGGCCTCCGTCACGTTGTCACCCCACCACTGGTGCATGTTCTCGTGGTTGAAGACGTCGAGGTCGATCTGGCCGCCCTCGAAGGTGATCATGGTCTGCATCTCCTCGTCGAAGCTGGCCGACGGCACGCCGACGACGACGCCGTCCGAGGTGAACGGGTAAGGCCCGTTGAACAGGCTCTGGAAGCCGGTGATGTCCTCCTGCTGGTTCATGATCGCGAGATTCTGTGCCTTCTGCCCGGCGCTGAGCGAGCTGGCCTGCGCCTCGTAGTACCGGACCCCGTCGCCCGCGGTGCGCTCGGTCAGGTCGTAGCTGCCCACGCTGTCCTCGACGAGGTAGCTGGCGACCGGCGCGGCCGAGTGCCAGTGCCAGCTCACCGAGCCGCCGGGGAACCGGCTGTCCGGCGGACTGCCCGTCCGGGACACCAGCACGCCGTTCGCGAGCACCGTCTTCCCGGCGTTAACGGTGTCGTAGAAGTCATAGGTCGGCTTGGCGGCCGGGAAGTCGTTCAGCGGCATCCAGTCCTCGGTGCCGACGGGCTCGGTGGTGACGAAGCCGCCGTCGCCCGCCGACTGGTCCGACCTGAACCACCCCTCGGTCGTGCCGTCCCCGTCGTTGTGCACGCCGGGCCTGCCCGTGTAGGCGACGGTGACGGAGAAGGTCGTGCCGTCCCTGATCGGCACCGGCGGCGTGATGACGAGCTTGCTGGCGGGACACTGCGTGCCGTCCGCCGAGTCCTGTCCCGCCGCGCTTGTGGAGGTCAGCTCGGGCGAGCAGGCGGGGGGCAGCGGATTGCGGGCAGGCCCGCCCACGGGATTGAGCTGTGACGCCTCGTGGGCCAGCGGGTCAGGGTCATTCTGCCCGTGCGGGTCACCCGGGTAGGCCGGCTGCACGAACCTGAACGCCGCCGGGCTCTCCCCCGCGGTTACCGACGTCACTGCCAGGTCAGGGCCGGCCACGGCATCGACCGACCGGCGCTCGAAATCGAGGCTGAAACTGGTCAGGCACTGCGTGGCCCGGTCGGTGAGCGTGACGTACGTGCCCGGCAGGAACCGGTTGCCGACGGCGTCGTAGACCAGATGGACCTTGGTATGCAGGCTGGTGTAGCCACCGTTACCGGTGTCCGGGTACACGTGGGAGCCAGCCGCCGACAGCGTGTGCGCACCCGCCGAGCACCGCTCACGATCGTGCGCAGCCGCGCCGGTTCCAGCGAGCGCAGGCATGCCGCCCCCAACGCTCGTGAGGATCACTGCGAAGCTGACAGCTCCCGCGACCGCGCAACGGTGACTGGCCATCGTGAACGCTCCTCCACACCCGGCATATCAGGACATCCGCTCAAAACATGATGGACCGAAACGGGTCGTGAGACCATCGCCGCAACGGCAAACCCTGCGCCCCCGGGGAGCGGTCATGGCGACAAAGACAGGCACGGCGGCACCGGGCCTGCGGCGCGGCGCGATCGGCCTGCGCGAGGTGCTGTTCCAGAGCATCACGGACATGGCTCCCGGTGCCGCCATCGCGGCGTCGATCCCGGCGGGCGCGGCGTTCGCTGGCGGGTCGCTGCCGCTGTCCGTGGTCTTCGCCCTGATCGCCTGCCTGCTGTCCGCGTCCTGCGTCGGCGTGCTCGCCCGCGAGATGCCGGCCGCGGGCTCGCTGGCCACCTATGCCGCACGCGGCCTGCACCCCGCGGCCGGCTTCCTCGTGGCCTGGGGCTACGTGCTCGTCGGGGCGCTGATCCCGCCGCTCGTCCTGCTCCAGCTCGGCTTCACCACCGCGTCCACGATCAACTCGGAGTTCCACGGCTACCCGGCGAACCTGTGGTGGCCGTGGGCGCTCGCCGGGGCGGTGATCGTGCTCGCGGCCGGCTTCTACGGGATCAGGACCTCGGCGCGGCTCGGCACCGTGCTCGGCGTTTCCGAGATCGGCGTGTTCCTGGTCCTCGCCGTGTTCCTCGTCGTGCACGCGGGCAGCCACAACACGCTGTCCGTCTTCGGCACCGGCTACACGCCCAGCGGATTCCGCGGCCTCTCCGGGGTGATCGGCGGCTCCGTGTACACGGTGCTCGCGTTCGGCGGGTTCGAGGGCGCCGCGCCGCTCGCCGAGGAGACCCGCGACCCGCGCCGCACGGTGCAGCGCGCCGTCCTCCTCGCCACCCTGACCATCGGCATCCTGTACGTGTTCACCACGTACGCGGCGGACGTCGCGTTCGGCCCGGCGAAGTTCGCCGGATTCGGCAGCGCGGGGACGGCGTCCTGGGAGGGCATGGCGCGCACGCTCTACGGGATCTTCTGGTTCTTCGTCTTCCTCGCGATCGTCAACTCCACGATCGCCAACGCGAACGCCGGCGTGAACGTCTCCAGCCGCACCGCCTACGCGATGGGACGGATAGGCGCGTTCCCCAGGCTCTTCGCGCTGATTAATCCCAGGCACCGCTCCCCCGTGGCCGCGATCCTCGCCGCGTTCGCCGTCACCGTCGCCGTGACGCTCGGCCTCGGCCTCGCCTACACCCCGGTCACCGCGTTCGCCATGGTGGGCACCGGCATCGTGATCGTCCTCGCGGCGATCTACATCATCGTGGACGCGGCCTGCATCGGCTTCTTCGGCCGCCGGCGGGGCGGCTGGAACCCGCTGCTGCACCTTGTCGTCCCGCTGCTCGGCATCGCCGCGTTCGTCCCGGCCTGGCTGACCGCCGCCGGGATCCGCGCGTTCTCGTTCGTCGCCCCGCTGACCGCGCCGGTCTCCTACATGGGCCCCGGCGTGGCGGGCTGGATGATCGCGGGAGTGGCCTACCTGATGTACTTGTACTCCCGTGACCCCCGGCGGGTCACCGAGATCGGACTCGTTCACCTCGACGCGCCGTAGGCCGAGCGAAGGAGGAACCGAACCGTGAGTGACCTCGAGGTCATCAGCTTCCGGCCGGAGCCCGGCCAGTACGCCTGGACCTTCGGCGGCGCGGCGCCGGTCTTGCGGGTCCGGCCGCCGGCCGTGCTCGAGGTGTTCACGGAGGACTGCTTCGGCGGCCGGGTCCGCGGCGAGAACGACCTCGTCTCCCAGGTCTGCGCATTCCCCTATTTCAACCCCCAGACCGGCCCGTTCTACATCGAGGGCGCACAGCCCGGCGACACCGTCGCCGTCCACTTCATCTCCATCGAGCCCGCCCGCGACTGGGGCGCGTCCACGACGGTCCCGCTGTTCGGCGCGCTCACGGCCACCCACCTCACCGCGCTGCTGCACGACCCGCTGCCCGAGATCGTGTGGATCTGGCAATTTAACCTGGCGGAAGCGACGTGCCGCTTCACCGCCCGCCGCGGCGACTACACCGTGGACCTCCCGATGGAGCCCATGCACGGGACGGTCGGCGTCGCCCCCGCGAACCTCGAGGTACGCAGCGCGCTCGTGCCCGACGCCTTCGGCGGCAACATGGACACGCCGCAGATGCGCGCGGGCGTCACCTGCTATCTCGGCGTCAACGTCGAGGGCGCGCTGCTCTCCCTCGGCGACGGGCACGCGCGCCAGGGCGAGGGCGAGACCTGCGGTGTCGCCGTGGAGACCGCGATGAACACCGTCATCGCCGTCGACCTGATCAAGGGCAGGGCCTGCCCGTGGCCGCGGCTGGAATCCGACACGCACATCATGTCGGCAGGCTCGGCCCGCCCGCTGGAGGATGCGTTCCGCATCGCGCAACACGACATCGTGCGCTGGATCGCCGCGGACTACGGGCTCGACGTGCTCGACGCCTACCAGCTCGTCACGCAGGCGGTCGAGTCACCGCTGGCCAACGTGTGCGACACCAACTACACCAGCCTCGCCCGGATGGCCAAGCGCTACCTGCCCCGCGCCGATCCCATGGACGGCGGCCACACCAGGCTCCGCGACCTCGCCACCCAGTACCGCGGCCGCTGAGGCACCCTCCACTCCGCTTCCCGGATCGGGGTGGTTGCTGGCCGCCACGCGGGGCGAGAAGGCGGCGGCGGATCACCGCCACGGCGCTCCCGTTCGGGATAAATTGGACGATCGCTATGCGGTGGGGGCGCGTTCGCTGTCGAGAGTGGCCATTCCGGTCGCGTCGTAGCGGGTCCCCGCGACCTGGTCCGCCGGTACCGCAGCCTCGATGGCCGCGAGCTCGGCGCCGGTCAGGGTGATGTCGAGGGCACCGAGGGCCTCGTCCAGGCGATCCCGCCGCTTCGTGCCGATCAGCGGGATGATGTCGCTGCCGCGCGCGAGCACCCAGGCGATCGCGAGCTGGGCCGCGGTGGCGCCGCGCTCCCGCGCGATCTTCTCGAGCGCGTCGAGCAGTGCGAGGTTGCGCTGCAGGTTGCCGTCACGGAAGCGCGGGAACCTGGTACGCGGGTCACCAGGGCCGGGCCGGGCGGTGGCGCTGCTCAGCAGCCCGCGGGACAGCACGCCGTAGGCGGTCACCCCGATGCCGAGCTCGCGGACCACCGGCAGGATCCCTGCCTCGATGCCGCGGCTCATCAGCGAGTACTCGATCTGCAGTGCGGTGACCGGGTGAGCCGCGTGCGCGCGGCGGATCGTGTCCGCGCCCACCTCAGATAGACCGATATACCGGACATATCCTGCTTTGATCATTTCGGCGATGGCGCCGATCGTGTCCTCGATCGGGACGCGCGGGTCAAGCCGGGCCGGCTGGTACAGGTCCACGTAGTCGGTGCCCAGCCGTCGCAGGGTGTAGGCGAGCGAGTTCTTCACCATCACCGGGCTCGCGTCGTGCCCGATGAAGGCACCGCCCGGGTCGCGCTGGCCGCCGAACTTCACCTGGATGAACACGCGGTCCCTCGGCAGCCCGGCGAGCGCGTCACGGAGCAGCATCTCGTTGTGGCCCATGCCGTAGAAGTCGCCGGTGTCGAGCAGCGTGATCCCCGCGTCGACGGCCGCCCCGATCGTCGCCCTGCTCTCCGCGTCGTCCGCCGGGCCGTAGATGCCCGACATTCCCATCAGGCCGAGGCCGGCGCGCGATACCTCAGGGCCGCCCCGGCCCAGGATGGTGGTGTCCATGGCTCCTTCGTATCATCCGTCAGGCCGGCGCCGCCGCGTGGACCCTCTCCCCCTGCACGTACGTGAGCAGGACCGCGGCGGAGCCGATCTCCTCCCGCGGCCCGCTGAACGGATCACGGTCCAGGACGATCAGGTCGGCCAGCTTCCCCGTCTCGACCGAGCCTGTCTCGCCGTCCAGGTGATTAACATACGCCGAGCCGAACGTATACGCCGTGACTGCCTCCGCCAGGCTGATCCGCTGCCCGGTGAGCAGCGGCTCCGCCGCCGGGTCGCCCTGCCCGGGTGGCAGCACCCTGTTGACGGCGACGTGGATGGCCCACAGCGGATTCGCGCTGCTCACCGCCCAGTCGCTGCCGGCCGCCAGCCTCGCCCCCGATCGCAGCAGGTCGCCGAACGGGTACTGGCGCGACGCCCGCTCCGGCCCGAGGAACGGGATCGTCAGCTCGTCAAGCTGCGGTTCGTGCGCGGCCCAGAGCGCCTGCATGTTCGCGGTGACGCCGAGCTGGCGGAAGCGCGGGATATCGCTATGCCGCAGCACCTGGAGGTGCGCGATGTGGTGGCGGTTGCCGACCGGGCCGTTCGCGGCCCGCGCGGCGGCCACCGCGTCGAGCGCCTCCGCGGCGGCGCGGTCGCCGATCGCGTGGAAGTGCACCTGGAAGCCTTCGGCGTCAAGGCGGCTGACATGTGCCTTCAGTTTCTCCGGGTCTACGTAGCTGAGCCCGCTGTTAGAGGTCTGGCAGCCGCACGCGTCCAGGTAAGGCTCGGCCATCCCCGCGGTGAAGTTCTCGGCCACTCCATCCTGCATGATCTTCACAGTTTCCGCGCGGAACCGCCCGGCGCGAGCTTGCTCGCGCCTGCCCAGGAGCCCGGGCAGCTGCTCGGCACCCCGTTCGCGGTCCCACCACAGGGCGCCGGCGACCCGCGCGGTGAGCTGGCCGGAGGCCGCGGCGGCGAGGTAGACGGGCAGCGGGTCGTCGTAGCCGAGGTAGCCGCCGACGATCGCGTCCTGCCAGGCGGTGACGCCGAGAGAGTGCATGTGCTGCTGCGCCCTGAGCAGCCCGGCGAGCCGCTCGCCGGACGCGGGCGCGGGAACGAGGCGTCCCGCCAGCGTGGCCGCTCCCTCGTGCAGGGTGCCCTGCGGCCGCCCGTCCGCGGTGCGCTCGATCCGGCCGTCCCGCGGGTCGGGAGTCCGCGCGTCGACCCCGGCGAGCTCGAGAGCCCGCGAGCTTACCCACGCGCCGTGGCCGTCCCGGTTGGTGAGGTAGGCGGGGCGCCCCGGTATGGCGGCGTCGAGCAGCTCGCGGCCTGGCGTGCCACCGGGGAACCACTCCATCCGCCAGCCGCTGCCGGAGATCCAGGCAGCCTCCGGGCGGGCGGCCGCGTACGTCCGGATGCGCGTCAGCGCCTCATCCAGGTCCGCGGCATCGGTCAGGTCGCACCGCATCATCGTCACGCCGGCGAACGCGGGATGCACGTGCGCGTCCTGGAATCCGGGCAGCAGGGCGCGGCCGCGCAGGCCGATCACCTCGGTGCGCGGCCCGATCACCTCGCGCACATCGTCGTCGCTGCCGACCGCGACGATCCGGCCGCCCCTGACGGCGACCGCGGTAGCAGGGGGACCGTCCGGGCCGCCCGCCCGTGCGCGGACCGCCTCCCGCCGCGCCGCGTCCGCCGTGTACACCGGCCCGCCGGTGAAGACCAGATCCGCATGCATGACTCAGCGCCCTTCGCGGGGGGTCTGGGGGGTCGCTCCCCCAGGCGGGGTGCTGCTCCAGATGTCCGTGATCGGGGCGGCGGAGGCGGCCTGGCCGTCGCGGCGCAGGCCGTAGGCATCCTCGATGGTGCGCAGCACGGTGTAATGCGTGATCCGTTCGGCGGCGAGCGTCACCGCGATCAGCAGCGCGGCGATCCTGATCACGGCGGCTCCTCGATCCGGCCCAGAGCTGGCCCGGTGGCACCACCACCGAGCCAGCCACCATTCTCCGCCCGCTGCCCACCGTGGCCGGCACCGCCGCCCGGCGCGCGCCTCCCGCATATGACCTGGCGGCCAGGGAGATCACGGCCGACCAGCAGGCTAACGCGGCGACACGATGGGCCGCACCGGCCGCGGCGGCACAGGTGTCGGCGACGGAGACGGGGCACCCCGCGGCGGCACAGGTGTCGGCGACGGATACGGCGCAGGCTCCGACGGCACGGGCGACGGAGACGGGGCACCCCGCGGCGGCACAGGTGTCGGCGACGGATACGGGATGGGCCGCGCCGGCAGTGGCGGGCATGACGGGATCCCGGATGGCGACGGAGACGGGGCACCCCGCGGCGGCACAGGTGTCGGCGGCACAGGCGACGGCACCGGCGACACGCAAGGCGGGACCGGTGAGGGACGCGGCGAATGACGCGGTGAGATGGGTGCCGATTGCCCGGCAGAGGCCGTACGCGCGATACCGATGCCGCCGGCGGCCAGCGCGGCCACCGGCAGCGCCATCCAGGCGGCGGCGTGCGTGCGGGACATCTTCATCGGGACCTCCGTTAACTTGGGCAGCGGCTTGCGGCCATTGGTGTGTGTACCTGCGGGCCGGCTTCCTGGTTGCATCTCCCGCCGGACCGCCGCGGTCCGCGCGATGCGCGATTCTGGGATCCGGAGCCGTGATGGACTCGTAATATCTGCGGGGGTCGGGCCCCGCCGGATGCCGTCCGGGCACGAGTCAGGAGCGAGAGCGTCATCCGGCCGTGGCGACATGCGATCGCACGCCCTATGGGAGTCAGGAGGGCTGTTGAGCCCGGAGGAGTTCACCGAGTTCTACGCCGCGTCCTTCCGGCGGCTCGTCGGCCAGCTCTACGCGATGACCGGGGACCGGGCAGAGGCGCAGGATGCCGTGCAGGAAGCGTTCATCCGAGCCTGGGAGCACCGCGGGAAGCTCGACCGCCTTGGCGCTCCGGAGGCATGGGTACGCACCGCCGCGTGGCGGATCGCCGTGTCACGATGGCGCCGGGCCAGGGCCGGCCTGCACCTGATGGCTTCGCACTCCCGGCCCGAGATCGTTGACGGGCCCGGCCCTGACCGGGTGGCTCTCATCGACGCGCTGCGGAAGGTGCCTGCCGAGCAGAGGCGTGCCCTTGTCCTTTACCATCTGTGTGACCTGAGCGTGGACCAGATCGCCGCCGAGACAGGCGCGTCGGCCGGCACGGTGAAGTCCAGGCTGGCCCGCGGCCGGGCGGCGCTTGCCCCCCATCTGCGGGACGGCACCGGGCAGGAGATGACCAGTGTCTGAACTCGGCGATGAGCTGCACCGGGTCACCGGAACTGCCACGGAGGGGGTCACGCCGCTTTCATCGGCCGAGGTCATGCGGCGCGGGAACCGCCGACGGCGATGGCGGTTCGCGCGGAACGGCTTCGCCGCCGCCGCGGCGGCTGGCGCCATCACGTTCGCCGTCCTGGCGGGCGTATCCACGGGCGACCACGCGATCGCTCCGCAACCAGCGGCGCGGCCCTCGCCGTCGGGCACCGCGGGACCGCCTTCGCCGGCAGGGTCACCCTCGCCGTCCCCGCGGCCCACGGATCCGGCAGCTTACATGCCCTCGCCGTCGGGCACCGCGGGATCGCCTTCGCTCACCCCTGTGCCCTCCCTGGATCCTTCCGCGTCTCCGCGCCCCCCGAGAGGGACGCCCACGCCGTCCCCGTCACATGCCTCCTTATCCTGGCCCTCGGCCGGAGCCAGGATGCCGACCGCGGTGTGCAGGAGTCAGCTGTCCCCGTACTGTTTGGAGGAGCCATGAACCCCGCCGCTCCACACCTCATCGGATAGCCGCATGGAACCCGATTCGCCTGTTCTCGACAGCCTGCGCAAGGCCGTCGAGGCAATGCCCGACGACGTCCCGCTCCGCGTTCATCTGGCCACGATGCTGCTGAGAGCCGGGCAGCGTCACGAGGCGATCCGGCAGGTAGGAGCGATCCTCCAGCGGGATCCGGGCAATACCGCGGCTCTCGCTCTGCTCCAGGAACCGCAAGGACCCGCGGACCGGCCGCCCTCCGGGCCCTCCGGGCCCTCCCCCGGCCTCGGCACGCCGCAGGCACAGCCGGGAGCGGGTGCGCAGCCGCCCAGGGAACCAGGTCGGCAAGATCCGGCACGGCAGGATCCAGGACAGCAGGATCAGATGCCCGGACGCGGCACGGAGTACGACTGGTCCCAGGCCGAGTCCGAGCTGCGCGACGTGCTCCCGCCCATGTTCGTGAACGCCGACCCGGCAGGAGTCGACGCCGACGCGGCGGTAGCGGGCGAAGAGGAGCCGGGCGCGAAGGCATTCGACGTCGAGCGGACCGCGCTGCGGCTCGCCGACGTGGCCGGGATGGCAGAGGTCAAGCAGCGGCTCGAGGCGGCGTTCCTCGCGCCCATGCGCAACCCGGAACTCCGCCGGCTGTACGGCAAGAGCCTGCGCGGCGGCCTGCTGCTCTACGGGCCGCCAGGCTGCGGCAAGACCTTCATCGCGCGTGCTGTGGCAGGCGAGCTCGGCGCGCGGTTCATGGCCGTGTCCTTCGCCGACATCATCGACATGTTCGTCGGGCAGAGCGAGCGCAACATCCGCGAGCTGTTCAGCATCGCCCGCCGCAACGCGCCCTGCGTGCTCTTCCTCGACGAGGTCGACGCGATCGGCCAGAAGCGGAGCCAGCTGAGGAACACCCCGATGCGCAGCGCGGTGAACCAGCTGCTGCTCGAGCTCGACGACGTGACGGGCGGCAACGAGGGGGTCTTCCTGCTCGCCGCGACCAACCACCCGTGGGATGTGGACAGCGCGCTGCGCAGGCCGGGCCGGTTCGACCGCACGCTGCTCGTGCTGCCGCCTGACCCGCTGGCGCGCGAGGCGGTATTCCGCTATCACCTGCGTGAGCGCCCGGTGGCCGGCGCGGACCTCGGCCGGCTGGCCAGGCTGACTGAGGGCTATTCCGGGGCCGATATCGCCCACATCTGCGAGACGTCGGCGGAGCGGGCGCTGATGGATTCCGTGCGGCGCGGCACACCCCGGATGATCGGGCAGGCGGACCTGGAGGCGGCGATCGGCGAGGTCAGGCCGTCGCTCGGCCCATGGTTCGACACGGCGCGCAACGTGGCACTTTTCGCCAACGAGGGCGGCGCGTACGACGACCTCGCCGCCTACCTGAAAAAACATCGCATGCTATGACCGAGCTGTCCCACGAGCTTGCCCGGGCGGGCGCGATGCTCGATCTCAAGCGCTATGACCAGGCTGCCAGCCTGCTCGCCCGCCTTGTCGCGGCGGAGCCAGACAGCGGCCGGACCTGGTGCCTGCTCGCCCGCGCGCACCTGGGAACAGGGCAGTACAAGGAGGCGGCCACCGCTGCTAACCGCGCTGTCGCGCTCGCGCCGTCGGACGAGTGGCCGCACCGGCTGGCGAGCAACGCCCTGATGCACGCCGAGAACTATCCCGAGGCCCTGCGTGCCGCGAACGAGGCGTGCCGACTCGCGCCTGATCGCTGGCAGACCCATGTCTGCGTAGCCCAGGCCGCGCTGGCCGCGCGGATGCTCGACGTCGCCGTCCAGGCCACCATGACCGCGCGCGCCATCGCGCCCAACGAGCCGGACGTGCACTTCCTGTCAGGCAAGGTGAGCCTCGCACGCGGTGACCTGGCAGCCGCGCGCGAGCACCAGGAACGCACGCTCGCGCTCGATCCGGCGCACAGCGGGGCGATGAACGAGCTCGGCCGCATCAAGCTGAGGGCTCAAGATGCCATGGGCGCCATCAGGCACTTCATCCGGGCCGCCCGTTCCGCGCCAGGGGAAAAGGTCTACAGCCACAATGTCGACGTCGTCATCCTGCGGACACTCACCAGGATGCTTTACCTCATATCCCTTATCGCCGTCGTCTTCATCTTCGTCCCCGCGGCCGCCGACCTGGCCAGGTTCTCGTTCGCCACGACGCTCCCCGTGGCAGGCTGCCTGCTCGCCGCCCTGTGCGCGTGGCTGGTGCTGAGGATGCCAGCCGAAGCGCGCCGCCTGCTCTGGCGGGCGCTGCACCGCCGGCGCGTCGCCGCCGCGGTCGCCGTGGCCATCGGCGGCATCGCCGCCGCGTTCACCACCCTGGGACTGACGCCCGCGAACCTGGTGTCGCCGATGGTGCTCGTCGCGGTGGTGCTGATCATGGGCTCCCGCCTCCTCGCGTTCGCGATCCTGCGGGGCGTGGCAAGGAAGCCGCCGGGCCAGATCCTGCGCCCGGGCCGGTAACGGAGGGCACCGGACACGACCGCTGCCTGCCTGGCGGCGGAGAGCACCGCCGCGCGCGTGTCGCCCTTGCATTTCAGATCCTGACACGCCGGGTCACGATCCGCCGGGCGGCCCCGACGCGGCGCTGGCATTCGCTGCCATCGCGCTCCCGTTCGGTATAAATAACCGCCAGGTGACCGCCCGCACGGCCGGTATGGCGAGGACCACCGCGCAGCCCAGCACGTTGACGGCGGCGCCGAAGGCGAGCACCGGGCGAGCGCCGACCGCGGCTGCGGCCGGGCCGGCGGCGGCAAAGGCCAGGGGGCCGAACGCGAACGCGGTGACGGCCTGGATAGCGGTCACCCGTCCGAGCGCGGCGGGAGGCACCTGGTGCTGCAGCGCCGTCGCCTCGAAGGCACCAGCCATCGCGGACCCGAAGCCGGCGACGAGCGCTCCCCCGGCTACGCCGGTCAGCGGTGCGTGCAGCGCGAGAAGGGCGGCGGGCGCCGCGTACGCCACGGTGAGGATCGTGCCTGCGATGATCGGGCGCCGCGGCCGCCTGCCGAGCGCGGCGAGCCCGCCGATGACGGATCCGGCGCCGTAGGCGGCCATGATGGTGCCCCACGCGCGCGCACCGCCGAGGTACTGCTTCGAGAGCACTGGGCCGAGGAGCAGGTACGGCCCCCAGAGGAACAGGTTGAAGAGCGTGAACTGGACGGCCGTGACGACGAGCCAGGTGCGGGAGCGGAATTCCGCCCAGCCGTCCCTCAGCTCGCGAAGCATCGACCGGGCCTGGGCTCTCGGCCAGCTTCGCGGGCGGATCAGGCTGAGCGCCAGCACGCTCGCCCCGTAGGAGGCCGCGTCGACCGCGAGCACCACGGCCGGGCTGGTAACGGCGATCAGGATCCCGGCCAGGGCGGGGCCCGCGACCGCGGCGGCCGATCGCGCCAGGCTGAACATCGCGTTCGCATCGCCGAGTTGGTCCGGCGGCGTGATCTCCACGGTGAGCGCGCTCAATGCGGGGTTGAAGAACGCGTCGCCCGCATTCCGCACCACCACGGCGAGGACGAAAAGCCAGATGTGCGGGCGGCCGAGGAAGAGCGCCGCCGCGAGCCCCGCCTGCGCGGCGCAGCGCACCGCGTCGGCCGTCAGCATCACCCAGCGCCGGCTGAAGCGGTCGGCGATCACGCCGCCGCTGAGCAGCAGGACCACCTGCGGCACGATCCCGGCCGCGAAGACGAGGCCCAGGTCGGTCGCTGTGCCGCCGCTGTCGAGCACGGCGAAGGCCACCGCGACGGTCGACATCGCGGTGCCGAGCAACGAGGTGACGTAACCGGCGTAGAACCTGCGGAAGTCACGTTCCCGCAGCACAGCCGCCCTGCGTGCGATCATCGCCGCGATCGTCCCAGTCCTGCCTGGGCTGCCCTCCCCTTGCGTGGCTCCAGTCCCGGTTCCGGCATCCGTTCCCATAGCGCGGGAGTCTGCCAGCGGAGAAACCCCGATTGCAAGCTTTTACTCACTAATATTGAGTAGGCTGGGCTCAACTTTGAGATCAGGCTTTCACTTGCACTGCCTGGACCGCTCCCAGCACTTTCGCGGTCTAGACCGGTCTAGACCGCGAACGGCGGGGGGCTGGTGGAGGTGGCCGGGATATCCTTCGCCTGGAGAGGTTAAGATGCATCTCGACTTGACGCGGAGTCGGGCGACGGAGAGGGCACCCATGGAGCCGAACGGCAATGACACTTCGCGCGCCGACAGCATCCGGCCCGCTCAGCCGCCAGCGCGGACCGGGCCTCCTGACGTCGCTTCCGTCCGTGCGTCGGACCAGGACAGGGATGCCGTCGTGCAGCGGCTGCAGGCGGCGTTCGCCGATGGGAGGCTTGACGATGCCGAGTTCGACGAGCGCATGCGGGCCGCGCTGACTGCCCGCACCCACGCGGACCTGGACACGCTGCTCACGGATCTTCCCGGCACCGGGGCGGCGTCAGCGCCGGTCGCGGTTGCCCCCTCACGGGGACGTCCAGGGCGGCTGGCGGTCGCGTTCAAGAGCTCGGTCAGGCGCGGCGGGCGCTGGCGGGTCCCGGAACGGTACACGGCGGTCGTGTACAAGGGCAGCGGCTGGCTCGACCTGCGGGCGGCGGAACTGACTGCGCCGGTCACCACCTTGATCGCCGTGGCATACAAGTCGAGGATCGACATCCTCGTGCCGCCGGGCGTACGGGTGGAGATGACCGGGTTCGGGGTGACGCAGGGCCTTCCTTCCGACGAGGAGTGGGCAGGCAGGCTGCCAGCGGACGCGCCCGTGGTGCACATCCGCGGTATCGCGTACAAAGGCACGATCGAGACGGGAACCCGCCCCCCCGACCGCCAGCTCCACTGATCCCGCGCTGACTCCGAAGATCGCTGTGTCACGCAGCGTGGAGGTCACCGTGTCACGGATATGACCGGACGATCCTCGCCACGGCCAGCAGCGACGCGGCACCCCGGGCCAGACCGCCGCGCGGCGTGACAAGATCACGACATGAAGGCTTTCGCCTTCTGAATAACCCTCACTGATCCCCACGCCCGAAATATCATGAAATTCTGGTGCGAAGATCACTGTGAAGTTCAGCGTGCTAAGAATGCGACGCCCACGGTCACTTTCGTGGCACACCGATCTTCACAGTTGCCACAATGTCCGGAATGTGCGGGCGCGGGCGCGCGGCCTCGACGCGTGACGGGACTCAGGTAGGTGAGCCTGCGGCGGCGCCGGTGACGCGGTCTCCCCACCGGGCGACTGCGGCGTCAAGGTCGAGCGGGAGGATTGTGGCGCCCTCGCCGAGTTCCCCTTCCCAGTCTTCCGCGGGGACCCGCCACATCACTTCGAACTCGATGCCGTTCGGGTCCTTCGCGTAGAGGGACTTGGACACACGGTGGTCGCTCGCACCCACGAGAGCGCCGCCAGCGGCGAGCTTGACGCGGATCTCCGCGAGATCGGACAGCGTACCCACCTCCCAGGCAAGATGGTAGAGGCCCACCTGCGGACCTGGCGCCTGCGGGGCCTCCCCGATCGCGAAGAGACCCAGGTCGTGGTCGTTGGAGGATCCTGGCGCGCGCAGGAACGCCGCACGACCCGGGATCTCCACCCGGGTCTCGAAGCCGAGCATCTCGCGGTAGAAGGTCACGGTGGAGGCGAGGTCGCGGACGTAGAGGACTGCATGGTTCAGACGGCGAACAGGCATCTCAAGACATCTCCCGGATAGGCACATTCTGGTATTGACCAATGCCGGTGCCCACCGCGTGATTCCCCGCCCCGCTCCCAAGGTGAGCGAACCCCGGATCGACGCCATTGCGTCCGCGTGCGTGCCGGGGCTGCTCTCTCGCGGGGTTCTTCGTGGACGGTGTCGATCCGGGGATCGTGGACCCTCTGGGGTCGTCGATCCCCGGATTTCTTATCTTTTTTATGATCTTGCTTTCAACATGCCCTCGTGATTAGGTAGTGTGCATGTAGAAGATACTTATTCGAACACCTGACCGTCGCGAGTCCATGTCCTGCTATGTCCGGCTTACACGTCTCGCGGCGCGTGCCAGCCCTGACTTTTGCCTGACTTACTGGCCGAGCCTGAGAGCGTGCCAGGGGCCGGGTGTGGCCGATCCTCCCGGGCATGGATACCCCCCCGATCGTTGGCAGCATCCGGGGGGGTCATGGGTTGGGGGTCAGTGCTTCAGGCTGTCCGTGAACGCCCGCCAGGCGTCCGGGGCGAACCTCAGCGCGGGACCCTCCGCGTTCTTGGAGTCTCGGACCATGATCGTATCTGGGAGGGCGGCTACCTCCACACAGCCGCCGCCGTTCGGGCCGCTGTAGCTGGACTTGTGCCAAAGGGGGGCTGCTATTCCGTCCATCGTGCCTCAGCTTTCGAGATCAGGTCACGTGATGCCCGCTGTGGCAGCGCGTCTGATCGCAGCACGTCCCATGTGTCACTGATCTTGGCCACCACGGCAGGGTCGCTGGTCGTGTGTCCCTCATCAGGGGACTCCATGTACACAGTAGCGGTCATGTCGTCGAAGGTGGCGATGGCGAGCGCACCAAGCAGCCCGACATGCGCGCCAAGATCACCAGGCAGAATCTGGATCGTCACCTTCGGCCGGTGTGACATCTCCCCGAGGTGGCATAGCTGGTCTTGCATGACTTTCGCGCTGCCTATGCAGCGGTATAGCACAGGCTCGTCAATGAGCACGCCCAGTGAGGGAGGCTCGGGACGGTCAAGAATCGTCTGGCGCGCCAGACGCGCGCTGACCATCTCTTCTAGCACGTCACTCTCGCCTATTGACGGCCAGACACGCAGCACGGCGCGCGCATAGTCGGGAGTCTGGAGCAGACCTGGGATCAGCAGCGGTTCCCACCACCGGATGGACACGGCCCGGCGTTCAGCCTCCAGCCAGTCGGCGAACCATGTCGGAGACGGTCCGTCGCCCTGTGCGCACGCGAAGTCATAGAGCCGCAGGAACATTCCCTGCCATTCCGGGAATACCTTGTCGCAGCCCACGGCGAACTTCCGTGACGGCGTGCGCTCTCCTGTCTCCACTTTGCCCACCTGGTCGCCTGAATAGCCGAACTTTGCTCCAAGCTGTTCCTGGCTGAGTCCAGCCGCCTCGCGTGCGCGGCGCACCTCAGCGCCAAGGAAAGCCAGCGGGGATGACCACGGGTCAAGTTCTCTGGTCACTGGCACCAAGATTCCTTCCGGCAGTTTCCGACAAGGTGACTAGCCCGGTCGGACTTGTGCTGACGCTAGCGCGCCTATGTCTAGTTAAGGATGCTCCTGCCTGGCAGCTTATGACAAGGGACTTGTCACAGTCAGCTATCGGGGTGGGAGACGACATGGAATGCAAACTTCGCAAAACGGCCATACCGCCAGCCCTGATCGTGGCCACGGTGTTAGTCGTCGTGACGCTCGCCTACGCCCTGGCGGTGGTGATCCCGTGAGCGAAGGACGACCTGAGCCGCATCTCGCCCATCTGAGCGACGACGACCTGACACGCGCCACCGGCGCCGCAGAGACCAGGCAGCGGCTTGAACAGGCAGCCATCAACATGGATGAGCTGCTGATCAAGTACACGCGGATGCCCTACTCCGTTGTGAGCGGCGTATGGCTGTCCCTGCTTACCGATCAGGGACGCGCGCTAGCGGATGCCGCCAGCGATTACCTCGACAGCACAGCGCCGGACGGTGAGACGTGAACGCGGTACTGACGGCAGCGAGCGAGCTGGAGAAGCTACATACGGACTTCCAGGGCTGGCACGTCTGGGTCTCCGCTGCTGGCCGGTGCTGGGCTGCGCGCCTGGGTGATGAGGTCTACGGCGAGGGCTGTCATCCGCTCTGGCAGAAGACCATCGATGCGAACACGCCCGAAGAGATGCGCGCTGCTCTGGAATTCCAGGAAAGCATTTCCTTACCCTGCGGGAGTCTAGCGGCATGACTCGCAGTCAGCTAGCGCAGATGCGGCATCTCGATCTGCTCGCCCTGGCGCTACAGGTCACCTTCTCCCCGCCGCGCGGAGAAGCCAGGGTCTCGGATAGGCGCGTGCACCGAGTCGAGCAGGAGCTAGCGGGGCGCTCACGGGATGCCCTGATTAGTTATCTGTCTCCTGAGCGATAAGGTGAAATGGGTACTAAGCCGTGCCCGGCATGCAATGGCTCGGGGGAGTCGTCGAACCCGAGTCACCCGCACTGTCTCGGCTGTAGTGGTGAAAAGATGATTGACACTCCCGATCCGGAAATCGTGGAGTATGTCGTCAAGAACTGGAATCCTTTCCGCAGGAAACCTGAGAAGAAATGAGCCCCCGTGCCAGCACGGGCAGAAAGCCCCTGCCAGCCGTTCGGGGAGCCGTTTATGCGCTGGCGGCTTGCTGTCCCCGAGAGGGAAACGGCTGGCAGGTCAGACCCGGTGGGTGGCGTGCGCGTTGTCTACTGGACGGTTTCTCATTTACGCGATTCTTTGCGGTCTGTTCTTGTCTCACGCTGCCTGACGGTCGATCCATGCGTGCACGTCGCGTTCTCTCCACCGCAGGTGCCTGCCTATCCTGTAGGCTTGCAGACCCCATGCCTGCCATCTCTCGCGGACGGTCCGCTCAGGAACGGCTAGTATCTCGCCTACCTCGCGTGCGGAGAGCATCCGGTTTGAACCACCGAGATTTCCCGTGCTGCGAGGTCTCCCGTGCCGCCCATAGGCGGTCACCTCCCTTTTCTCGCTGTTATCCGATGGTGTCGTCATCGGGCATCACCTCCTTTCCCTCCGTTGCGTGTCCTGCCCGGGTACTTCCTTCCGCCCCGGGCGGACCAGCGCTGTGCCGTCCGTCCGGGGTCATGACCGGTTCGCTGATTACGGTCCGTGGTCGTCTCACCGTCTCGTCTCATCCGCGAATATGGCCGCTTACGCGTAGGCGCGCGCGAGGCGTGAGACGAACAACGACGAGAATTCTGTCACTCTCCGTCACGGCCGGGCGGGCGGCGCCGATCACGGCGCGGACGGCCGGGCGGCCGACGCGGGGCACGAGGCGCAGGCGGCGGCCGGCCGTCCCCTCCGGCGCCGTCAGACGGCACCGGAGCGCGCCAGGAACCCCGCACGGTCTGCACGACCCGCCCGGCCCTGGCGTGCGCCCTGAGGCGCCGGTAGAGGGTCGGGCGGGTCATCCCGGTGACCGTGAGCAGCTCCGCCACGGAGACCCCCTCCGGTCCCGCGCGCCTCAGCGCGGCCCACAGCGCGACATCCGCCCCACCCCGGTCATCGGTGCCGGCAGCGGTCCCTCCGGCGCCCTGCGGCCATCCTGCGGACGCAGAGCGGCTATCGGGCGCGTCCGTCCCCAGGTCCGGGCCACGGGCGTACTGGCCGGTGTGCCGGGCAACCCGGTCATCGTCGATCAGGTAGGCCCGCGCCCGTTCCGGCACGGTGTGCTCCTGCGCGGATATCAGGAATGTCCCGGGCCGGGTGAGGGCATGCGCGTGCCAGCCCGCGTTAAAGGATCCCTGGCCCAGGATCAGGTCCACGTCACGGCGTTCCCGCACGCGCAGGCATATCCGCACGTCCATCTGTGAGCGGACCGCGTTCCTGCCCATTGCCTCCTGCGTCGGCCGCTGGGTCGCGGCTATCATATTCACGGCGACGGCACGGCCCCGCCGCGCGACCGAGTCGGCGTATTCCCGTGCTTCCCCGGGGAGTTCCGCGTATTCGTCGACGATGATGATCAGCGCGGGATCCTCCGGCGTGGGTTCCCATACCCGCGCGCCCTGGGTGGCCATACGGTCGGCGCGCTGGTTGAGTTTCCCGATGGCGTCCTGGAATAGCCCGGTGGCCTGCGCGGGCGTGGTGGCCAGGCGGTCCATGCATACCGCCCACGGCTTGAGTTCCATTCCCCCTTTCAGGTCCACGCCCCAGATCACCACGTCGCGGCATGCGGTGAGGATGGCGAGGATCACGTTAACGATCCCGGATTTCCCGCTGCCGACCATCCCGCCGATCAGGATGTTACGCCGAAGCAGCAGGACACGCACCGGCCTGCCGTCCTCGAACAATCCCAGTTCTGCGGCCTTGGTGATAGTGGTCACCGTGGGGCCAGGCCACGGGATCGGCTCCGCGTGCGGGTCATTCTCGATAATCCGCAGGATGAAATGATCCGCCCGCTGCCGGTCCGGGATCGCGCGGGCACTCCCCGGGCGGAGCCCGAGACCGGATTCTATGGCGGGCAGCCTGTCGATTGCCTGCCCCGCAGTCGTGCCTTTCCTGAGGATGACGCGCGCGGTCCATCCCCACGCGTCGACCACCAGGGACACGATCCGCGAGTCCGGCAGCCCGATATTCTGTGCGATATCCGGCCACGCGTCAATCGTGCGCTCCGCGCGCACGCGTGCCCGCCGCCTTCGGTGCGCCCACCACGGAATACCGAGAATGAGCGTGCCGAGTACCGCGATAACAGGCAGCGGTTTCACGGCTGGCCCTATGGCGATGGCTGCCGCCAGCCAACCGCCGGTTACCGCGATAACCGATGCCGCATACGCGCGTTCCGCAGCGCGGTCAATCCCGCACCCCCGCCACAGCCAGGCGAGGATACCCGCGACAATGCGGCCGGCTGGATACCGGCGCAATAGCGCGTGCGGGATGGCGAGCAGGACTGTCGTGATGGCGGTCACGGCCGTGACCGGTCCCCACCATCCCGCGTGGCGGCCGTGGGCCATGGCCGCCCCGGTGAACGCGGTCAGCGTGATGATGGACGGGAGGAACGCCGAACGGTGGCGGAATGCCCACCGCCCGATCGCTGCCGCCGCGATGAGCGCTAGCGGTTCTTCCGGCCCGAAGACCATCACCGGATAGCCTTCCTCGCCTTTGCGGCGCGCGCGGCGCATGCGGCGCGCGTTCCTGCGGTACGGATCACGGCGTGTCATGAGCACCACCGCAGATAGGCTAGAGGGTCGGATTCCCCGTCGTGCGCCGCGCTGAGTGCGGCGCGGATCGTGGCGAGCCGGTCAGCCGACTCGCGGCGCGCTTCGGTCAGCGCGTCATAGAGCCGGATAACTTCGATGAGCAGCTGCACGGCGTCGGCCGCGACCGGTGTCACGGCCCGTGCGCAGCGCGGGCACAGGCCCGCGCTGTCGAGCGCTTCGATCCGGGATGCGATCGCGTCTATATTGATGGTGAGCTGCGGCGCGTGCCGCGCGTTCTCTGGCGTATTGTTCACGTGGTACCTCCTTTGTCCGGGGACTGGTCATAGGCGCCCTTTCTGTGTCCCGCGCGCCAGGCGCGCGGGACACGGCGGTGATAGGGTCATCGGGTGGTCCTTTCCTGTGTCGCTGCCTGCTCGTCAGAGCAGGCGGAAAATGCTGGTCGTGATCTGGCTGATGTCGGGCGCGAGGCTGGACGATGCGAGGTAGAATCCCAGCACGATGCAGATAGCCGCGTGCCAGGCACGCAGTCCCGCATAGCGGCACAGGAGAAATACCGCAGCGCTCAGCACAAGCACCACCGAGACCGTAAGTGTCAATCAATCACCTCCTTCCCGTTTCCGGCGGCATGCCCGGACGGCGTGGTCAGCCGTCGTCGAACGCCCGTCGCGCCCTGCGGCGTGACCAGCGTGCGCGTGAGATGCATTTCTCGCAGGTATCGGCACCGTCCCTGGCCAGTGCGCCACATGCGCACATCCGGCCGGTACGGCATCCGGTCAGGCGATGTCTCAAGGTCGCTCACCTCCTCATCTGTGCACGTTGATCCTCCTTTCGGGGCGGCCGGCTGAGGTGCGCGGATGCACAGCACGACAGTCCCCGGTACCATCGGTACCGGGGATGCGGGTTGTCCCTAGGCGGGTCGCCCTAACGTTCATCTCAGTGGGCTAAGGGCGGCCCGTCCTTTGTTCTCTTTTCTTATCGCACCTCTGCCAGTCTTCTCAGGTCCGCCAGTGGCAGCACGGACCGGGAGTCTTTCAATTCCCTTACTCTGCGAGATCTCTGGTAAGGACAGTGGCTATCACGTCTGCGGCCTTACCTGCCGCCGTATGGCTGGTAATCTGAGGTACGTACTCCCAAGTCACCAGGAAGTCGTAGCCGACACTTATCCTGCCTTTACCCTCATCTCCCGGATTTGTTACATCGAATTCCCTCAGCTCATCGCCGCGACGATATTCACTGATCTTCAGCCCGCGCGCCCTCAGCTCTTCCGCCAGGACGTTTATTAGCTCACCTGGCGTATATTCACTAATGGATACTCTGGCTGCTGACTGGTTCATCTCTGGCCTCCGCCTGGCGTAACGCTCCGATTCCGCCGGCCTGATCACTTTGCCGACTGGTTCCCGGCCGCTGTCATTCTTGCTCATTTCCCCGGCGCATGCTTCCGCGTTCCGCTCGGCTTGCGGGACACCGTAGACATCGGCCTCAAATCTAGCCAGTTCATTGGCCATATCAAACAGTATTTCCGCAGCCAGCTGACGCGCACGGGAAGGCAGGCGATTTCTTTTTACGTACGAGTGGATTGCCTCCGGCATGCTAGTGTCCGGATTTCCGGAAACTGAATTCCCGGCCCTTCCAGCCCCGGGCGTGGCCGGGGCGAATCCGGTCAGCTTCCCGCCCGCGCCGAGCGTCCTGTCAAGCTCTGCGGCCATCTGCGCGCTGAGGCGCTTGCGCCCGTTGAGCACGTTGGACACATGGGAGACGTGATAGTGCGACCTGCGGGCCAGTTCCCGCAGGGACATGCCCCGCTCTGCCGCAAGGCGCCGTACCTCGTCGCTGAAACCCGTCATCCGCGTGAGCCAATCGCCAGGCTGTGTATCCGTACCAGCCGTTGACATGCCTGCTCGCCTGCCTGCCTGGCTATCTCGATCACTTCCTGGCCGTGCGGTTGCGCGTCCGGCTTGCCCGTCGCGTCGCGGCCGGGGTGCGGCACAGCGCCGAAGCAGCGCCCCAGCCGGGTGACGCACCCGCTCGCGCCGCGCGTCCTGCCTGGTTCTGAGGTGGCCGGACGGCGCTGTCCCCCGAACCTCGGCTCTCAGGAGTGACCGGGGCCGGCGGCTTTGCCCACTGGCTCGCCACGCGTCCTGCCTGGCCCTAACTGCCTGACGACTCATACCGGTCACCTCCCCCTCTTCCGCTGCTCGTTGCCTGTCTGACCAGGTTCGCCGAGAGGGCGGGACACTCCTACCGCCAATGTAGTACGTTTGGGACGCTTAGGAACGTGTTCTAAACGTCCCAGGGTCGGCGCGTGAAGGCGGGGCAGCAGGGCATGAATGAGCGACTGCGGGTCGCGATGACCGCGAAGGGCATGGAGACCGAGAATCTCGCGCGACTGGTGGGCGCGGATCCCAAGACTGCCCAACGGTGGCTAGGGGGTCGCGTGCCGCATCGCCGCACCCGCTGGAAGATATGTGACATTCTCGGCCAATCGGAGCAAGAACTGTGGCCAGAGGTTAGCCTGGGCGCCTCAGGCACGCACCACACATCTGAGATTGTCGCCGCATATGCCCACCGCGCCGATGCGCCCTCTCAATTGTGGTCCGGAATGCTCGACCGCGTGCGCAGTAACGTTGACCTGCTCGGCTACGCGATGCTGTTCTTCCCGGAACAGCACCCGCGTCTAGCCGAGATCCTCGGGGAGCGGTGCGCCAGCGGTCTTCATGTTCGTATCGCGCTAGCCGACCCAGATTGCGGGGAAGTGAAGGCGCGGGACGCTCTCGAAGGGCTGGATGGCACATTGCCCGGCCGGATCCGGTCGACGATGGGCCACCTGGAGCCGCTGTTCGCTAATACCGGCGTTGAGATCCGCTATCACGGCGTTCCGCTCTATAATGCGCTTTACCGGTTCGATGATCAGATGCTGGTCACGCCTTACCTGTATAAGCTGCACGGCTACCAGCATCCTTTGCTGCATCTCAGGCGGCTTGGCCCCGCGGGGCTTTTCGAATCCTATGCGCAGCAGTTCGAGGCTATCTGGGCTGAATCGCGCCCGGCATCTGACGACGCCATGCCATCATGAGGAGATAAATACAATGGGACGCGTTGATTATTATCACGATCCGGGCGCTCCCGCCGCGAATTCCCTGGTAGTCGGCTCGTCCGCCATCGTCGTGGACGAGGAGAACAGAATTCTTCTCCAGCGCCGCAGCGATTCGGGGAACTGGGCACTGCCCGGCGGAACGATGGATATCGGCGAAACCCTGGCTGAGTCCGCCATCCGCGAGGTCAGGGAAGAAACGGGTTTTGACGTCAGGATAGAGCGCATCGTCGGCATTTACTCGGATCCTGGCCACGTGTTCGCCTATGATGACGGAGAAGTCCGGCAGGAATTCAGCATCTGCCTCGCCTGCATCATCAAAGGCGGCTCACTACAGGTCAGCAGCGAGTCAACCGCTGTCCAGTTTGTTGCGTTCGCAGACGTAGCAGATATGCAGATGCACGAATCAATCCGAATCCGGATCCGGGATTACCTGGACGGCACGCCTCCCGTGCTGCGCTAGCTTCACCTGGCATGCCGCCAATCAGGCGGAGCGGCCCAGCCCGACCCTGTGAACGCATGGACCGGCAGGCAGGCAATGAGAATGAAGTAGGCCCCCGGTTTCCCGGGGCCTTAGATCTGGCCTGAGGGCCTTACGCTGCCCATGCTGCGTCGAGCGCGTCACGTGCCTCGCCCCATGCGGAGGGGACGAGGTGCCCGTAGGTGCCGTATGTCTCGTTGATGTCGCGGTGGCCGAGCCACTGTGCGAGGTCGGTAATGGGGACCTTGGCGGCAAGCAGCGTGGACGCGTAGCCGTGCCTGAGCGAGTGCGGCGTGAACGTGACGGGGAGCCCGGCCGTCCTGGCGTGACGCATGAACGATGCCCGCGTCGGGTTGTACCCGGGGAAAGAGGAGTGACGCCCCTTGAACAGGTACCCGCCGGGCTGTGTCT
>WNFD01001141.1_pt1 | contig 35936 bp, 38 predicted proteins | sample 5400491 | NCBI WGS metagenome assembly WNFD01 (sample SAMN13153343, study PRJNA577476) | soil metagenome | isolation source: 120 cm saprolite under Douglas fir tree site 2 hole 2 replicate 2 | place: USA:California | collected 2015-04-18 | reverse complement strand
GATCACCCTGGTGCACGCCGTCTCCATCCGCCGCTTGGCCACATCCGGCCTGAGGTCGCCGGTCAGCCGGATATTGGAGACAACCCACAACGGCGGGGGCTTCTGCAGCGGGGCGAGCGGCGCCATCTCCGTTCCGGAGTAGAAGGAGACGTTTTCCAACGCGAAGTGCTCGCCGTGGTGGGTCACCGACCCGTCCGCCCACAGGGACCTCAGCACAGCGAGCCCTTCCTCGAAGATGCGCGCCCGGTCCTTGAAGTCGAGCCCGAGTGCCTCGAACTCCCTTCTGACGCCCAGTTCGGGATTGCCCATGCAGGCCCCGAGGATCGTCCGCCCGCCGCTGAGATGATCCAGCGTGGCCCATTCGAGAGCCAGGTAGAGCGGGTTTCGTGTGGACGTGACGAGGCATGCTGTGCCGAGCCGGACGGTTGAGGTCCGCTGGGAAAGCGCCGACAACAGGCTGATGGGCTCGAATCTCGGCTTGGAGAAGAGGCTGTCGCCCACCCAGAGCGAATCAAAGCCCCTTTGCTCGGCCAGTACGGCGAGGTCAAGCAGATCAGCGAGCGAGTAGCCAGAGGTAATGAGAGGTTCGCGGTTGTTGAGGTTGACGCCGAATTCCACTCGGACCCCATTTGTCTGCGTAACCCATCTGAATGGCCATGCCAGACCGCATTGCCGGGTAGCAACGGTTTTCCCTCTTGTCCAGGTTAGGCCTGTCAACGGCCAAGTGTCAACAGGTGACTGAAAACTTCACCTCACATGGTCGTCGCGCAGGTCGGCTGGGTCTCGTAACGGGCTGCCGGTCACGTCAGGCCTGCTGGGCGGCGGATAGCACTGCCAGCGCCGCCTCCACGCCGGCCCCGATGTGAACCTGAGCCCCCAGATCTGCCAGGGACCGGCCGAGCGCCATTAGCCCGACGACGGGGTACAGGCCGCTGGCCGTCGGCCCCATGTGACCGATCCGCACGAGGTTCCCCGCGCCCTGCCCTCCTGACAGCATCACTGCGTAACGCTCCCGCACGTGACCGCGAACGGCCTCGTGGTCGAGCCCGTCAGGAACCGCGATCGCCGTCACGCAGTCCGCCGTGATCTCCTCGGTGCGTGGCCACAGCCGAAGCCCCATCGCCACGACGCCGGCGCGGCATGCCCTGGCAGCAGTAGCGTGCCGCGCTATGCAGGCCTCCAGGCCCTCCTCAAGCACCTGGTCGCACGCCGCTTCGACGCCGTGAATGTCGCAGACCGACGGGGTGTAAGGGAACCGCCCCTGCCCATGCCATTGGTCCCGCCAGTCCAGCATCGAAAGAAATGAGGCGCGGGGTGCCGCGGGATTACTCTCGATAGCGGCCCAGGCCTGCTCGCTGACCGCCATCAGTGACATGCCGGGCGGGCCGCCCAGGCACTTCTGCGGCCCGGCAACGCACAGGTCGAGCTGCCACGCGTCGGTGTCCAGCGGAATGCCGCCGAGCGAGGACACGCAGTCCACCAGCGTGAGCACGCCGCGAGATCGGGCGATCGGGCCGAGCCTGGAGCAGTCATTGAGCGTGCCCGACGGAGTCTCGGAATGGACGACGCACACCAGCTTGGTCTCCGGATGAGCGTCCAGGTACTGCGCGACCGCGTCGGGGTCGATGGACTCGTCGTAGGGTACCTCGAGCTCGTGCACGTCGGCCCCGAAGTTCTTGAGCCAGTAGCCCATGCCCTTGCCGAAGACGCCCGACACCAGGTTCAGCACCTGCATGCCAGGGTGCACCAAGGAGCGGGCGGCGGCCTCCAGGCCCAGGATCGCCTCGGCCTGCATCAGGATGATCTCGTTCTTCGTCCGGAACAGCTGGCCGACCTTGGCCTCCGTACGGCGGAACGCATCAAGGAACACCGGATCGTAGTGGTAGGTGATCGGGCTACCCAGCGCGGCAAGCGTCCGGGCAGTGGCGGCGGTGGGCCCGGCAGCAAGTGTGAAATCCGGATCACGCATCTGAACGCTCCTTTCGTGCGCCCGGTCCCAGCCGCTGCGGGACCGCCGCTATTTCGCGCCCCTGACGTACGGCAGGCACAGGGCTGGTGGTAGGTAGGAACCCCTCGCAAACAGGACGAGCGCGGCCATGATGGCGGCGAAGGGCAGCAGGTTGATGACATCGGTGGAGATATTGATGCTGGCCAGCTGAAGAGCGGTATCAATGGACAGGCAGATGCCGAAGACGAAGGAGGAGACGCCGACCCACAGCGGCTTGCCCCTGGCCAGCATGGCGATGACGATTGCCATGAATCCCTGGCCCTGCGTCATGAAGGGCGTGAACGTGGCGGCCCCGACGATCGCCAGATACGCGCCGCCGAGCCCGGCGAGCGCCCCCGTCGTGAGCACTGCATACGTCCGGACCGCGAGGACGCTTACCCCGGCGGCGTCTAGCGCCTCTGGCTTCTGGCCGGCGGCTAGCAGATTCAGCCCCCAGGTCGTTGACCGGAATACCCACCACACCAGTGCGAGGAACCCGACGCCGAAATAGACGAGCAGCGGCTGGTCAAACATGCTGTGCCCAAGTACCGGAAGGCGGGACAGGCCGGGGATCGGCACGGTGCCTGGGTTGCCGAGGCCGGGGGACGCGCCCTGGAACTGCGCCTGCTGAAGGACGCTGGTGATGCCCTCGCCAGCGAGCGTGATAGCGATCCCGACCACGATCTGATCGAGGCCCATGCTGACGCTCAGGATCACCATGACCGTAGCGCCAGCCAGCCCGCCTGCGGTGCCCGCGAGGAATCCAAGCCACACGGAGTGCAGCCCGTAGGCGCCAAGGAAACCGAAGTAGGCGCCAAGCAGCATCATGCCTTCGAGACCGATGTTCAGGACCCCGGCCCGCTCGGAGACTGACTCGCCCAGCGCCGTGAACATCAGCGGGATGGCGGCCACGATCCCGCCCGATACCAAGGCGGTCAGGAACGACTGGGTGAGCAGGCCGTTCACGGCGCCGGTCGCCTCCGCATCAGCGGGCGGCGCAGCGCCTCCCTCAGCCCCCGCGTCAGGTAGCTGTGGCCCAGGTCCCGCCTGCGCCCCAGGTACTCGATCACCGTCATGAACAGCAGGATGAGCGCCACGAGCACGAGCAGGAAGTCCGTGGGCAGGTTCGCCTGCTGGGCTGCGAGATCGCCGCCGGTCGACAGTACGGCGTAGAAGGCGACGAACGGCACGACCACGAGCGGGTTGAGCCGCGCCAGGAAGACAAAGGGGATGACGGTGTCGCCGTAACCCGGGTTCCAGTTGGCCCGGACGTAGGCCCACAGGCCCAGTATGTCCAGGGCCGCGGCAAGGCCGATCAGGAAGCCGCTCCAGACGAAGGTGGTGACGATGACCCGCCGCAGGCTGATGCCCACGTGCCGGGCAGCGCGGGGGTTCGCCCCGAGAACCTCGAGCCGGAGCCCGAAAGATGTCCTGGTCAGCAGGTAGTACACGATCGGCACCGCGCCAAGCGCGACGAGAACGCCGACGTTGACGCGCGTGCCAGCCAGGTTGGGCAGCAGCTTGGCGAACGGGATCGTCCTGGTCTGCGGGATGTTCACGGTGGGATCCTGGAACGGACCCTTCACCAGGATGTTCGCGATTCCCACCCCGATGAACGACATCATCAGCGTGGTGATGATCTCGTTCGTCTCATACCATGCCTTCAGCACGGCGGGAACAACCGTCCAGAGCGCACCTGCGGATCCGGCGATGAGGAACAAGAGGGCATAGGCGACGGGCGCCGGCCACGTCTGCAGTAGGTGCGGCCCGAAGCCAGCCACGAGCGCGGCGGCAAGCAGGTACTGACCGTCGTACCCGAGGTTCCAGATGCCCGCGCGGAAGACGACGATCAGGCCCAGGGCAATGAGTAGCAGGGGCGTCATGAGGACCGCGCTGTTCTGCCAGCCGCCGCTCTCCACGCCTCCTTGCCAGACATTGAGGTAGAACTGGACCGGATCTCGGCCCAGGGCCAGCAGCAGCAGGCCCCCGGCGATGAGTGCGAGAATCACCGGTGCCAGCGAGCGCAGCAATATACGCCACCACCGCGTCAGCCGCGCTGGCGCCAGCGCAGGCACGTCGGGCGCCAGGCCGATGCCTGGCGCCACTTCAGATTCTGCGGCCACGGCTACCACCTAACCCGGGCTGGAAGAGACCAGGCCCATTCAGGCCACCTCCTGCGGCTGCGCTGTTCCGACGATGAGAGAGCCGATCTGAGTGGCCGCGTGCGGCCCGTTGTCCACAACGCCCACGAGGCGCCCGCGGGACAGCACGGCGATCCGACCGCAGAGTTCGATCAGCTCATCGAGATCCGTGGAGATGACCACCGCCGCCGCGCCCTGGCTCACCAGGTCGCGGACGACCGCGCGGACATGCTCAGCCGTCTTGAGGTCCAGGCCGTACGTGGGCTTGTGGAATACCACGACCTTCGGGTTGAACGAAAGCTCACGGGCCAGCAGGAGCTTCTGCACGTTCCCGCCGGAGAGCGTCCCAGCTCTGGTTTCCAGCCCCGGAGTGCGGATATCGAACGCCTTCACCAGGGCGGACGCCTCCGCGTTGATGCGCCTCCGGTCGATGCGGCCCCATCTCCAGAAGGGTGGTTCACCGATCCGCTTCAAGAACAGGTTGGTCGACACTCCGAGCTTGCGGACGATGCCCTCGCCGAGCCGGTCATCGGTCACGTAGCGCAGCCCCAGTTTCTGCCGCGCGGAGACGCTGAGCCGGTTCACCGCAACACCGAAAAGCTCGACCGTCCCTGAGGTGACCCGCCGCTGCCCCGCGATGGCCTCGGCTAGCGATCGCTGACCGTTGCCGTCGATGCCCGCTACGCCCAGGATCTCGCCCGCGGTGACCCGGAGGCTGACGTCCTCGATGCCGGGCTCGGTCCCAACACCTGCCGCGCAGACGGATTTGAGCTCCAGCAGAACGCCGCTCTCGGAGACCAATCCGCTCGGTCCGCCGTACTCAGCTTCCACCTCCGCCAGGTCGGCGCTTAGTTCCGCCGCCCCGGCCACGTCCGCCGTCTCGTCCCCGAACATGAGCCTGATGATGGCGGCCCGCAGATCCTCCATAGACCAGGACGCAAGCTGATCCGGCGACAGCGAGCCCTCGAGCTGCCCCCGCCGCAGGATGCTGATCCGGTCCCCGACTGCAAGCGCCTCATGGAGCTTGTGCGTGATGAACACGATCGCCGTGCCCTGCTCCTTGAGGTGGCGCAGCACCTTCTGCAGTTCCTCCACGCCCTGTGGCGTGAGCATGGACGTGGGCTCGTCGAGGATCAGCACCCGCGATCCGCGCCACAGGGCGCTGATGATCTCAACCTGCTGCTGGCGACCAAGGGCGAGATCGCCGGTCCGCGCCTCCGGATCCACCTCGACACCGAGCATCGATGCCATCTCAGCAAGCCGCTTGCGGGCCCCTTCGCGATCCAGCAGCAGCCCCGACCGGGCGCCGAGCATGAGGTTCTCCAGCACGGTGAGAGCAGGGATCAGGGTCGAGTGCTGGTAGACGGTGCCGATGCCGAGGCGGAGAGCATCCCTCGGGGAGATGATGCTTACCTCGGCGCCGTTCACTCTGATGCTCCCTGCATCCGGGCGAAGCATGCCGGACAGGATGCTGATCAGAGTGGACTTACCGGCGCCGTTCTCCCCGAGTAGGCAGTGCACCTCACCATGGCGAACCGTCAGGCTTACTCGGTCGTTCGCGAGCACGCCTGGGAACCGCTTGGTGATGTCGATCAGCTCGATCGCAGGCACCGGCTCCGGTGACTGCCTTCCGGCCACCCCAGCCTCTTCCCAATGCGCGCCGGACGTCCTAACCCTTGGCTACGAGGGCCTTCACCGCGGGCAAGGTCGTCGCTACCGGCACCTTGAGCTGCCCGGACATGATCTGATGTTGCGCAGTCTGGATCTCGGACCAGACAGCCGCCGGGATGTAGGACGTCTTGAGCAGCGAGATCCCCCCGTTGGCAAGGTCCAGGTTGTAGCCGTGACGGCCGTAGGTGCCATTCTTGATGTCATGAACGGCCTGCGTGAAGGCGCCAGTGAAGTTCCATAGCTCAGAGGAGAGCAGCACGTGCTTCGTGTCGATCGGCGCCATGCTGCCGATGTCGCCGATGTACCAGACCTTGTGCCCGACGCTGGCATTGGAGATGGCCTGCAGGTAGCCGAAGGAAGCGCCGTCGCCCATCGCGAAGACAACGTCGGCGCCCGCGGAGATCACGGTCTGGGCTACCCGCTTCCCGCCAGCCGAGTCGTCGTACGCGGCCGGGCCGATCTCGGCGAACCGGATCTTCACTTTCGGGTTGACGCTATGGACGCCGGCGGCGAACCCGCCGCTCATCTCGTACCAGTTCGTGTCGCTGGCCGAGATGACAATCCCGACGGTCTTCGTCTTCGTCATCCTGGCCGCGAGGATCCCCGCCAGATAACCGCCCTGCTGGGCCGAGGTGGTGATGTTCGAAACAAGGCCAGGCACTAGCTCGTTCGGGATGTCATAGGTCATGATCGGCACGTGATACCGCAGTGCGACCTGCTTGGCGGCAGTGTCGTAGCCGCTCGCGTGGGCGATGATGAACTGGGCGTGCCGCTGGGCGAGTTGTGAGAGCAAAGACTGGGTGTTGTTGTAGCCGATGTCGGAGACAACGGTGAGGTGAGCGCCCGCCCCCTGCGCGACAGTCCTGGCCGCGTTGACCCCCTGCTGGTTCCAGCCGTAATCGGTTATTTTGGCGGGCACCGCGATGGCAATCTGGGTCAACTTGCTTGCCGCGCTAGGCGAACCAGACGAGTTCGTGTTGCTTGCCGGCTGCGACGTGCATGCGGCCGCGAGCACCAGGGCGCCCACCGCGAGGGCCGCCGCTCGCCATCTCCGTATCGGGTGGACGCGTTCGCTCACCGGATGCTCCCTCCTGGTGCCTCCGACAGATTCAGTTGCGCCGCTCGTTCGCCTGGGCCGGGCTCCGGCCAAGCAAGCGGCTCACTCGAACGGTGTCAGTACCGCTCAACGGGGGCACTCCATGCCGTTCGACAAGCTAGCGAATGTTGAGTTCAAACTGTAACCTGTCAACAGACGGCATCATACATTTTGCTCGGGAGCTACGCAATGGCGCCTACGCAGCCGATTAGGGCAATTTAGGAGGACTAGTGGCGCCGGCGTTCGAGAATCTGACGCTCTGGCAGCGGGTATACGACCACCTGCGGGACGAGATCATGGCCGACCGCCTGCCCCCGGGCACCGAGTTGTCCGAGGTGGCGCTGTCCAGGGAATTGTCCGTCAGCCGGGGGCCGATCCGGGAGGCCATGGGTCGGCTGGCGGCGGAGGGACTGGTCACTGTGCGGCCTCGGCGCGGAGCCGAAGTCCGGGCCATTACGACGGGAGAGCTGGTTGACTCCTACCAGGTCCGCGAGGCGCTAGAGGTCATGGCCGTGCGACTCGCGACTCCGCGGCTCACTGACTCCGACCTGGACCGCCTCGAAGAACTGGTGGACAGCATGGCCGCGCATGCGAAGCACGAAGCGGTGGCAGACTTCTTCGCGGCGAACGTTGTCTTCCATGAACTGCTCTGCGAGCTCAGCGGCAACAAGAAGCTGCAGGAGGTGCACCACCGGCTCGCAAGCGAAATCGGAAGGTTCCAGGCGCAGACCCTCGCGCTGCGCGGCAGCCTGGACGGGTCCGTCAGCGAGCACCGCGCGATCCTCGCGGCGATGCGGCTAGGGGATGTGGAAAAGGCCGCTGCGCTCACCGCTGCGCATGTGCGGGTTCCGACCCAACGGCTGCAGGAGGCACTGGATGGGACCGGCTCCCCCGCGGACAGGGACGGTGGCTTCCAGGACGCCGGCGCGGCGATCTCCCCGCCGCATCGCAACCAATCTCTCCCCCGCAGAGGACCTCTACCATGGCAGACTTCAGGGTGACACGCGCAGGCGCCATACTTGGCATCGCGGACCTCGCCGCGTCGCTCCACTTCTACCGCGATCAGCTCGGGCTTGAGGTGCTGGCCAGCTACGAGGACCCGCCCTACGCGACGCTCACCGCAGCCGGTGCTCGAATCTCGCTCGCTGAGCAGAACCACCCCGCCCCGGACCGGCCAGGCATCCTGATGTCCGCGCCCGCCGACCGCTCCAGGGCCAACGTGGTCCTGGTGCTCGAAGTGGACGACGCACGAGCCGCGCATTCCGAACTTGGCCGCCGTGGCGTGCCGTTCCTGGCCGAGATGCACCATCCGCCCTGGGGAGGCGCTCGTTTCTTCTGCGTGGACCCGGACGGATACCTGGTCGAGATCGAGGAGCCCGGATGAAAGCCGTGACGGTCGGGGAGCCTGGAACTGTCAAGGTGGTCGACGTCCCTGAACCGCGGCTACAGGATCCGCTTGACGCCGTGGTGCGGGTGACTGCGGCGGCGATCTGCGGGGCGGACCTCTTCCCCATCCACGGTAAGACGCCGGGCTTTGACAATGCGACCGTCCTCGGGCACGAGTTCGTGGGCACGGTGGCCGAGGTGGGTGCAGCCGTCGAGCGCGTGCGGGTCGGCCAGCGGGTGGTTTGCTCGAGCACGGTGTCAGACGGCGCCTGCGGGCACTGCCGGGCCCATCGCCCTGCGCAGTGCGAGCGGCGCTCGCTGTTCGGGTACTCCGGCGTCTACCCGCGTCTCGACGGCGGGCAGGCCGAACTGGTCCGGGTGCCGATGGCAGATCGCTGCCTGCTGCCGCTGCCCGACGCGATCGGGGACGAGCAAGCCTTGTTCCTCGCCGACATACTCCCAACCGGCTTCGCCGCCGTGCGGAACTCCGGGGCGAACCTGTCCGACACCATCGTGGTCCTCGGTTGCGGGCCGGTGGGGCTGATGGCGCTGCTGTGCGCGTCAGGATTTGGCGGCGGAGCGATCGCCGTCGACGGCATCGCGGCTCGGAGAGAGCTCGCGTCCGAGTTCGGCGCGGTGCCGGCCAGCCCGGACGACGCTGCGACGGTGGTAGCGGCTCGCACCGGCGGAATGGGCGCGGACGTGGTGATCGAGGCAGCCGGGACCCCGCAGGCGCTGGATGCCGCATTCCGGCTGGCCCGAGGACAGGGCACCGTGTCCGTGGTCGGAGCCCACTTCGAGCCCGACTACAAACTGGACGCGGGCCTGATGTTCGAGGGCGAACTGACGCTCCGGTTCAGCATTGGGGATCCGCTCTCGGACCGGGAACGGCTCATGCGCATGATCCTCGACCGGAAGCTCGGGCCTGAGCGCGTGACGCACAGCTTGACCGAACCAGGCCCGCCGGCTCACCGCCTGGCTTTGCGCTCGTCCCGGGAATCCGCAATCCCACGCAGGCGGCCGAGAAAACGCTGCGCCTGGAACTGCGGTCGGAGCATCTCAATTTCCAGGATGTTACCTGCATCGAGAATGGGCGCCATTACCACGGACTTCCGATCATCCGGTGCAACGTCAACTTCGGCGATCCGCATGTCGAGGCGTACTGCTCCGTAATCTTGGCGGGACGGCTTGTCACCAACTATCAGAATCCGTCCATCCCGTGCGGGCCGGACCAGGCTGGATCGAAGCCCTTGTTGTTCCCGACATCGGCTTAGCCGGTTCGGCCGCCGCATAACCTTGCCGAGCGCTGCGGCTTCTGGCTCTCCTGATCGTCCCGAAATGGCAGGAGACGACGTGGTCGTCGCCTTCGCGCACCGGTCGCTGCAGCGGGTCCTGAAGCACGCAAATCTCTGCGGCCATCGGGCAGCGGGGATGGAAGCGGCAGCCTTGCGGGAGGTCAACCGGACTCGGCGGCTCGCCTTTGACCTGGAGCCGGATTAGTTGCCGCTGATGCAGGCGCGGGGCGGCAGCGAGCAGCGCCTGGGTGTAAGGGTGGCGGGCCGAAGCGAAGAGCCCGTCACGGCCGCCTTGCTCAACGATTCGCCCCAGGTACATCACGGCAACCTGGTCGCTCAGGTGCCGCACTACTGCCAGGTTGTGCGAGATGAGGATCACGGTGAGCCCGAGCCGGGCGCGCAGGTCCTCGAACAGCCTGAGGATCGTGGCCTGGACTGAGACATCGAGCGAGGAGACCGGCTCGTCAGCGACGAGCACCCGGGGCTCGACCGCGAGCGCCCTCGCGATGGCGATCCGCTGGCGCTGGCCCCCGGAGAACTGAGATGGCAGACCATCGAGAGCCGCCGCCGGAAGGCCGACGAGGCCCATCAACTCGCGGCAGCGGTCCTCGATGCCGGAGGCGGGCACGAGTTCGTGCACCCGGATCAGTTCGCGCAGCACGTGCCGCACTGTCATTCGCGGATTGAGCGAAGAGTACGGGTCCTGGAAGACCATCTGGATAGCCCGGCACTGCTCGACCGTTCGCCTGGCGGCCAGGTCGGCGCCGTCCAGGCGAATAGCCCCGGCAACCGGCGTCAGCAGACCAGCTACGCAGCGCGCGACCGACGTCTTTCCGCAGCCGGACTCACCGACGAGCCCGAGCACCTCGCCAGCGGCAAGCCGGAATGAGACGCCGTCGACCGCGCGAAGCATTGCCCTGGCCGGAGAAGCAACCCAGCTAGCGACGGTCAGCCTCACGGTGTGCTTTGGAAACTTGCGTGATGTCCGCTTCTTCCCGGCGGGGAGCTGGCATGGCGACGACGAGGGGTCGCTTGCCCGCTGCGCCTGCTGGGATGGCGTCGACTATCGATACCTGGACGGAAGGCGGGGATGCACCGGCGGTGGCGAGTGCGGTACGGATGGCGCGTACGGTGGCCTGCTGGTCGAAGCGGGGCCCGGGGGCGGCGACCAGGATGCGGAGTTCGTGTTCCTGCTGGCGTACTTGCCATCCGGCGGCGGCGAGCAGGTCGAGGACCCGGTGGAATACCACCGGGTGGACCGAGACGGTGCCGCCGTGGGCGGCGGGCAGGACGAGGGCGTCGTCGGTGCGTCCCTCGATCGTGTCTATCAGGCGGAAGGGAGCCCGCACGGGCACGGCTGCTTGGCCAGCTTGAGCCGGTCGGTCATCTCGTAGCGGATGAGCGGGACGGTGCGGCTGTACAGCACAGTTACCAGCAGCCTGGTGCCTGCCTGGCTGGCCGGGACCGGCTGGTAGGCGTCGTCGACGACTTCTGGTATCAACAGGTCCTCGAACAGGTGCAGGCCGTGATCGTGGCGGCACTCGGCGGCGATCCCGCCGGTCTCGGTGGCGGCGTACACCTTGAACGGGGGCACCTGCCAGGCAGCGGCCGCCATGGCGCGGGCCTCTGCGGTCAGGACTTCTGAGGAGGAGTTGACCGCGCGCGGGGCTATCGTCAGCCGTCCGGCCAGCTGCTCGCTGGCCAGCGCCCGGATCATGGAGGCATATGCGACCAGGACGTCGGGCCGCTGGTCGTTGAGCATGGCGACGATGTCCTCGATCGGTCATCCAGCGTCCAGACGCTCGCTGACGCTGAACGGGCTGCGTATGGTGGCGGCGACCCGCGCGGACTGATGCCACGCCGTGGCGGAGCTGACCACGGCCATCCTCACCGGGTGGGCGGGACCTGCCGTGATGCCGGCCCATTCATTGGCCCGGCCGTAGGAAGCAATGATCGTCGCCCACTCGGCGGCGTTGCTGGGGATGATGCTCTTGCGCCCGGAGCTGCCAGACGTCGCGAACACCCGGTACTTGTCCTGGAACCGCTGGCCTGCCTGCGGCCCGTCCAGAAACGCGTGCAGCCCGGCGAGCCGCACCGCAGGGTCGGTGCTGATCGCATCGAAGTTGTCCATCAAAGTGCCCTTGGTGAGCGCCGGCAGCTCGCCGAGCGGGGCGCGATCAAGGCCGTTGTGGAAGTGCCGGTAGAACGGCGACCGGGCCGACGCGAACGCGCGCAACGCTGCAGTCTCCCGCTGCTGGTGCTCGCGCAGTTCCTGTTCGCTCCACTGTTCCCGCCGGCGCAGAATTCGGCGCAGAATTCGGCGCAGCCACAGCACCCTCGAGATCATCAGGACATCCATCGGACCCTCCTGCAGCTCGTGCACGGGCTATCTACATGAAGTTTGGCGCTCGGTACCCTTCCGGGGTATGGGCATTGGCCCGGGTCCGGTGCGACTAAGGTCCCTACCTGGGGTCGAGGACCCTCTAGGGCTAGCGAGTGGCGGCGCGCGGCGCAGGCCATGACAGCACGTCGCATTCGGCATGACCAGCACGTCACTGCGGAACGTGATGATCGCGCTGGCCTCGACGGTGGGGTGAACGACTGTCCGAACCGCTAAGAACTCGGGCAGATCGTTGATAACGCACCGGGCTCCGTACCTGCCGCGGCGGTGGCATAGCGTTGCGGCTCGGAGTCGAAGGCGGTGGCGCAGCTGGCGGAGCAGAAGGACACGGTGCCGGTGCTGGTGTCGCGGTGCTGAGCGGCGGTCGCGGGGTTCACCTGCATGCCGCAGACCGGGTCGGTCACTGTCACCCCGGCTGCCGGGCCGGCGGTGCCTGCCCCGGCATGAGTATGCCGGTCGTTGCGGTGTTCGGAGGCGCCGCGACCACGCCCGCCGCCGTCCTGCGCTCGGGCCGCGGCGTCGTGCCTGCCGCCCACTTGCACGTGCGGCTCGACGCTGGCCACGTCGGCTTCGGGCAGCGGTGCGGGATGGTAGCGGCGGAGCCGGTTGGCGTTGCCGACCACGGACAGGGAGGACAGGGCCATGGCGGCGGCTGCGATGATCGGGGATAGCCGGATGCCGAAGACGGGGTAGAGCACGCCGGCGGCGGCCGGGATGCCGATGCCGTTGTAGGCGAGGGCGAAGAACAGGTTCTGCCGGATGTTGCGCATCGTCGCCTTCGACAGGGCGATCGCGGTGGCGACCCCGGCCAGCGACCCGGAGATCAAGGTGATGTCGGCCGCCTCGATCGCCACGTCGGTGCCGGTGCCGATCGCCAGCCCGACGTCGGCGGCCGCCAGGGCGGGCGCGTCGTTGATCCCGTCGCCGACCATGCCCACGGCGCGGCGCTGGGCTTGCAGCCGCTGGATTTCCCCGGCCTTGTGCTCGGGCAGCACCTCGGCGACCACGCGACGCACCCCCACGCGGCGTGCGATCGCGGCGGCAGTGGTGGCATTGTCGCCGGTGAGCATGACCACCTCGGCGCCCAGGCGGTGCAGGGCGGTGATCGCGGCGGCCGAATCGTCCTTGACCGGGTCGGCGACGGCGAGGACCCCGGCGGGGGCGCCGTCGACGGCGGCCAGCACGGGCGTCTTCGCCTCGGCGGCCAGCGTCGCGGCGACGGGCCCGAGCTCGTCCGTGGTGATGCCCGCGTCGGCCAGCATCCGGGCGTTGCCCACCAGGACGGCGCGGCCGTTCACGGTGGCCTGTACGCCCTTGCCGGTGACCGAGTCAAACGCCGCGGCGGATGGCACGGCCAGGCCGCGGGCGCGCGCGCCCGCGACGATCGCAGCCGCCAGCGGATGCTCGCTGTCGGCTTCCGCGGCTGCGACCAGCACCAGCAGGTCGTCCTCGCTGATGTCCCCGGTGGCGTGCACGTCGGTCAGCGCGGGCTTGCCCGCGGTGATGGTGCCGGTCTTGTCCAGCACGATGGTGTCCAGCTTGCAGGCGGTCTCCAGCGCCTCCGCCGAGCGGATCAGGATCCCGGCCCGGGCCCCCTTCCCGGTGCCCACCATGATCGACAGCGGGGTGGCCAGGCCGAGCGCGCACGGGCAGGCGATGATCAGCACCGCGATCGCCGACACCAGCGCGAGCGTCAGCGCCGGGGCCGGGCCGACGGTGAACCACACCGCGAATGTCGCGATCGCTATGGCGATGACCGCGGGCACGAAGAACCCGGACACGGTGTCGGCGAGCCGCTGGATCGGGGCCTTGGACGCCTGTGCCTGCTGCACCAGCTTGATGATCTGGGCCAGCATGGTGTCGGCGCCGACCTTGTCGGCCCGTACCCGCAGCGACCCGGTGCCGTTGATGGTTGCCCCGACGACGGTGTCCCCGGCGCGCTTGACGGCCGGCATCGGCTCGCCGGTGATCATGGACTCGTCCACGGCCGAGGTCCCGGACAGGACGACCGCGTCGACCGGGATCTTCTCCCCGGGCCGGATCACCACCTCATCGCCGACCACGACCTGCTCGACCGGGATCTCGGTCTCAGCGCCGCCGCGGATTACGCGGGCGGTGCGGGCCTGCAATCCGAGCAGCTCGCGGATCGCGGCGCCGGTCCCGGCCTTGGCCCGGGTCTCGATCAGCCGGCCCAGCAGGATCAGCGTCAAGATCACGCCGGTGGTCTCGAAGTACACCCCGCGCACGCCCGCCGGCAGGAGGCCGGGAGCGAGGGTGACCACCAGGCTGTAGCCGAAGGCCGCGACGGTGCCCAGGGTGATCAGGCTGTTCATGTCCGCGGACCGGTGCGAGAGCGCGAGCCAGCCCGTGCGGTGGATCGGCCACCCCGTGTAGAACATCACCGGGGTGATCAGCGCCAGCTGCAGCCAGTGGTTCAGCAGCACGCCCGGCACCCAGCCCGCCTTGAACACCTCGCTGGCCATCACCGCGAACAGGACCGGCGCCGTCAGCACCGCCCCCACGATCACCCGCCGCGCCAGGTCGGCGATCTCCGCGCGCCGCTCCGCCGCCTGCGCCGCCTCCGCGTCAGCCGCCGCGGACCCGCTGGCCCCGGCTAGGCCGCCAGCGCCGACTTCCGGCGCTACGCCCGGCGGGCGTGCGGGGGGCTTCTGCCCGTTCGCAGCGGCAGGCACGCCCGAAGGTTCGACGACCAGCGTCCCGTGGACCATGTTCATCCCGCACGCGAACCCGAGCGACCCGGCCTGAGCGGGATCCAGCCGCACCGTGGTACGCCCGAAAGCGGGCAGCGCCGCGCTCACGGCCAGGTCAGGGAAGACCACCCGCGAGGTGCAGTCGCCGGACTCCTGCCGGTCGAACACCATCTCCAGCGGCACGCCCTGGCGGACGCTGATCACGTCCGGGCTGTACCCGCCCTTCACCGTCACCACGACCCGCTGTACCCCGCCTTCGAGCTGCGCGAAGCGCGCCCGGCGCGGGCCGAAGAAGAACCACCCCAAGCCCCCCAAAGCGGTCGCGGCGGCCAGCAGCACGATGACGTCGGACACGCTCATGACGGTCTCCCCTCAACACCTACTTCCACAGCGTATCAATATACCCCCTAGGGGTAAAGGCAGGTCCCAGGCGGCGGGACCTTCGGCCCCTCGGCTGGCCTGCGGCGCCCCACAGACGGGGTGGAGTCACCGCCCGATGGGGAGGACAGGAGAATGTCCGGGGCCCGTGGAAGCGGGTCATGGCAGCCCAGGCCGAGGCCGGCATTCTCGGCGCGGCATGTCAGGCTCCGGCGGCCAGGCAGAGCCGGGAGGGGGCGGTGCGGCCGGCCGGGCTGGCGCACCGCCCCCTCCCGTACGGGGGAAGGATCTCCCGCCGGGCGACCTACGAGCCGAGCCGCACCGCGTCGCCGAGGTTGGAGTTTCCTTCGAGGAAGCTGATCCCAGCCACTTCATCGGCGTGCGGCCCGGTGTACTTGAGCACATACAGGCCGTTACGGATGTCGATGACGTAGATCAGGCCGTCGCGGATGATGGGGTAGCTCCAGAACACGACCTTGTTGGGTCCGCGGCTGAGCGCGGGGTCTTCCAGGGCGACCTTGTTCAGCGGCTTTGGCAGGAAGTAGCCAGCCTGGCTGGGGTTGGCCGGGTCGGCCAGGTTGATGGCCTGGATTCCGCCGGAGTGCCAGTCGACGAAGGCGAGATCGGGGAGCGCGGTGGGGTTGTGGGACGAGTAGCTGGTGAACTGCTCAGTGAGCGGGTCGTCGCGGGAGCTGCCGCAGAATGACTGCTGGTCCTCGGCGATCTTGTATTCGCCCACGATCACCGGGTGGGCGGGGTCGGCCACGTTGATGATCCGGGCCCATCCCCAGGGGCAGCCGAAGCTGGGGTCGGTGAAGGTGCCGTAGACCTCGTCGGTGGTCAGCGCGTAGTGGGTGCCCGGGATCGGGATCGCCGAGTGCCCGTTGGGGCAGGTCTTGAAGCAGTTGGCGGGCACGGCGGCCGGGTCGGGCGGTGTCTGCTCCCACACCGGCCGGTTGGCCGGGTTGGTGAGCAGGTCACCGTGCAGGTCGATGACCGAGGTGGGCGGGCTGGGCGCGGTCACCACCGAACTGGTGTCCAGCACCAGGAACTGCCCGGCCTCCATGGCCAGGTAGGTGGTCTTGCCGTCGGCGGTGGACGCCATGGAGTGGACGAACAGGTTGCAGTCATACGGCCCGCACCCGGTCGGGCTGGACGGGTCGAACGGATAGTTGGGCTGGTTTGTGCCCGGGTAGAGGTTGTTCCAGTTGCCCTCGGCGACCTCCTTGACCTGACCGCCGCCAGGGACCTGGCTGATGTCGACGATCATCAGGTTCGGGATCGCCGGGTTGGTGGAGATGGTCGGCGTCGAGATCCACAGCAGCGCGCGCTGGGGATTATTCGGGTCGGCCCACAAATACATCTCATGCGGTTTCACTGCTCGCCCGGCCGCCGAGGTGGGGACGTAGCTTTCGATGAACCGGGGGTGGACCGGGTCGCTGAGGTCGAAGAACTCGATCTTGAACGGGAAGGTGGTGTCGTTACCCGCCGGGCAGGCGTGGATGACGTGGCTGCACCGGAACGTCATCACCATCAGCAGCTTCTGCTGCGGCCAGACGCGCAGTTCACGGGTGGTGATGCCGACGTTGCCGGCGAACGGCGGCCCGATCTCCCCGACGATGTCCGGCTGCGCGGGGTCGGAGATGTTGAGTATCAGCACGCCCGGATGCGGATGGGTGCATCCGGTGCTGCCGTCGGGGCAGGTGCTAGAACCGTCGCTGCGGTTGCCGACATACAGATAGTTGCCGAAGATCGCCGCGGCGGCGTTCATGCCCCGGTGATACAGCGGGTTGTGGCCCACCAGCTCGAAGTTGCTCGACGTCCCCGGAATGGCCGGCGGGATGCTCGATGCCGACGAGATCCTAGACGTGGAAGCCGCGGCGGAATACGCCCCGGCCGGTACGAGCAATGCGGCAGCCGCCGACAGGGCGACCAGGAGCTTCGATCGCATGACCTCTCCTCTTCGATGGGATCTGCCCCCCTGATTTTCCTGCCATTAGTTACCTCCGATCAGCCCCCTCTCCATGCCCGGGCGACGCCGCCGCTGCTGCCAGGCGGGAAGCGCGCCGAGCCATCCCGCCATCGAGCGGCAGGCCACCTGGAAGACGCCCGCACTGGAAACGGCGAATAGAGGATCTCCGGAGACCGCAGCCTTCCGGGTCTGCGGCGAAATGACCAGCGGTTTGCGTCGAACTACGCGGCGGCGCCGTCGATTGCGGCTGGATATATTCGGCAGCCTTAGATGCGCTCCGCACGAGGAAGGCCATCTCCTTTGATGTCGCTCGGCTCCTATGGCGGGCTCCGGACCGGAGTCTAAGTCGGGGGTCATCCAATGTCCATGCCCGGCTGGCCACAGGCACTGTCCCTTCGGCGACATTTGGGCGGGATCTGATGGTGGGATCAGCCGTAGGATCCGAGCCAGACCCCTTCATATACCCCCGGGGGTAGTGACATTCGCCGGTCGGCGGGGGACTTTCGGCCTCTGAACGCCGCGCCGGCCTGAGGGCAGGCTCGATCATGTACCAGCCCATAATCGATAGGAGGAAGGCAATGAACCACAATACTGAGCCAGGCTCGGTAGTCCCGGACAGGCATTCGGGCACTCGACACCCGTCATGGCGCAGTGTGAACATCACCCTCGCCGAGCGGCTTGGCCGCCTGGGGGTGGGCCTGGTGGCGATCATTGCCGGGGTCGTTTTGCTCACTGGCGCGGGTTCAGCGCTGGCCGTGGTGCTGGAGGTGCTGCTCGTCGCCGCAGGGTTGGATCTCGCGGTGACCGGCGCGCTCGGGCATTGCCCGCTGTACGCCAAGCTCGGCTATATGCCGAAGTCGCTGCGGACTTCCCGATGACAACCAGACGAGATCCCGCCACCCGCGCCCCAGACCCGGGACATGCCGAAAGCCACGAAGGCCACGGCCACGGCTGGATGATGATCGCCTGCTGCATCCCGATGCTGGTGATCGCTGTCATCCTGGTCGTGACCGAGGTCGCCAGCCCGGCATTTCTGGTCGCGGCCGTTGGCTGCACGCTGATGATGGCGCTCATGATGCGCGGCACGGGCCAGGGCAGCCGCTCCTAAGAGGCTTGTTAGCGCCACGACAGCGCAGATCCCCGGATGACGGCAACGCTGGAGAGATGACTTGGCGGACATGGAGGCGTGATGGCGGATTCCACCTGCGGCCATGGCCCCTAGCGGCACTCAGCACTGTGCTGTTTGCGGTGTTCGCGGCCAGCCTCTTCCGTCCGCACACGATAGGGGACTGGCAGGCGATGGGCGCATTCACCGGGTTCCTGGCGGCACTGTCCACCGAGATCCACGGGATCCCGCTGACCGTCTGCCTGCTCGGCGGCTGGCTGGGCTCATTGTTCCCGGCGCTGCGCGCCACCCATGCCGGCGGCCATCTGTGGAACGACCTGATCGGCTGGAAATACGACCCGCACCTGAGCCCTTCCGCCTGGCTAGTGACGTGCTGATCGGCGGCGGGTTCTGGCTGATCGCCGGCGGCCGGCGAGTGCTGCATGAGGCCGGCCGGGGCGACCGGCTGGCCACGACCGGGCCGTATGCGCACGTCCGTCATCCCGTGTACGACGGGCTGCTGCTGATCATGATCGGGTTCCTGCTGGGGTGGCCGACCATCGCGACCCTAGTCATGTTCCCGGTCCTGATCGTGTACGCGCGGCTGACCCGGTCGCAACAACGAGAGGTCGCCCGCCGGTTCGGCGAGATCTGGGCCAGCTACGCGCGCAATACCCCCGCATTCCTTCCATCCACCCGCCGGCACCCGACACTGGCGGCGCGCCTACGCCGCCGGGGCCGGACCGTGACCGACCGCTCCACGTGAGAATCGGGCACGGTGCAGCAGAACGCGGCAGGTCGCCCGCCGCAACTGCCATGCGGAGGGATATAGGCCACCACCGCGGCGTAGCAGCCGCGGCGACACGGCTCCGGCCTGCAGACCAGGTCGTTTGGGCGCACTTAGCGGTCGGGCCGGGCATCGGGTGCGCTCGCCACTCCTCCGGGGATCAGGCCCTCGCCGGCGAGCAGCGAACACACCTCCTCCAGGCCGGCGTCCTTTGCGGGCAGTACCAGATCGGAGGCGACCAGCGCGCCGGCCGGCACCGGGGCACCAAGGCGTCGCACGGCATCTCCCAGCGCCTGCAGCGCAGCTGCGAAGGCATCCCGGTCGTCGGCGTCAGCGGCGGACTGCAGCTGGCTGTCGAGCAGGTTCAGGTCCTCGAGGTGCTCGCCGGCAACGCCGAACTGGCCGTCGCCGAGGATGCGCACGATCATGACGGCTTCTGCTCCTCCGGCGGTACTGCGGCTCCCGCGGGCCGGGCAGACGCGTCGGCGGCGCCGAGTTCCGGCCGGTCGGCCGTGGCGGGCAGCTGTGCCTTCATCCTGGCCAGCTCCTCCTCCACGTCGCTGCCCGCCGTCACGGCGTCGAGCTGGGCCTGGATGTCGTCGCGGCCGGCCGGGAGCGTCGCGTCCTCGAGCGCTCCGGATGCGATCAGCTCGTCGAGTGCGCCCGCGCGGGCCTGCATCTGCTCGGTCTTATCCTGAGCGCGTTGCACGGCCATGCCGACATCGCCCATTTCCTCGGAGATGCCGGTGACAGCCTCGTTGATGTGTGTCTCCGCCTCCGCAGCGGTGTAGGTGGCCTTGATCGTCTCCTTGCGGGTACGGAACGCCTCCACCTTGGCCTCAAGCCGCTGCGTGGCGGCGGCGAGCTTTTCCTCTTCCGCCTGCAGCGAGGTCTCCTGGGCTTGCAGGTCGGTGATCTGGGAAAGAACCCCCGAGCGCCGGGTCAGCGCCTCGCGGGCCAGGTCCTCACGGCCAGCGCCTAGCGCCTCCTGCGCCTGGGCCTGCAGCTTTCCGGCGGACTGCTGCAACTGATTCAGCTGCAGCTCGACCCGCTTGCGGCTTGTGGCCACGTCCGCAAGCCCTCGGCGAACCTTCTGCAGCATCGCCATCTGCTGGGAATATGAGTAGTCCAGCACCTCCCGCGGATCTTCCGCCCGGTCCAGCGCCTTATTTGCCTTTATCTTGAATAGAGAAGCGATACGGCGAAGTATGCTCATTGTGGTTTAACTTCCTCTCATCGGTCTCTGCTGGCGAAATCGTGAATGCCTGCAATGCGATGTCGCTCCTTCACCGTTCCGACGACAGCGATTGTCCTCGAACCCGGATTGCTTATGGAAGGGAGGTTCGGCCCGTATCACCGGAGGCCCTTGTTGCTCTTTGCCTCACGTCCCCAGCATCACCCGGGTTCCGGTGTGCTTCACCCGGAGCGCGTGGGGCGGGCGCAAATCCTGCACCCGCGGGCTGCAGCGCATCGCCACCGATCCTGACACCCGCGCCGGAGCCATCAACTGGGCACGGCTTGCCATCCTGGGGCTGTGCACCACGACCGAACCGGCTGGGCGCTGCAGGCCACCTAACCGACACCGCGGCACCAGCCCACCTACCGGCCCCCCAGTAGGCACCAGCATTCCCACAAGCCAATGCACCGGCCCCAGCCCGCCGCCGGCAAGTCGGCACCCGAAGGATGAAACCCACCCAAACCTGCCCTTACTTCAGTACCGTCCTAGCCTATTACGCTGGTGTTGATGGGCTGGCCCGCCTCTTGCCAAAGGCTCCGGCCCAGACGGCAGCTGCCGCGGTCCAGGCACGCTGGCGCCCTGTGCCAGGCGTCGGCCCCGGCCGCAAAGCCGGGCGAATTGGACTCACATTCGACCTATCGGCCTACGTCAGCTGTCCGTATTCGCTAGTCGATCCATTCACCGCGGGAGGTCGAGATGTGTTCCTCCATCCGCTGTACCGCACGGAAGACAGCGCTGACCTGGTCGGCCGGTGTCGCCGTCGCCGTCGTCGTCCTGGCCGCAGGCGGGGTCAGTTCGGCCACGACGCCGGCTGCCGTGCCCGTGTCCGGATCGCTGTCGGCTTCCGTCTCGGTGGTGCCGGGCGCGCACAACGCCGCCGACGTCACGTTCGCCCAGCAGATGATCCTCCACCACCGCCAGGCCGTGGCGATGGCCGAACTGGCCGCCTCGCGGGCACACTCCCAGAAGGTCAAAGGCCTCGCCGCGAAGATCAAAGCCGGCCAGGGGCCGGAGATCAGCCGCATGAGTGCCTGGCTCAGGGCGTGGGGACAGCAGGTCCCCGCACCCACGGCCAGCGGCATGCCGGGAATGCACCACCCCATGCCGGGCATGATGAGTAGTGGCGAGATGGCGAAGATGATGGCCGCTTCCGGGCCCGCGTTCGATCGGCTCTTCCTCACCATGATGATCCATCATCACGAGGGAGCCGTGCAGATGGCGAAAGCGGAGAGGCTGCACGGGGAGTACGGACCGGCCCGGGCGTTGGCCCAGTCCATCATCGCCTCGCAGACCGCCCAGATCGCTCGGATGAAGACCCTGCTGGGTCAGGGCCGTCACGGATGCCTGACGCACTGACGGGCTCTCGCGAGCCGCGCACATCCCGCCGCCCGCAAGAGCATGCCGCCGCCAGGCGCTCGCATGATGGCGGACTTGTACAGCACCCGCCGCCTGACCCGGACCGCCGACGAACCCGGCCTGTTCGCCGTGAGCCGCCATGACCCACAGGACGGGTACTCCATCCGCGCCCACGCCGCCGTCACCGAGTCCACCGCTGCAGGATCCGCCATGCCCTGGCTGCCCCCATTCCACCGCCCCGGAAGCAGCCACCCCCGGCGGGCAGGCCTTGGCTAACCCCGGCGAGATCGCCCACGCCACCCCGGTGGCGGGCGCAATGCGCCACTGGGGCACGGAGGGAGCAGTCGCACATCCCTCCCCGTCGGCCCGCCCGCTTCGATCAATGCCGCACCGCTGCCGCTAGCGGCCTGCTGCCGGCGGGGCGGCGCGTTTCGGGCAAGGTCATGTGCCGGATGCTGGCCCGGAAGGCGCGGTACCCGGCAGCCGGAGCCGATTGAGGGCGAGTGCGTTGACGGCGACGATGAAGCTGGACCCGGACATGGACAAGGCCGCGATCTCCGGGCGGAGCACCAGCCCGAACGCTGGCGCGAACACCCCGGCCGCGATGGGCAGGGCGACCGCGTTGTAGCCGATCGCCCAGCCCAGGTTCTGGCGCATCTTGCGCAGCGTGCCGCGCCCGATCCGCAGCGCGGTGGGCACATCCAGCGGGTCGGACCGCATCAGCACTACGTCGGCCGTCTCGATCGCCACGTCGGTGCCGGCGCCGATCGCGATACCGAGGTCCGCCCGGGCGAGGGCCGGGGCGTCGTTGACCCCGTCGCCGACCATCGCTACCCTGCGGCCGCCGCGCTGGAGTTCAGCGATCTTGGCAGCTTTGCCGCCGGGCAGCACCTCGGCGATCACGGTGTCGATGCCGAGCTGGCCGGCGATCCGCCGGGCGGCGGCCGCGTTGTCACCAGTTAGCATGACCACCTCCACCCCATCCTCATGCAGCGCGGCGACGGCGGCCGCCGATTCTCTGACCGCATCGGCGATCCCGATCAGCCCGGCCGCTACTCCATCCACCGCGACAACCACACCAGTGCGCCCGCCCGCAGCCAGCTCATCCCCGCGGCGGGCCAGCCCGCCCACGCCGGTGCCCTCGGCCGCCATGAGGCGGCGGTTGCCGACCGCGACCCGGTGACCATCCACCTGCGCCACGGCGCCGAGGCCGGGGACGTTCCGGAACCCGGTCGCTGTTGCTGCTGCCAGCCCCAGGCCGCCGGCATGCCGGACGATGGCCCCGGCCAGCGGGTGCTCGGATTCGCGCTCCACCGCGGCCGCCAGCCGCAGCATCTGCTCGCCGGCGAACCCGGCGGCGGTGATGACGTCGGTCACCTCCGGCTCGCCCTTGGTCAGGGTGCCGGTCTTGTCCATGACCACCGCCCGGATGCGGGCCGCAGTCTCCAGCGCCATCGCGTTCTTGAACAGCACCCCCGCTCGGCGCCCAGACCGGTCCCGACCATGATCGCGGTCGGGGTGGCCAGGCCGAGCGCGTCCGGGCAGGTAATCACCACCACTGTGATCGCGAACAGCACCGCCGCGCTCACCGGGCGGTTGCTTGCCAGCAGCCACACCGCGAAGGTCAGGCCGCCGCCGATCAGAGCTACCAGCACCAGCCAGAACGCCGCCCGGTCGGCGAGCCGCTGCCCCGGCGCCTTGGAGTTCTGCGCCTCCTGGACTAGCTTGACGATCTGAGCCAGCGCGGTATCGGCTCCCACCCTGGGGGCCCGCACCCGCAGGGTGCCGTTGCTGTTGATGGTCGCCCCCACCACCGGCGAGCCGGGAGCCTTGTGCACCGGCAGGCTCTCCCCGGTCACCATCGACTCGTCGACCTCGGACTCGCCGTCATCGACCACCCCGTCCGCGGCGATCTTGGCCCCGGGCCGGACCAGCAGCAGGTCGCCCTCCTTCACCTCCGCCGTCGGGATCTCGACCTCCTGCCCGCCGCGGATCACCACCGCCCGGGCCGGCGCCAGGTTCAGCAGGGTGCGGATCGCGTCGTTGGCCCCGCCCCGGGCGCGCATCTCGAACCAGTGCCCCAGCAGCACGAACGAGGCCAGCACCGTCGCCGCCTCGTAGAACACATCGCCGCCGCCGGTGAGCGTGACATACACCGAATAAAGCCAGCCGGACCCGACGGCCACCGCGACCAGCACCATCATGTCCAGCGTGCGTGCCCGCAGCGCCCGCCAGGCACCGTCAAAGAAGATCCACGCCGGGTAGAAGATCACCGGAAGGCTCAGCAGCAGCTCCCACACATCCACCCGCAGCCCGAACGGCACCGGCACATTCAGGCCCAGGACATTCCGGCCGATCGGCGACCACACCAGAACCGCGGCCGAGAACACCGCCGCTACGACGAACCGGTTACGCATATCCGCGGCCATCGCCGCCATCGACAGATCACGCTGCCCGCCGTGGCCCATCGCCTCATGCGGGGCACGCGCCTGCCCCGCCGCCTGCCCATCCCGGGTGACGGGCGGGACCGCATGCCCGTCGTGCGCAGCGGGCGCCGGGCCATGGACGGGCACGCCGGGCCCTGGGACCGCAACTGCGGTGGCTCGAGGTGCTGGCGGGTCCGGTTCGGCCATCGGGTCGCACACGTGCGCCGGCACGCGCACTGGTAGCCGCACTCCGTCACGCAGCGGCGCAGCTCCGCCAGCGAGGTCCGCGCCGGGTCGAACACCACCGTCGCCGTCTGCGCCACCGGGTTGACCGCCACCTCCAGCACCCCCGGCCGCCGGCACAGCACAGCCGCCACAATGTTCTGCTCCGACGCCCACTGCAGGCCACGCACATCCAGCACCGCGGTGCTGCGCTCCTTGGAAGGCCTGGTCACCGCGATCCCCGCCCACGCTCCCGCGCTCGTGGCGGACGCGAGGTCTCCTCCCGTCCGGTTCACCGCCGATCCGCCATCCTATACCCAGGAGGGGTAAACAGCCGGGGTCGCCGACGGATGCTGGGGGCGCGGCGGCCACTGGCGTCGCCGTGACCTTCCCGGCCCTTTTCGCCGCGACGTCAACGTCGTACCGGGCGGCATCGTGGTGCCCGGACCGGGACGCTCGTCCACGGACTGCGGCGCGCTAGGCAATGGCTGCCTACGGTGTCGTGCCCTGGCCGTTCCTCACCGAGATCGTCGGCGCCAGCCTCAGCCTGAGCCACCGGCCGCTCGATGCGCCGGCCTCCACCACATCTGCCGCGCACCGGTCAGACCGGTCCGGCTGGACACGGCCGCCACTCATCGCCATCGGGCTCGCGGCCGCCACGACCTCGAGGGCTGAACCCCTCAGCGAGACTGAATCCGGACCGGCCAGCCACCCTCGCCAGCTAGCCGCCTCCGCAGCGCACAGGCGAGCAGGGCGACGAACGGGATCCCCAGGGCCGGCTGGAGCGGTGCCCGCAGGTTCAGCGCCCCAGAGACCCCACCAGTGCCACGACGATCTTGTTGCAGAGCGGGCAGCCGACAACGACAGGGATAGCATTCCGCCGGCGACGCTGATGGGTGTCTGGCGCCCGCCCGGCGCGGCGCTTGTGCGGACATATGTGGCGAGGATCAGCCCGCTGAGGAGCGCGGTCACCGCACACACGGGATAGTTGCACCACAGCACCGGGGTCATCCGGTGGTAGACCTACGTGCGGATGATGCCGGCGGGGATGCCTATGACCAGTGCGGTCACGGCGGCCCCGAGGACGGCGGCGGCCCAGCGGCGGCCCGGCCAATGCCTTACGTTCACCAGCGTGCTCCTCCAAGCTTGCGGGTGGCCTCGGGATTCGCACGGTTCTGGCACGGCACGGCGCTGCTCGGGTACCTCGCGTGGGTATAGGACAGCATCGCAGAGCATGGCAGAGGGGGGCCAGGTGTACGGATACGCCGACAGCAAGGACGACTACCTCAAGCGCCTGCGGCGGGTCGAAGGCCAGGTGCGCGGGCTGCAGCGCATGGTCGAGCAGGACAAGTACTGCATCGACATCCTGACCCAGGTGGCAGCGGTTACCAGGGCCCTGCAGGCGGTAGCGATCGGACTGCTGGAGGATCACCTTGCTCATTGCGTGGCGGATGCCGTCGCCGAGGGCGGAGACGGCGCGGCTGCGAAGATCAGGGAAGCCTCCGACGCGGTCGCCCGGCTCGTACGCTCCTGAAGTGGGTCACCTGTCACGAGGGGGAGAGCCGGCAACAGGGTGGGGCGCCTGACCCTTTACTGTCAGCGCAGCCTGGAGGCGGGCCGCCTTCAGCGCATTCATGATGACGTGCAGCGCCCAGCTCGCCGTTGAGGCGCTGCGACAGTCGCCTCGCTGCGAGGAGCGCGACTAGCCTGGCGACCTGCGCGTACCCCAGCTGGCCTGACGCGCGCGAGTGGTCTCACAGCCGGATGACCTGCCGGATGGTGCCCGCAACCTCCGCGAGTGCCGCCTCGGCCTCTGCGTCGGAACTGCGTGCCGCGCTGGCGACGCAATGGCGCAGGTGGTCGTTGAGCAGTCCGGCCGCGACTTCCTGCAAGGCCCGGGTGGCCGAGGCGACCTGGACGACCACGTCAGGACACCAGGTGTCAGCCTCGATCATCCGCTGCAGGCCGCGGACCTGGCCCTCGATCTTGCGGAGCCGGGCCAGGTAGTCATCCTTGCCCGAGGCGTAACCCCGGGCCGGGCGGGGCGCTGCGCCGGTCCGCCGCGGCGGGCTGCACTCCCCAGCCCGCCCCGTGCCGGCGCTCACTGTGACGTCGGTCATCTCCTGCTCCCGGCGTCCGCCGGAGCCCGCCGGTCATCGCTGCTGCCGATCAGGTCGCGCAGCCGCTGGTACTCGGCGGCGTCGATCTCGCCGCGGGCCAGCCGCTCGTCCAGCACCCGGCGCGCATCCGGGCCGCGGTGCTCCCTGTCGGGCCTGCGGGTGGCGCTGGCCACCAGGGCATAAACACCCCAGATCACCAGGCCCCAGAACGCGATCATCCCGACCCACATCAGCGACGCCTGCCAGAACACCAGATTGCTGCCATACCAGAACATCATCATGACCATCTCCCTCAGCGACCCGATCTTCCCGGGTCCGTACCTCCAGCATCAGCGTGCGATACCCGAGGGAGGTAGTGCCATCGGCCCTCCAGAAGGTGACGTTCGGCCCGGACCGGCAGGGCGGCTTGGCCCTGCCCCCCACCGGTATCAGGGACGCATCATCCAGATAGGCGAGACCAATGGCGTTCTCGCCATTATGAAGGAGGGTCACAAATGGCCAGCACACCAGCCGCCGCCAGCAGGGGCATCCCCGCGTGGCCGAAAGACGCCCTGCGGGTCAGTTTCGGCATCATCTGGCTGATCGACGCGCTGTTCAAGTGGCTGCCCGGGTTCCGGGCGGACTACATGAACGTGATCATGGGCCAGGCCCAGGGCCAGCCCGCGTGGCTCAAGCCATGGTTCGATTTCTGGATCAACCTGCAGCACCCCCGCGCAACGTTCTTCGCCTACCTCGTCGCGGCCGTCGAGACGCTCATCGCCGTCGCGCTGATCGCCGGGTTCGCCCGCAAGATCACCTACCTCTCCGCAGCGACGTTCAGCCTGCTGATCTGGGCGACCGCCGAAGGATTCGGCGGCCCTTACACCTCCGGTGCGGCCGATATCGGCACTGCTGTGATCTACGCCGTCGTCTTCATGGGCCTGCTCGCATTGAGCGCCTACGCCGGCCCGCCCGGTACAGCGCCGACTACTACCTGGAGCACAAGATCTCCTGGTGGTGGAGGCTCGCCGAGGTCCGCCGCCCCGCCCCCGGCCCGGCCGCCCCGGCTCCCCCGGCTGCCCCGGCTGAGCGCGCCATCCCCGCTCAGCCCGCAGACGGCCCGCCCGCCAGCGTCCCCCAGCCCAGGACAGCCGAGCCGGCCACAACCGAACCTGCCTTGCCGCGCTCCGGCTGAGCGCGCACCCCGAACCCAGCCCGGACACCACCAGAATCACACGGAGGACCAGATGAAGAGCGCACGTCGTGCCGCGGTGATCGGCACCGCCGCGATCGCCGCGGCGGGACTGGCGGCCCTGGCGGGCTGCGGCACCACTGCCGCTAAGGCGCCCGCGGCGGCTGCCTCGCCGAGCGGCCCGGCCTACTCGTATTACCGGGCCATGATGGGGCGCCTGCATGGCGGCGGGTCGATGATGGGCGGCGGCTCAGCTTACGGACCGATGTCGGGCCGCTCGGGGTTCCGGTGGATGATGGGCGGCGCCGCCGCGCCGGCCTGGATGCGCGGCCACGCCCTGCCCGGCTACATGATGGGCACGGCCCGCGACCCCGGGAAGGTCATGGGCGCATTGTGGGCAAACGGTCCCGGCCCGCGGGTCGGCCCGGCCCAGGCCGCCAGGCTCGGCAGCCTGACCCCGGCCGGCGCGGTGCTGGACCGCGCCGCGAACCGGATCACGTTCACCGGGACCAGCGTCCGTCTCGTCGTCGTGGCCAGCCCGCCCGGAGGACGCGATGAGAGCTTCCGCATCGCCGGGCTGGTCAACCCGGCATCACCGTCAAGGCCGGAGCCCGCGTCAGCATCGAGATCATCAACGCCGACCCCGACACCGCGCACGGCCTCGTCATCACCGCCGGCCACGGCACGCCGTCCTGGATGCCGATGATGGCCACCCGCGCCGCGTTCGCCGGAGCGGCGCTGTGGTTCCTCGGCAACCCCACCTCCGCGGGCATGCACGCCGACCCTCACCTTCAGCGCCAGCGCACCCGGGACCTACCGGTACCTGTGCCCCGTCCCCGGACACGCCCAGAAGGGCATGGCCGGGACCTTCACCGTCGGCTAAGCCACCCGGCAACGTGACCGCGCTGACGACAGGAGAGTTTCGGATGCCCAACCCCAGCCAGAGGAGGCAGGAACCCCGGCGGCCGGCACCCGGATCATCCAGGAACACCGCCCCAGCGCGCGCAACGGCCCGCCTGCCAGGGCAGCAAGACGCGGCATCAGGTCCGGACACGCCCAGCTTGGCACGCGGACGGATGCGAGCATGGCGGACCGCGGCGGCCGACGCTCTCCGGCGCCGTTGCCGGGCTCGCGCCGCACGTGCTGCGCCACATCGGGCTGCTCGCCGGGACAGCGCTGATCGCCGGCGCCGGCGGCACTGCCTTGTTCGGGATCCTCGGCCTGGCCCTGTCCGTGCCCATGCTGCTGAGGCTACGGCGCCGTTACGCCTCCTGGTGGGCCCCGGCAATCGGCCTGGCGGTGTTCGCGGTGATGTTCTCGCTGTCCGCATTCGTGATCGGCCCGCCATCAACGCAGGCCAGCCGGGCGGCGGCCAGCCCACGCCATCCGTCAATCACAGCAGTCACTACACGTGACCAGCCAGGCAGCTTCCCCCGGGCACTGCAGTCCTCGGCTGGCGGGAGGGCCGCCACGCGAAGCAACCAGGCGGGACTGAAGCGAGAGCCGACGCCGTCGCGTCTCCGGAAAGCCTGCTGCCAACTCCGGGGCGGGCATCGGCTCTGGCGCGGAAGGAAGAGTCAGCGCGCGGGACGCAGCCCGTCCATGGTGATCGTGACGAGCCGGCGAACTGCGGCCGCGGAAGGCATGCTGCTGGCAGCGGTCAGGGCATGGAGGCAATAGGAAGCGAGCTCGTCGGGCCCGGCATCATCGCGGACGGCACCGGCCATCGCGGCCTCGCGCAGCAGGTCGGCGATCATGCCGCGGACCTGCTGCTGCGCTCGGCTGACCTGCTCGTCACGGTGCAGGAGGGCCGCTAGCTCGGCGCTGTCATGACCGCGGGACTCCCGGGAGATCAGAGCATAGGCCTCGAGCACCGCCTTCAGCCGCCCGGGCGCGTCGTCGGCCCGATCCCGGACCTCGGCCAGATATTCCAGGTGCCCGGTGATCTGGCGGCCATGCCAGGCAATCAGGATCGACTCGACGTCCGGGAAGTACTTGTACAGCGTGGCGCGCCCGACACCTGCCTGCTCCGCTATCTGGGACATCGTCACCGACCGCAGCCCATGGTCGGCGACCAGCGCCGCGGCCGCGTCCACGACCGCATCACGCACCGCGCGGCGGTGCGCCTCGATGGTGCTGTCCCACAGCTTCGGCACCCTGCAAGTGTACGTGACGCCCAGTGCCATGACACTATGATTCTTATATAGACACGTTGTCTTGATAACAAATAGCGAAGGACAGGCGATGAATCCGATGAGCCAGCAGCCGACCTTCAGATCCGAAGCCCGAGTCCGGACGGCGAGGGGCGAGCGGTACGCCAAGCAGCTCTGCAGCCACGCCGCACACATGGCCAGCCGCGCGGAGTGGACCCCGCCGGAAGGCATGATCGAGTTCCCCGACAACATGGGGACCTGCCGGATAACCGCCGAACCCGGCCACCTCGTCCTCGCCCTCCAGGCCGCAGACCCAGTCAACCTCGGCAGGTTGCAGCAGATCATCGCCAGCAACATCAAGCGGTTCGCCAGCCGAGAAGGCCTCACGGTGAACTGGATTCAGCCAGCAGCTCATTGAGCGCGCCGACTGTGCACTTGCGGATCTCTAACTCTTCGGCCATGCCCGGCGTGGCAGCAAGGGCCACAAGCACACCCAATCCCGGGGGCCACTACGCCAGGGAAGGCCATCTACTGGCCCCGGCCGGGCCCGAAACGGTCAAACGGCACGATCATTGTGGACACTGGGAATGCCACCCCGACCCTGCTCGGTATCCGAGCGGTGTAATCTGGCGCTTTCCCTTGAGCTACATCATCAGGCCCGCGCCGACTTTGCCTCCGGCCCGGGCCTGATGCAATGAAGTCTTGTGGCGGCGGGCTACCGCGCGATCAGTCATGAACGCCGACATCACTGATCACAAGGCTCCGCGGCGGGACGCATCAGCAAGCCGCCCAGGCGCGGGTCTCCGGCTCGGATGCTGTGCCGGGGCTGGCGAGAGCATCAGCGACCTGGAGCACCAACACGCGGAGCGTCGCCTCAGCGACGTGGTGCAGGACGGCGCGGTCGAGCCCGGCGCCAAGACGGCCCAGCGGCGGCCGGTAGGCGCCCTCCAGCGTGAGCCGTGTCCCTTCACCAGCAGCCGCGACCGTCATATCGGCGTCCAGTACCGGGAACAGGCCCCCGGCGACACCAGTGGCCTCCCACCGCAGCCCCGACCCTCGTGCCAGCGCCCCGGTCCGCTGGTTCGGTGAACTGGACCCGGACCAGCTTTGAGACACCGGGCAGATCGCCGAACGGCCCCACCCGGATCAGGACGGCGAGGCCCTCGTCGTATGCGGCACGCGGGGCGGTGACATGGGTAATACGCCAGCCCAGCCCCTGCACATATGCTGACCAGCGTAAATCAAGTCAAGATCAACTTATCCCGGAAACTCGGGACTAGCGGTCGGCGCTTGCCCTGGCAAACGTAGTAGCCCTTGCCGCGGACACTAATGATCAGCCCTTCGTCCCGCAAGGTGGTCAGCGCGTGCGCGGCCGTGGGGTGCGATACGCGCCGTGATCCTGGGCCAGGCTGAGGATGGACAGCACGCGGCCGGTCAGCTCGGCGAGGCGATCTGCTGGCGAAGGATCGCGGCGAGCTGCTGGTGCAGCGGAACTGGCGAGTCATGGTCGAGCACGACACGTGACCTAACTTCCCCCGTGATCGCACGTCTTCTCCCCAGCGCACCGGGACGCGCACGCCGCCGAGCCGATCCCCCCGGGCTTGTCGCGGCACTCCCCGCCTCGGCCCCGCGACACCGCCTCAACACTCACCGCAGTCGTACTCGCCCTGACCCTGGCAGGTGTATGCGCACTCGAAGCGGCCAACGACCTCCACGACCTGCTCGCCCTGGCCAGCAGCTAGTGGCGCGTCTCGCGCCAGCGGCCCGCGCAATACGTCGGGCGCCAAGAACTACACCGGGCTGACTGCCAATAGCCACTCCCACCTCAGGCCCTCCTTTGCGAAGCCGCACCAGCCGCCCGGCCGACGAGTCCTGATGGCCGCCAGCCGGTCTGGGACAGCTGGGCGGCGGCGAAGCGCCCGACGATGGTGCGCTACCCATCGGGCCTGGCCGGTTCTGTGGTCACCACGTCCGCGGTGCAAGCCGGGTGCCCGTTCTGGCGCAGCCATTCGGTAATGGCGGGCCGCCCGGCCGATATCGACCTCGAACGGCTCGAATTCCGTCTTCCCCGGTGATTTGATGGTCAACGGGACCGTTCTGCGCTGACCGGCCGCCGCTTCCCCCCGCACGGATCAGACCCACCATCTGCTCGAGCCGCGGACATATCTCAGCCGAAAGCGGGTCAAGAGCCGGTCAAGCCTTTCTCATAAGTCTCTTGGATCGTGCCCAGCGGCGCTCAATGCGGATTGTGAGTCGCTCCGCCGATTCCGGAGACTCTAGGTGCTCTGGTGTTCGACGCGATTTTGGAGCGCTGCACTGCCGAAGGCTGCTCACGCGCGGCGACGGCCATGACCCGCGCGCTTCTGCTGGTCCCACCTGGCTGTGACCGGCAGGCCGATTAGTCATCTTGGCCCGCAGCGGTGCGCGAACATCATGGCGGCCGACCCTGGCCATCTACAGTGCCCATGCCGGCTGGCCTGGCTGCCCGCACGCCACCCAGCGCAGGCTCCCTGCCTGCCATTTGGGGCCGTCTGCGGTGCTTGATAACGGGCACCGGAACTCCTCAGGGCTTCCAGGCGTCTAACGTTCAGGAGGTGTGTTGCCTGAAGCCTGCAGGGCGTTATGCCGCGCTGGCCAGCTGCGCAGTCGTTGTGCTGGCTGCCTGCACCATCTCGCTACCGCATCGGACCGGCCGTGCCACGCACGCGCAATCAGCGCCGAGCCGGTCCGCGCTTGGGCGGGCGGCGTGCCCGGCAGGGCGTCTCCTGCCTCACGGCTTCGTTTACATCGAGTGGGTCGACTTTCTGGTGTTCGGTGGTCGGCAGTACGTCGCCGGACTCGGCTCGGATGTGACCATCGACCCGTCTCGGCTCGGCCCGGTCATCACCCACATCCGGTGCTCGCTGGCCGCGAGCGACGATCACCGCCATGTCGGTATCCCGCTCGTCGACGGGACCGCCGCCTTCCTGCCGGCCGGCGCTGCGGTATTCGAGGTCCGCGGCTACCCGCCTAGCTGCCGTCTGGCTGGCTACGTCGACGGCCAGCTTCGCGTTTACCTCGCTCAGCGTGACTTGCACGGCGAGTCCGGGCCGGTTCGCCGCACCCTAACCGCTGAACGGGCGGCTTGAGGTTGAGCCTGGATAGCGTGAAACGTTAGCCTGCCCAGCCGTACGAGGTCCCGCTGATGCTGAGCACCCAGGTGTGGCGGATATCGCATCCACCTGATCCACGGTCCAGCAGTCGAGGGTTGCCGCAGCCCGAGATCAGTGCCGACCTGTTCGGGCCTGGGAAAGCGAACAAGCATACTGATCCGCACCTGGTTGCCGGGTTCGGTGATCCGGCGGAGCTGGAGCCGGAGCGCCGGCCCGACGGGACGCGGGACGTGCGCCGTCTGGCCGGGTTGCTAGAGCAGCCCCTCGTAGCCGGCATGCGCTGCCCAGGGAGTACCACGGCCGAGAGCCGAGATCCCGACGACACGCCTGACTGAAAGCCGCTTGAAAGCTTCGGCCGCCGGCCGGGTGAAACCGACATAGGCGGCTTCGACGCTCTCAGCCCGCGGAACCGGAGGCCCGAGCCAGAAGACTGCGTCGGCGCCTTCGAAAGCCGCGCTCCAGGCATCCACTCGATCTCTAACATCAATCAGTTACTGGTCACCGAGAGCGTATTCCTGGTCAGCGGCTGTAAGCCCGTGATGCAACGCATCGAAGACCTGATCGAGCTCCGTCTCTGAGATCACCAGCGGCGGCGCGATGAACAACGACGTCTGCTCGCCGCTGGTGGCGATCAGAACGCCGGCTTCCAGCGCCCTGGCCACCACCCTGCTCGCGAGCGGTTCAGCCTCCTCGCCGCGCCATTCGCGCCAGTCGGGTCCGTGCAGTTCCACGGTCCAGTGCAAACCACGCCCGTCAACCCGCGCGACGCTTGGGTGCTGGCCGGCCACCTCGGAGAGCTTCCGGAACATGTACCCGTCTAGGCCCAGAGCGCGCTCATAGATCCGGTCGCGGCTAGACACGCGCAGGTGAGCGCGAAGTGCTGCCATCGCGATGGGATGGGCCCGGTAGGTCGAGTAAGTCTGCCAGCTGGTGCCGCTGAGGCGATCGGTTACTTCTTCCGAAAGGACGACGGCGCCGGCCGGCGCTCCGCCTGCGCTCATGCATTTGCCCAAGGTGACGAAGTCCGGCCGGGATTGGCTGTGCTGGAACTGGAACCAGCCGCCGACCCGGCCGAAGCCGGTCACCGTCTCATCTGCGATCCAGTAGGCACCGGTTTCCTTCGCGAGTGCGGCCACCTGGTCCTGGTACTTCGCAGAGTGATAGATGCCGCCCTGGCTGTAATCGAGCAGTACCGCGGCGCTGTCCGCCAGCTGGGCCCTGGCGCCGATCGTCCACTCTCCGCCCGCCGTTGGATCTGCCTGCCCGGTGACCCTGGCTCCTCGGGGCGCGGGAAGCTCATGGACAGTCGCTAGCCGCGGCGGCGCGGCCACACCTTTGGCCGAGGAAAGACCGCCATGCCACTGGGGCTGGACGGTGAGGTCGCGGGCCAGGCCAGCACCGCCGTGATAGGCGCGCTCCCTAGTGGCCAGCGGAGAACGGCCGGTGAGGGCCTGGCACAAGGCCAGGACAGCGTCATTGGCCTCGCTCGCGCTGATGAAGAACCGCACGGCACCGGCCCAGTCTTCGCCAGCGAAGGCGATGCCGATCAGATCCTCGGCGGCCTCGTCACGCTCGGCCCACTGCCATCCCTCATTGAGGACCGGCGCGGCGGCGGCGCGGCGGATCGCTTCCGTGATTTCGGGGTGACAGTGCCCGAGCGGAGCCGCGGTGTTACTCGCGTCGATCACCTCGCGGCCGTCGCCGAGCCGGAACCACACCCCGTGGCCGCCCACCACCCGCAGATCCTGGGACTCACCAGCGGTCAGGCTGGTCGAGAGCAAACGCCTGCGTGCCGTCACGAGAGGGACTTGCCGCCGATCCCCCACTGGGTGGCCGGCACCCCTTCGAGCACCACCCAGATCTGCGGCCGCGCTTCCTCACCGAATACCTGGCACGCGGCGTCGGTGAGCGCGGCGATCAGTCGCTCGTTCATCGCCGGGTCACCAAACCTACGGTCGACTGCTTTGACTTCGATCAGTGGCATGGCTCACTCACCTCTCTGTCCCAGTTGTGCACTTTCAGGTCGGGGCGTCGCAAGCTCAGCAACACCCCACTATCCAGCTCGGCCCTGGCAAGCTCGCTGGTCAGCGACAGTGTGACGGTCATCAGCTCAGCGGGCGGAGTCTCACCATCGCGTGCGCCCCGCGCCTTGGCGAGCACCTCGCCCGAGGGAGAAATGACCTGGCTCTCCCCCAGCAGGGTGCCAGAGGGATTGGTCCCGCACTGGTTGGCCAGCACCCACCACTGGCCGTTGCTGAGGGCATGCGCCGGGTAGAGGGTCCGCCACCACACGCGGGCGGCCGCCTCATAGGCCGATGGCTGAACAACCAGCGTGGCACCATAGGAGAACCAGAACGTCGAGCGGACACTCTCGTCGGCGGGCATATAGCGCGAGTAGTCGGACACGTAGGGCGCGTAGGCGATCTGCCACAAGATCCCGGTGGTGGCCACGGTGCCGAGGAATCCGCTCCACGTGAAGGCCCCGGCGCTGAAGAAGTCTGCCGGCAGGCCCCGGGCCGCGATGATGATCACGGCAAGCACCATCGCTCCGCCGAAGAGCAGGGTTGCCCACCGGTTCACCGCGTGGATCATGTCGTAGCCGAACACCGTGATGAGCAGGCTCCCCACAGCGCAGATAACGATCCCCCAGTCGGTGCTGACACCGTGCACCAGCACATTGATCGACTGTCCGCCCAGGATGATGTTCGAGGCGAAGAAGCCGACATACATGAACACCGCGATGGCGATCACGAGGACGGCGCCGATCATCCCGAACTGGCCTCGGCTCTGGATCATCTGCGGCACGCCGAGCCGCGGTCCCTGCGCCGAGTGCAGGGCCATGAACAAGGCCCCGACGAGATTGCCGAGCAGAATCGCCACCACGCTGTAGCCAAATGGCAGCTTGAACACCACCGGCGCGAGCGCCCCGGTGACGAACGTCAGCGGCATGATGTTGGAGCTGAACCAGATGGTGAACAGATCCCGGGGCCTGCCATGCCGCTCGCTGGCAGGGATCTGGGCGATCGTGTACTGCTCGAGCGTGGCCGCACCGGCAGACTTCCTGCCTTCGCTCATCTCGCGTCTCCCTCAGCAGCAGGTGCAGAAGATCGTAGGTTCGCGCCTTCATAGAGCGCAAGAGCCTTTCGCCTAACGAAATCCCGCGCCGCAT
>WNFD01001583.1_pt1 | contig 35968 bp, 40 predicted proteins | sample 5400491 | NCBI WGS metagenome assembly WNFD01 (sample SAMN13153343, study PRJNA577476) | soil metagenome | isolation source: 120 cm saprolite under Douglas fir tree site 2 hole 2 replicate 2 | place: USA:California | collected 2015-04-18 | reverse complement strand
GACGGCATACAATCTTTCCGCCGGGGGCCCGGTAATTTATCCCTCGATGAATGCGGTCGTGATCACACCTATCTGCCCGTTTACCCTGTCGAACCGGCCGATCGTCGTGCCTGACGATTCGACGATCGAAGTGCGTTTGGCGACGGATAACGAAGACGTGGCACTGACGCTCGACGGCCAGGTTGGTTTTCCTTTGCAAGTTGGCGACCGCGTCGTAATTCGCAAGAGCCGCACGACCTTCAATCTGGTGCAGCCCGCGAATCGAAATTATTTTGATGTGTTGCGGGATAAATTGAGATGGGGGAGGTAAACGAGCTCCCATGAAAAAGAAGTTCAATCTACTCGGCTGGTTGGCGGTCTTCTCACTGTTTGCAGCTAGCGCGCCGGCGCAGAGCAGGATCAATTACGGCGGGAAATGTTCAGGACCAATCTACAATGCGCGAGACGTGATGCGACGCGCGCGGATTCTTAAACAGCCGGATTTCAAGGCGATATATGAAGCGTTTGGCCGCGACGTCCACGCGCGCGTGAGTTTGGAAGCAGTGTTGTGTCGTTCGGGTCAAGTCACAGATATTCGAGTCGTTGAGAGCGCGCCAACAAACGTAGGGGAATTCGTGGCTGGGGCAGTTAGCTTGATGCGTTTCACGCCAGCCGAACTGAATTGGCACACAGTTTCGCAACGGCAAAGGTTCGAGTTCTCTATTAATGACAGTGGCTTCTTCGAAGAGATCCATTCGAGCGCTGCTGCCGGTCGCTTGCTTGAACGCTTGGAGATTATCGGCAATCGAAGAATCACTTCCAGGCAAATTCTATCCTGGATGAAGACTCAAGTGGGCGAACCGTACGACTCTGATCAGATTCAGAGAGACCTGAAAGCGATTCTCGCGACTGGTTACTTCAACAGCAGCGGCACCCGTGTACACACAGAGAACGGTGTCCAAGGCGGAGTTGTCGTCATCTTCGAAGTATTTGAACTTCCGCTCATAAAAGAAATGAATTTTCGGTGGCTAGAAATCGATCGGTCGGTTCTCTTGCAGGCTTTGGACAAGGAACTGAACCTGCGCACTGGTATGCCCTTCGGAGTCGAAGCAATGAAACAGGCGCTTGCCCTAATAAAGCGAGTGTTGGCGTCCAATGGTCAGCGCGCTTCCAAAGTTGATTTGCAAACCGAACTCGTTGACGCGACAACGATCAACTTGACCTTCGTGATAACGAACGACTGAAACGATGGAAATCCATAAACCCGCGAATCGCGAATCAAACAGACGTCCCTGGTATCGGCCTTCGCTTACCACGCAGATTCTGATTGGTTTGGTGCTCGGCGGAGTGCTCGGATACGTCAGCCCCAAGTGGGGCAACAACGTCTATTTTCTCCGCGACATTTTTCTCAACCTCATCAAGTCGATCATCGCGCCGCTCATCTTTTCAACCCTGGTCGTGGGCATTGCCGGCGGCGGCGATTTGAAGAAGGTCGGGCGCATGGGCGCGAAAGCGCTGCTTTATTTTGAAATCGTTACTACGATTGCGCTGTTTCTCGGGCTGGCAATCGTAAACCTGACGAAACCCGGCGCGGGCGTTTTGCTGGCCGGCGGCGGCGACATTACCCAACTCGTCAAAACTCAGCCGCAGAGCTTTCGTGATTTGATCGTTCACATATTCCCGGCGAGCGTGATCGACTCAATGGTCCGCGGCGACGTCTTGCAGATTGTCGCTTTCTCAGTTTTGTTTGCGATGGCCGTGTCGGCGCTCGGGTCAAAGGCCGGGCCGATTCTGCGCGGTTGCGAGGCGCTGTCGCAGGTGATGTTCAAATTCACGAATTACGTGATGATGTTCGCGCCCATAGGCGTGGGCGCGGCGATGGCCCACACGATCGCGACCAACGGTCTCACGGTGCTGGTGAATCTCGGCAAACTGATCGGGTCTCTCTATCTCGCACTTTTCATTTTTGTCTTCGTCGTGCTCGGCGCGGTGATGATGATCGCGCGCGTTCCGATCAGGCAATTCTTCAAAGCCATTCGCGAGCCTTTCACGATCGCGTTTGCGACGACCAGCAGCGAATCGGCTTTGCCAAAGGCGATGGAGAATATGGAGCGCCTGGGCGTGCCGCGCCGCATCGTCGGCTTTGTGATGCCGACCGGCTACAGCTTCAATCTTGACGGCACGACGCTTTATCTCGCGATGGCTTCAGTGTTCGTGGCGCAGGCAGCCGAGCCAGTGATCGGTCACATGAGTTTCGGCCGGCAGATCGTGATGATGCTGACGCTGATGATTACTTCGAAAGGCGTGGCCGGCGTGCCGCGCGCCGCGCTGGTGATTTTGCTAGCGACGCTCAACAGTTTCATGCCCGGCGGCCTGGGGCCGATCGGCGTCGCGGTGATCTTTGGCGTGGATGAGTTGATGGACATGGGCCGCACTTCGGTCAACGTGCTCGGCAATTGTCTGGCGACGGTGGTCGTCGCGCGCTGGGAAGGCGAGTTCGACGACGCGAAGGCGCGCGTATTCGGCACGCCGGAAGAAGTGCGCCGCGACCTCGCCGCCGGAGACGTTGCGTTTGCCGAAGCCGCGGCTGAAGGTGACTAATGGATTTACTTCCCTCTCCCTCTGGGAGAGGGCCAGGGTGAGGGCATAGCGTGCTGAGGAATCGTTTACAACAGTCTGCCGCCGTCTAAGTCCCTCTCCCAACCCTCTCCCAGGGGAGAGGGAGCAAGACAGTAAAACAACAATGCTTTTCCCAATCGCCGATGACAACTCCGACCGCCGCACGACGCCGGTAGTCAGCTACCTGCTCATCCTCGCGAATATCCTCGTCTTTGTCTTTCTCCAGGGCTTTGGCAACAACGAAAAGTTTACTTACGAGTTTTCTACGATACCCGAGAGAATTGTGACCGGCGACAATCGCCCTATCCCCGGCCGGGTCATGATTCAGCCGTTCACCGGCCAGGCAGTCAGAGCCCCAGGAATACCAAGCACGCCGATATCAGTTTACCTCACGCTGATCACTTCGATGTTCATGCACGGCGGCCTGGCGCACATCTTCGGCAACATGCTTTTCCTTTTTATCTTTGGCGACAACATCGAAGATCGCATCGGTCATTTTCGTTATCTCATCTTCTATCTTGTCTGCGGCGTGCTCGCCGGTCTGGCGCACGTCTTTGCGACGGCGGCCTTCGCCGGCGGCGACGAAGCAAGTCTGTTAGTGCCAAGCCTCGGCGCATCCGGCGCGATCTCCGGAGTGCTGGGCGCTTACCTGTTGCTGTTCCCGATGCGGCGAGTCGTCGTGCTCGTGGGCTGGTTTGCGACTGCAGTGCCGGCCTTCATCGCGATCGGACTTTGGTTTGTGTTCCAGTTGATCAGCGGACTAGGCATGCTCGGCAGCGGTTCACAACAGGGCGGCGTAGCCTATGCGGCGCACATCGGCGGCTTCATCGCGGGGCTTTTGCTGATCAAGGTCTTCGAGATAGGCCGGCCGCGCTGGAGTTACCAACGGAGGGACTGATAATCATGCAATCCGCAAAGACCATTCTCTGCATTGTCAGCATTCTCGGCGCGTGCGCTGCCTCGGCGCAACGAGTTTCTTCACAGACGCCTTCGCAGAGCAAACGGATCGTCATCGCGGCGAGCAGGGTGCTCGACGGCAAAGGCCACGTGCTGCACGACATGCGCATTGTGATCGAGGGCTCAAAAATCGTCGCGATTGATCCAAAGGCCGGCCCCGTTGACTATGACCTGCGCGGCCTGACGGTTCTGCCGGGTTGGATTGACGCGCACGTCCACGTGACCTGGAGCTTCGGCAAGGACGGGAAAAATGCGGGGCCCGGAGTGACAACGCAAGAAGCCGCGTACCAGGCGGCTGCGAATGCGTGGGTGACTTTGATGGCGGGCTTCACGACGGTGCAAAGCGTCGGCTCGCCGCTGGACATTCCCTTGCGCGAATCAATCGCGAAAGGAACTCTCCCCGGCCCCAGGATACTGACTGCGGTCGAACCGCTTCAGGGCCGAGGCGAGCGGACCGGGACGCCCGATGAAATTCGCGCGTACGTGCGGAAGCAAAAGGAGGCCGGCGCGGACCTGATCAAAATCTTCGCGTCGCAGAGCATCCGCCAGGGCGGAGCGATGACCCTCTCGCAGGAGCAACTTAACGCGGCCTGCGATGAAGCGAAGAAGCTGGGCCTGCGCACGCTGGTGCATGCTTATAAAGGTGCAGTTCGGGCTGCAACCCTCGCCGGGTGCACACAGGTTGAGCACGGCACCATGGCGACCGACGACGATCTGAAATTGATGGCCGAGAAGGGCACTTACCTGGATCCGCAGGCCGGTCTGGTGATCGAGAACTATCTGCTGAACAAGGAAAAATATCTCGGCACGCCCGGCTACACCGAAGAAGGCTTTGCGGCGATGAGCAAGATTCTGCCGCTGAACCACGATTTGGTGCGACGCGCGTCGAAAATTCCGGGACTGAAAATTGTCTTCGGCACGGACGCGGTGGCGGGCGCGCACGGGCGCAACGCTGAGGAGTTCATCGATCGCGTACGCGACGCAGGCGTGGAGCCGATGACGGCGATGGTTTCGGCCAACTCGCTGGGAGCGGAAGCGCTGGGCCTGACCACCAAAATCGGATCGATCGCGCCCGGGCTCCAGGCAGACATCATCGCTCTCGACGGCGATCCGCTGAAGGACATCACGGCCGTGCGGCGCGTGGTGTTTGTGATGAAGGGCGGCCTCGTTTTCAAGAACGTTCGGCGCGGCGCGATTCCGGTTTATGCGGGCGTCCAGCCCTGAACCGGGTTCCAGTCTCTGCTTGCCGTTTCCGGCGTCGCGGCTAAAATAAATAGCTATGTCAGCTTTGAAGCCAGAATTAGCGGAACCGAACCAGCAGGGTCTCGACATTCGCGCCACGCCGCGGGCAGAGATGAAGCTTTATCCGCTCGACACCTTTCCGTATGAGTTTCCCGGCCACGAAATCAAAATCAAATTCGAGATGCCGGAATTCACCTGCATTTGCCCGTTTTCGGACTTTCCCGATTTTGCGACAATTAGCCTCGAGTACGTTCCGAACGAACGCTGCATTGAATTGAAGAGTTTGAAGCTCTACATCAATTCGTTTCGCGACGTGAAGATTTTTCATGAGCATGTGATCAACGTCATGCTCGAAGACTTTGTGAAAGCCTGCGATCCTTTAAGCGTCGAGATCGAAGGCGACTTTAACGTGCGCGGAAACATCAAGACGACAGTCCGCGCGGAGTACAGCAAGCAGTAGGCAGAAGGCAGTGAGCAGTAGTACGTGTTAGACCGATCGCAATGTTTACGGCAATCACAACCGGCCTGATCGTCTTCGTTGTCGTGGTGCTATTTCTCTTTGTAGCGCGGCGCGTCTTGCGCTTGGCGCTCAAGCTCGCGATTGTCGGCGTCCTGGTGCTGTTGATCGTCGCCGGCGCGGCGTACGGCTGGTGGCAAGGATGGTTCGGCTCTTCTCCTCAGGCTAATCATCCGGCCTCGCAAACAAATCAACGCGCGAACCCGAACCGGCGCGCGACCCCGCGATGATTCGTGGAGCGCCGGCTTCAATAATCAGCCACAAAAAAGTACAAACAGTTTTCGCCCTCTCCCTTTGGGAGAGGGTTGGGGAGAGGGCTTGAGTATCGAACTGCCCAGCTACGCCCCTCATCCCCGGCCCTTCTCCCAGGCGAAGGGAGACACCGCTTCCTCCGTGATCTTTCCCTTTGTGCTTTTTCTGCCTTTTTGTGGCTAAATCAATTCACTGATGACCGCGCCATATCAACTGATCACCAACGCCGAAGATCTGCGCCGCGCGACCGGCGAACTCTTTAATAAGCAAGCCATCGGGCTCGATACTGAAACCACCGAGCTTGATCCTTACCTCGGCCGTCTGCGTCTGGTTCAGCTGGCATCTGCGGACAACGTTTACATTGTCGACCTCAACGCGTTTCCCGACGGCGACTTTTCGAAAAGCGAAGCGCTCGAGCCTTTGCGTCAATTGCTCGCCGCGCCCCGGCCGATCAAGATCGCGCACAACGCCAAGTTCGACGCCAAGTTCATCAAACATAATTTCGGGGTCGATCTCGGTGGGCTGTTCGATACCCTGCTCGCCAGCCAGATCGTCTCCGCCGGCGACATCGAAGAACGTCACGGGCTGAATGCGATTGCCGCGCGCTATCTCAACGAAGAAGTCGATAAGACCGAGCGGTTGAGCAACTGGGAATTCGAACTTTCGGAAGCGCAGTTGCAGTACGCCGCGCGCGATGCGGCCGTGCTGATTCCGCTGCGCGACAAACTGATCGAGAAGATTAGATCGCTCGATCTGATCCGGTGCGCGCAGCTTGAGTTTGAATGCGTGATGCCGGTGGTCGATCTGGAACTGACCGGCTTTTACATGGACAAGCGGCGCTGGTTGGAACAACTCGCAATCGTTGAGACGACGCGCGCCGAGCTGGCCAATGAACTGCAGGAGATGCTGGGCGAAGGCGTGGCGCAAGCTTCACTCTTCGGGCCGTCGCGGGCGAATATCAATCTCGATTCGCAACTGCAAGTGACCGACGCGCTGAATCGGCTCGGCATTCCGCTCCCTGATTCGACTCGCAACTGGAAGCTGCAACCGCTCGCCGCGCAGTATCCGGTAGTCGCGAAGCTGCTGGAATACCGCACGATGCAAAAGGCGCTGACCAGCTATGGCCAAAACATGCTCGAGTTCATCAGTCCTAAGACTGGCCGGTTGCACGCCGACTTTCGCCAAATCGGGGCGCCTACCGGGCGCTTCGCGTGCACGAATCCGAACATTCAACAGGTACCGCATGCGGCCGAGTATCGGCGCTGCTTCATGGGTTACCCGGAAGGACGCCGGCTGGTCATCGCTGACTATTCACAAATCGAGTTGCGCATCCTCGCTGAGTTTTCCGGCGATCAGGGTTTCATCGATGCGTTCAATTCGGGCGCCGACTTGCATCGCGTCACCGCCGCGCAAGTCTTCAACGTCGCGCAGGATCAGGTAACCAAAGAGCAACGCGATTTTGCGAAGCGCCTGAATTTCGGCGTCGTTTACGGCATTGGCGCGCAGCGCTTTTCGATGATGACGGGACTGAGCGTGACTGAAGCCGAGAATGTTTTGCGGCGATACTTCGCGACCTATCGCGGGCTGGATACCTATCTGCGCGAGTCTGCGAACCGCGCCGTCAGCGAGAAACAGGCGCGCACAGGTTCGGGGCGGTTAGTAAAGTTCAATTTCGATGCGTCCGATCGGCAACAGGTTTCGATGACCCAGCGCAACGGCAAGAACGCGCCGATCCAGGGCACCAGCGCCGACATCCTCAAACGCGCCCTGCGACTCTTGAATGAAGAGCTGCGGAGCACTTCGGCAAAAATCGTAAACATCATTCACGACGAGATCGTGGTCGAAGTTGACGAGGGCGAATCCAAAGACGTCGCACAGAAAGTCGAGCGCGCGATGTGCGCCGCGGGCGAAGAATATCTGACGACTGTGCCGGTGAGAGTCGAATCGCAGATTGCTTCTGAGTGGGCGAAATAGGGAGCCAACCAGGATTGCTTGCTCGTTTCCCTCTCCCTTTGGGAGAGGGTTAGGGAGAGGGTTTTAGTACCGCGCCTTAGTCCCTCACCCCAGCCCTCTCCCAAAGGGAGAGGGAGATGCAATCGATCCTAAACCAGCTTACTGCGCTCCCTCGGTATTAACCATCCATGGAATGCCGAACTGATCGACGCACATGCCAAATCCGGGTGACCAGAAGGTCTTCTCGAACGGCATCGTCACTCTTCCGTTTTCCGAGAGCGCCTTGAAGATGCGCTCGGCTTCGGCAGCATCTTTCACATGAATCGACACATTAATGCCTTTTGGTTGTTCGTAACGGCCGGGAGGAGCATCGGCGCCCATCAGCACTTCGTCGCCGACGGCGAGCCTCGAGTGCATGATCAGTTTGTGCGTCTCAGCCGGAAACTGATCTGCGCCCGGCATTTCGCCCCAGGTCATCGAGCCGGTGATCTTGCCGCCCAGCACCTTTTCATAGAATTTGAATGCGGCCTCGCATTGGCCGTTGAAATTCAGATATGGATTCAATTGCATTTTTGTTCTCCCTTACTTTTTCGGTTCGTAGCACAGCAAGACATTCCCATTGCCGAAGGCCCGCGTCTTTGTCAGCCTCAACGCCAGCTTCTCTTTGACGTCATCGAACATCGTCCTGCCCTGGCCCAGGACAATGGGGTTCACGACCATCTGGTATGCATCGATCAAACCCTCTGGAGCCAATTGCGCGACAATGCTGCCGCTTCCCAAAATCACCAGGCCCTCTCCCGGCTCTTGCTTCAACTGGCGAACTTCAGTCGTCAGGTCGCCCTTCAACAGCCTCGTATTGTTCCACGACGCCTGATCGAGCGTCCTCGAAAACACAACTTTCGGCAGATTGTTCATCCGCTGGGCCACATCAGGCATACTCTCGATCGCCAACGGTGTGGGCCAGAAGCTTGCCATGAGTTCATAGGTAATCCTGCCGAACACGAGCGTACCTCCGCCGCTGGTGTTTTCCGCGACAAATGAATTCCACTCCGGGTCCTGGTGATCTGCTTTGGCCCAACTCATGTCGCCGTTCGCGTCTACAAAGTAACCGTCCAGCGACACGTGATTGAAGACGATTAGCTTCTGCATGCTTTTTCTCCTCGCACCTCCTGGTTCATAAGCGCGTGTTCCAGGTGCTGCTGCACCAACCCCGGCGGCCGTAGGCTACAAACGCCAACAGCAACGCCACCAACAGCGGGAACAGCGCTGGCCCGACGCCGTCGCCAATGAAGGTCAGCACGACAGCGCCGATCATAATGATCACCAAACCAGCGGCAGCCAGCGGTGTCAGACCACGCCGAATCCGCAGCAGCCCTGGCAGAATCAGGCCCAGCCCGCCGAGCACTTCGCAGACGCCGATGAAGCGGATCAGCAGCCCCGGGAGTTGTACCTGGTTTGGTGAGCCCATTGATTTCATCACGTCAATCGGCAGCACTAACTTGGTTCCGCCGGCGAACAAAAAGAGCAGAGCGAGTAACACCTGAATGATCCACAAGACAATGTTCATGATCGCTCCCTTCGCTTGGCTGCGCGCGCCTCGTTCTCTTTGATCCGCGTCTGGACGAGCTTCTTTACCAGCGTGGCGGGCAGCGGGTGGTTGACTGGGAAGCGGATAGTGCCTTTCGACGTGCTGTAGCGTTTGAGTTCCTCTTTGTGCGCGTCCATGACGGCCGATCCGGGGAAGATGCTGCAGTGATCCTTGAACGCTGCAAACCCAATCACCATCCCGTGGTGTTTGTACATGGGCATCTGATAGCTGATTACTTCCGAAGCCATGGGCGCAGCGGCCTTGATCGTCTGCCGCAGTTTCTTAAGCACGGCGCGCGCTTCTTTCGGCACGCCGGCAAGATACTCGTCCACGTCTCTCGCTGGAGCGCTCTTCAGACCAGTCTTTTTCATGTTGCTGCTCCTGTCATCGAAGCGCCACGCTTTGATTCGGCGCTTACGCTTCCTGCTCGTACGCGCGCTTCAGGGCCGGTATATCAATCTTCTTCATTTGCATCATTGCCATCATGACCCGGTGTGATTTCTCCGCGTCTTTGTCTTGCAGCAGCTCGGGCAAAATGGTCGGGACGATCTGCCATGACAAACCATACTTGTCCTTTAGCCAGCCGCACTGGCTTTCGGAACCGCCGTCAGCAGTTAGCTTGTCCCAAAAATAATCCACTTCTTCCTGCGTCTCGCAGTTCACCACGAACGATACCGCCTCAGTAAACTTGAAGTGCGGCCCGCCGTTGAGGGCCACGAATTTCTGCCCTTCGATTTCGAATTCCACGGTCATGGCCGAACCCGCCGGCCGGCCGGTCGCCTTGGCGCTTTCTTCTTCATAGCGGGTTACTTTGCCAACCTTTGAGTTCTTGAAAACTGCGGCATAAAAACTCGCTGCCTCTTCGGCTTGGTCGTCGTACCACAAGAACGGGGTGATCTTTTGCATGTCATTTGCTCCTTTGGATTTTTTCTTTCCATTACCGGGTCGAGTTCTATTGCTTCGCCTCGACCTGCGCACGCAGGCGAGCTTCCTGTTCTCTCAACTCGGGCGTGAGCTCAGCCCCGAAGTCTTCGGCCTCGAACACCTGACGAATCTCTACTTCAGTCTCTTCGAACGGAGCGCGCTTGAGCCACTCGATCGCCTCTTCCTTCGACTTGCACCGCCACAGCCAGAATCCGGCGACCAGTTCTTTCGTTTCCGCGAACGGTCCGTCGATCACGGTCGTTTTTCCACCAGAGAATTTGACGCGCGCGCCTTTTGAACTCGCGTGGAGTCCTTCGCCTGCAAGCATCACGCCGGCCTTCACCAACTCTTCATTGAATTTCCCCATCTCGGTGAGCAATTCCTCAGTCGGCATGACTCCTGCTTCCGAATCCTTGTTCGCTTTTACAATTACCATGAATCGCATTGTAGGTTTCTCTCCTTATGAAGTGTATTCCGACTCCCTCTCCCCTTTGGAAGAGGGTTGGGAGAGGGCTTAGTTCGCCGTCAGGCTTCGCCCCCTTCATCCCCGGCCCTTCTCCCAGAGGGAGAAGGGAGTTAGTTCAATCAGCCAAGCGCCCAGATCGATATTTCTCAAGATTTTTTTGTTTGCCATAGACCCAACGCAGCCCCGGTCGGATCGGCGATGATACTGAGCCATCCCATATCTGGAACTTCGAGCGAGTTCTTTACAATCTTCGCGCCCAGGGATTCTGCTTTCTTCGTGGCCGCGCCGATATCGTCTACCAGAACATAGGCCAGCCAAAACGAAGGGACGCCGGGCATCGGATTCTTGAGTAAGCCGCCACCGGTCCCGTCTCCGACCTTTATGATCGTGTAGGTATCGCTGGGACCCATCGCCATATCCTCGAGTTCCCAGTCAAATAATTGGCCATAAAATTTCTTCGCCTTGTCGACATCTGTCGTGTTCAGCTCTACGTGCACAAATGGATTTGCCATTATCGTCCTCCATATTTCTAATCGAACAGGTGACGGCGCGATCGACACGCCGAAGACTTCTTAACGTGAAACGCTTAAGCGAAGGGGTTCTCATCCGCGCTCGGACCGTATATTGAGGGGATGGGTATATCGAGCTCGCGCAAGTACACCGTCAATTGCCCGCGGTGGTGATACCAGTGGTTAAGCATGATTGAGCGCAAGAGCGCAACGCGCGGAATCGCGAACAATTCACGTTCGCCCCGCATCAATCGCCACGTCGCCTTCAGCGTTTCATCATCCATACCGCCGAGCATTTTTTTCGCTTTGGCAATGCTCTGTTCGAGCGCCGGGATCAGCTCCGAAGCACTCTCCGGGCTGGGGTAGGTAAACTCGGGAGCCTGGGCTTGAGACTGAGTAGCGGCGAGTTCGGCGATTGCCCCGGGCACCAACGCGACGTGTAGCGCGAGTTCGCCGAGCGTCCTCGCTTTTTCGTGCGGCTGCCAAGTCAGCTTGTTTTCGGGCACCCGCTCGAGCACGCGGCGTGTCGTCTGTGCCTCCTGCTCAAGTTCCTGCAACATTCCATCGATCAATGCCATTTGCTTTCTCCTTCAAAGTTTCTCCGGTAACCCCCCGATTTCCATGACGGGCCGAATCTCGATCGTTCCGAATCGCGCCGGCGGAATCCGTTCGGCGATGTCGATCGCCTCGTCGAGATCTTTCGCGTCAACCACATAGTATCCGCCAAGTTGTTCCCGGGTTTCCGCGAACGGCCCATCGGTGACAAGTCTCTTTCCGTCGCGCACTCGAACACTGGTTGCCGTCGCAATAGGATGCAGAGGGCTGGCATCGAGATGTTGTCCCTTCGCGTTGAGTTCCTGCGTGAGCTGCGCCGACTCGACATAACAGTGTTCGCGCTCTTCGTCGCTCATCGCTTGCTCGTTCATATAAACCAGTAACATGTACTTCATGTATCTGCCTCCAAGTGCAGTGCACACCCTAACCTGGGAGCCATTGACGCCAGGTCCCTGATACCTTTGTGAATGAGTCGACGTGCTACGCCGCCGTCGGCACCGCTCTCTCCACCACCGGTCGAATCTCTATCGAGCCCTCGCGCGCAGATGGAATCCTCGCGGCAATAGCCGTCGCCTCATCCAGATCCTTCGCCGCGATCAGGAAGAAACCGCCGACTTGCTCCCGCGTCTCAGCGAAAGGACCATCGGTCACCAAATGCTTACCATCACGTACGCGAACCGTATTGGCGTTCGTGGTTGCCTGCAATTGGTCGCCGGTCAGAAATTGCCCGCTCGAGATCAGTTCTTCCCGCAACTGGCGGTACTCGCGATAGATTTCCTGGCGTTCGGCCTCAGTATGGCTGTTCCAAGCCTGCTCGTCATGGTAAATCAGCAGTAAGTATTTCATCTTGTGCGCCTCCATCAGTAAGTCGAACGGCGCATGCCCGGATCGACAGCGGCGCCTAAAATTTCTATCATCGAATGTGCTTTCGAACCCAAATGCCGCGGTAGACTCAGTTTACCACTCCGACTGGGGGCGGATTGTTGCCACTCTAATTCGGAATTTCGGCGATTTCGATATAGCCGAAGAAGCCGCGCAGGAAGCGTTTGCCGCCGCCGTCGATCAGTGGCGCGCAACCAGCGTCCCGGAATCCCCGGCCGCATGGATTATCCAGACGGCCCGCCACAAAGCGATTGACCGCCTGCGACGCCAATCCCGCTTTAACGAGAAAGTTGAATCCTACGCATCCGAGCTGAATTCGGCAATCGAGCAGCCCGATCACTTTACGGAAGAAATTCCTGACGATCGCCTGCGGCTAATCTTCACCTGCTGTCACCCCGCGCTCGCGTCCGAAGCGCAAGTCGCGCTGACGCTGCGCACGCTGTGCGGCCTCAAGACGGATGAGATCGCGCGCGCGTTTCTCGTGCCGGCGACGACGATGGCCCAGCGACTGGTGCGGGCGAAGAAAAAGATTCGTGATGCCGGCATTCCTTATAAGGTGCCGGAGACCGGCGACATGTCCGCGAGAATTGACGCCGTGCTTACCGTAATCTATTTGATCTTTAACGAAGGTTATGCGTCAACGCACGGCGAACCGCTGGTAAGGGCTGACCTCTGCGCTGAAGCCATTCATCTGGCGCGGTTGATCAGAATGTTGATGGCACCCTACCCGCCAGAGGAAGCAACCGGCCTGCTCGCGCTCATGCTGCTTCACGATTCGCGACGCGATGCACGGGTCGATGAAGCAGGCGATCTCGTGGTGCTTGAAGAACAAGATCGAACTCGCTGGAATCAAGCGCAGATTTCAGAGGCGTTGCCGTTAGTTGGGGAAGCCCTGCGCCGCGGGCCCGGTCCGTTTGCATTGCAGGCTGCGATCGCGGCCGAGCATTGTAGGGCAACTCGGGCAGAGGAGACTGACTGGCCACAGATCGTTCGTCTTTACGATCTTCTGGAACGAGCCCAACCGTCTCCCATCGTCTCACTGAACCGCGCGGTAGCGGTCGCGATGATGGCCGGCCCGCGAGCCGGGCTGGCGCTCATCGATGCGCTCGCCGCGACCGGCGATCTCGACGAGTATCACCTGCTGCATGCAGCGCGAGCCGATCTGCTGCGCCGAATCGGATCGAAGGCGGAAGCGACGAAAAGTTACGAACGCGCCTTTGCGCTGGCGACCAACGAAAGCGAACGTCGATTTCTTGAGCGCCGCCTGCGCGAAGTTCAGCCGTCGGTGGCTTAGTCTCGCCTTGATCCGCAGATTGCTTCCCAGTGCGCAAGAGAATGTTGATAGATTCATTCGCACCGAATCCCGACGCCGTCGAGACTCACCGCGTCGCCATCAACGCAGCGCCCGACGTTGTGTACCGGGCGTTATGGACTGCGGACCTGGGCGGCCCGGTGATCAAGGTGCTCCTTGGCCTCCGAATGTTGCCAGGTTTTATCTTGCGCGGCTGCCGTTCGCTGCCGCGAAATCAAAGCATCACGCTTCAAACTCTAATTGATTCCGAGTTCGGCCTCCTGGCCGAAGTACCTAATCACGAAGTCCTGTTTGGAGTGACGGGAAGGTTTTGGAGACCAACCGGAAACGTCTCGCCGTTTGACCGTGCCAGCTTCAACTCTCCGGCGCCCGCGGGTATCGCGCGAGCTGTCTGGAGTTTCACGGTCGAACCAAGCGTAAACGGGCAAACGATCTTGTCCACTGAGACACGCGTCACCTGTGGCGACAGGAGTAGCCGCCGAAAGTTTCGCGTCTACTGGTTTTTCGTGCGGCCCTTCAGCGGCCTGATTCGTCGAATAATGCTCAAGAACGTGCGCAAAGCCGTGGGGCATTAGCCCGACCGTCAGGGAGGGCTCTGAATCCACTAAGAAGAGAGCCCTCCCTGACGGTCGGGCCAGTGCCTCGCCGCACGGATCGAACATTTTCCGCATCAGAGTCATATAATTCGCGCACTCAAGCGACTAATACACTGAACACGGCCAAACCGTGAGCATAGACCGAATGGACATCGCAGAACTTAAAGCTGAACTGGAGCAGTACCATGCTGCCTGTTTCGGCTGGGCCCTGAGTTGCTGCGCCCGCGACCGAGCGGAAGCCGAAGAAGTTTTGCAGACGGTCTATTTGAAGATCCTTGAAGGCAAAGCGAGATTCCGCGGCGAGGCGAGCTTGAAGACCTGGCTGTTTGCGGTGATTCGCAAAACCGCAGCCACCGAGTATCGCCGGAACCTGCTGCGCAAGTTGAGAGTAGCGGTAAGCTCCGAGCAGGTCAGCAAACGCGAACCCGCCGGCGGAGAAGTTGACGCGGCGTTTGATCGCTCTGAAGAGCAGGTGCGCTTTCGGCTCGCACTGCAACATCTGCCGGCTCGTCAGCGAGAAGCTCTGCATCTGGTCTTTTATGAAGATCTCAGTTTGCGCGAAGCTGCGGACGTGATGGGCGTTTCAATTGGCAGCGCGCGGCAACACTACGAACGCGGGAAGAAACGCCTGCGCGAGATTTTGGAACGGACGGAAGTTGATTATGGAATTAGTTGGAGAGGAAAAGAAAATCCAGGCGCTGTTTAGCGAGCTAAGGCTCGCGGACGAACAGGCCGCGCCGAGTTTTATTGGCGTGTGGAACCGCGCGCAGTTGCGAACGCGGACGCGTGTCAGTCCACTTAACTTTTCGTTGGCCGCGACGGCATTCGCCGTTTTCGTGGCTGTGGTTGCCCTGGCTTTGTGGTCAGGCAGCCGGCCACAGACTCCGCCGATCAATCAGACAGTCGCGATAACGCCGGTAACATCACCGTTCACTCCGGTAACCCCACCGGTCACGCCGACGACGACCAGCGAACCAACGCCGAAAGTAATTACTGTCGTCGAACAGCGGCAGGCCGCGCGCAAGCTTCGGGCAGCCAGATTCGCAGCGCGTCAAAGGGCTGAGCTGCTGGCCGCGCGACGCGCAGAGATTCGCGATGCGACCGCAATCTCCAGTTGGCAATCACCAACGGCGACGCTCTTGAGTTCGCAAAACGATGCCCTGCTTAACTCGCTTCCGCAACTAAACGAAAGCGTGAAGGAACTGAAATCATTCTTGCCAAATAAATGAAGGAGAAGTCAATGAAGAAGAAAATCGCAACCTTAACTTTGGTCCTGTTAGTAGGCGCGCTCGTGGGCGTGGTGATCGTCTCGGCGCAGCAGCCGCAGCCGGCGCAGGGACCAGAACAACCGCGCCCGCCGCATCCGCCGATGGATCCGTTGGGCGACGCCATGTTCCCGCCGGAACTGATCATGCAGCACACGCGCGATCTTAATCTGACGGACGAACAGAAAACATTCATGCGCGCGGAGATTAATCGAACGACGACGCGCTTCAACGAGTTGCAGTGGCAATTGCAGGATGCAATGGAAGCGCTGCACACCGCAATGAAAGAAAACACGGTGAATGAGCAACAGGCGCTGGCGCAACTGGACAAGGTGCTTGACACCGAACGCGAGATCAAGCGCTTGCATTTTGGGCTGGCCATCGCCATCAAGAATAAATTAACAGCGGAGCAGCAGGCGAAGCTGCACGCGATGATGCAGATGCATATGCAAATGCAGATGCACGGGCCGGACGGTGGACCTGGTCGAGGCCCGGGCGGTCCCGGTGGGCCTGGACCGGGTGGCCCGCCACCAGGACAGAGACCGGAAGGTAATCTTGAACCGATGAACTAGCGGGCGTCTCTGCCAGTCAAGCGGCTGTTCGATCTTCAGTTGATTGTTTGAAGATCGAGCAGCCGCCTTCTTTTCTCAGCCCTTGCGGCAACTCCCCCGGTAAGGGAAATTCGGTAGCGTCTTAGTTTCCTAATCTTGAGAGGTCGGCTTGCCATGGAAAGCGATCCACGAAACCACACGAAGCTGCTTTGTTCGTGCGATTTCGTGTGGTTTCGTGGATCGTTCTTGGGTAATCCGTGGGAACACACGAAACGAAACTAAGACACGACCCAAAATTCACGCGGTTTGATTCGCGCGGTTTCGCGTCAACAGAACCCAGACGAAGTAGACAACGATTCCAGTCAATACGAGCAAGTATCCAATGCCTGACGTCTGCGGCGCGAGATAGCCGAGATCCAAAACTACGAAAGCGGCCAGCAGAACATAAATCAAAGGCACCAGTGGATAGCCAAACGTGCGATAAGGGCGTTCGAGTTGTGGGGCCTTGCGACGCATGACGATCACGGCGGCGACCATCAGCGCGTAGAAGATCAAATCGGCTGAGACGATGTATTCGAGCAACTGCGTATAGACGTTGCCGTAACTGATCGCGACCGCGCCGGTGACCGGGTTGGGCGTTTTCGTAACCGTGCGCGGCAGCGTGAGAAAAGCGGCCCAGATGCCCTGCGCGAACAGCGCGACCGCGGGAACGTGGCGAGCATTTACGGTTCCGACTCGTTTGAAAAACAGGTTATCGCGCGCCATTGCGTAATAAACGCGCGCGCCGGCGAGAATCAATCCGTTGTTGCAGCCGAAGGTTGAGATCATGATCGCGATCGCCATGATCACGGTGCCGGTCGGGCCAAAGATCGCCTGCACCGTCGCCGTCGCCACGCGGTTCTGCGCCGCGTTCTGAATTCCGTTGAGCGGCAGGGTGACTATGTAAGCCAGATTCGCGAGCAGGTAAAGCGCCACGACCGTGAAGCATCCGATCAAAAGCGCGCGCGGCAGATTGCGTCCGGGATCTTCGACTTCGCCGCCCGTAAACGTGACGTTGTTCCAGGCCGATTGTGCGAATAGCGGCCCCACCATCGCGCGGCCCAGAAACATCACCAGCGCCAGGACAATCGCTCCCCGGCCGACCGCGTTGAATCCCAGTTCGGAGGCTCGCGGATGCCAGCCGTTGGCGGTCGGATGCCACCACGATGAAGCGAACGCCGCGGCCCCATTTCCCATGCCAACTTTCCAGCCCAGCGTCAGGCCGAGCAAGATCAGCGCGAAGAGCGCCGCGGTCTTGGTAAAGGTGAAGGTATTTTGAATTATCTTGCCGGTCTTTAATCCGAGCGTGTTGGTAAAAGTGAGTACGGCAATCATCAGCACCGCGACCAGCTGCTGCGTGGAGAGGCTAATCGCATAGCCACCGAGCGCGTGCGGCGCGATCAGGTAGTTGTCTCCGGAGATCGAGGGAACCAGGACGCCCATGAAATTCGCAAAGGCGACCGCCACCGCCGCGATAGTTCCGGTTTGAATTATCAGCAGCAGTGACCAGCCAAACAGAAAGCCGGTCAGTTTTCCGTAAGCTTCGCGCAGAAATACGTACTGTCCGCCGGCCCGCGGCATCATCGCCGCCAGCTCGGCGCAAGACAGGGCGCCGGTAATCGTCAGCACGCCGCCCAGCGCCCAGGCCATCAGCAGCCACCCGGGCGAGCCGACCAATCGCGACGACTCAGCCGAAGTAATAAAGATGCCTGAGCCGATCATCGACCCGATGACGATCATGGTGGCGTCCACCGAGCCGAGACCTCGAACCAGACGCTTCGCTTCGTTTGCGGCACTCTCTTTGTCTGCGTTCATGCGCGCTTCCTCCGCGGGGCCGTCGTTTCGGGCGTGAAGTCGCGCGGACAATATGCCAACTCCGCCCCCCCGTCAATCTTTTTCTGGCCAACTCTGCGCAACTAATTGCGGTGTTCGAGCGTGATGCAAAGTGCGACCGCGGGCGCGAGCGGTCGGCGTCCCACTGACTGATCACCGCGTGATATACTCCGAACCGAAATATGGCTGAGTTCATTTGTCGTTTGGGAACGCCCGCGGGCGAGATCGTGACGCGCACCGTCGAAGCGGCCGCCGCGAGCGAGGTGCGCTCCCGGCTGGAGCACGAAGGCTTCAAAGTCTTCGCCGTCACGCCGCCAAAAGGCGAGGGTGTTGGTTCGCTGACGCTAATAGGTGGAACCGGCTCGCGCACACGCGTCAAGGCGAACGACTTTCTGCTGTTCAATCAGCAACTCGCGGCGCTGCTGCGCGCGGGCATACCAATTCTGCAAGCAATCTCGATGCTGCGCCGGCGCGCGACCTCGGCGCGATTGCGCGTCGTGTTGGAAGAAGTCGAAGAAGCGATTCGCGGTGGCGCGGCGCTGTCGCAAGCTTTCGCCGCGCAGGGTACGACGTTTCCGCGCATCTACACCGCTTCGATTCTCGCCGGCGAGCGCTCCGGCGCGCTCGATGAAGTGCTGTCGCGCTATGTCACTTACATGCGCCGCTCAGTCGGGCTGCGGCGAAAGATTCGCGGCGCGCTGGCTTATCCGACGTTCCTGTTGTTAGCCAGCCTCGGCATGGTCGTCTTTCTGACGGTTTATGTCGTGCCCAAAATGTCCGATCTGTTTGCGGGTTTCGGCAACGACTTGCCGACGCCGACGAAGATCGTTCTGGCCATCTCGGGATGGATGACGGGAAATGTTTTCTGGTTTGGTCCGCTGGTGATCGTCGGCTCGATCGTCATGATCATCTGGTCGCGCACGTTGCCGGGCCGTCTGACGATCGATAGGTTCATGTTGAAATTGCCGCTCGTCGGAAACCTGCTCGTGCAACTGTCGGTCGCTCAGGCAGCGCGATCGCTGGCCACCCTGCTGGCCGGCGGCATCACTCTGGTTGAGTCGTGGGAAATCGCGGCTGAGTCGATTACGAATCTTGAACTGCGGCGGCGCAGCTCGGCGATTCTGCCGCTGATTCGCGAAGGCCAATCGTTTACTGAAAGCCTGGAGACATCAAAGTGGATGCCGGAACTGGCGCTCGACATGGTCGGCATTGGCGAGCGCTCCGGCAGCCTGCGTGAGATGCTGGACGAGGTTGCCACTTTCTATGACGGCGAAAGTGAAGTGCGTTTAGAGCAGTTGACGACCACGCTTGAGCCTGCGATCCTTGTCGTGATGGGCGGCATCGTCGTGCTGATTCTGCTGGCGATTTATTTGCCGATCATTCAATCAATTTCGAAGGGGCCGATGATCGGACATTAATACGGAACCGGGAGCGGCAGGACACGCGTCATGGGAGTCTTCTACGTAGATTGCACAGTTGAGAACATGGCATCACCTGACAAGTCTGCGCTCATCGAAAAGCTCATTGTGGAGACTGGCTCGGAATTCACCTGGATTCCAAAAGACAGTCTGTCAGAAGTGGGAGTTGACGTGCGAAAGCGCGATGTGCAATTTGTCATGGCGAACGGTGAAATCATAACGCGCGATATCGGTTATGCGATTCTGCGAGTAAACGGATTTGAAACCGTGGACGAAATTGTTTTTGCGCAAGCCGGGGACTTGAATCTTCTGGGCGCACATACACTGGAGGGATTCGGCGCCGTGGTTGATGCCCGAGGCAAGAGATTGGTGGCAGCCGGGCCGCATCTCGCCGCTTAGAGCGAGTCACATTCGAGCGAACGCAAGTTAACAACTTGCGCCACATCTATGAAGCAGTTCACCGAAGATCAGACTGATTCGAATGGCGCTGAGGTAATTAAGAGCAGCGGCTCGCCGGACGATCCTTCGCCGCTGCCCGAGACCGCCGAGCCACCTGAAGTAAGCGCGGCGCGAGATTTGGCTCGTCGCTATCGCCTGCCTTTCGTCAATCTGCTGCCACAGGACGGCAGCTCGCCGATCGATTATTCGCTGCTCGGCGAACTGCCCGTCGATCTGATGGTGCGCAATCAGTTCGTACCGCTGAAGCGCGAAAATGGAAAGCTGCACATCGCAATGGCCGATCCAACGGACCTGGATCGGCTGGACGATTTGGCCAGCGCGCTGCGCATGCGCCTGGTGCCGCACGTTGCGACCGCCGGCGCGATCGACGTTGTCTTGCGCAAGGGCGACGCCACCCAGCGCGTCTTGCAGGAAGCAGCTTCGGGTTTTCGCATTTCGCTGGTGCGCGAGACTGAGACAGGAGAAGAAGTTCTCGATCTCGATCGGCTGGCCGCAACTGACAGCGAGATGTCGCCGATCATTAAGCTGGTCGACACGATCATCTACAACGCGATGGAATCGCGCGCCTCGGACATTCACATCGAAACGCGCGACACGGAAGTGCAGGTCAAGTATCGCATTGACGGCGCGCTGTACCAGAAGGTCGACCCAATCGACCTCGCTTATCACCAGACTTTGATCTCGCGCATCAAGGTCATGTCCGAACTCGACATCGCTGAGCGCCGCGTACCGCAGGACGGCCGCTTTCGGGTGCGATATAAAGGCCGCAACGTCGACTTTCGCGTCTCGATCATGCCGACCGTGCACGGCGAAGACGCGGTGATTCGTATTCTCGACAAGGAACAGATCAACGAATCGTTTAAGAATCTCGATCTGAATGTCGTGGGGTTTGACCCGGAGGACCTGCGCAAGTTTCGCCACTACATCGCCGAACCTTACGGCATGGTTTTGGTTACCGGGCCGACCGGCTCGGGAAAGACGACGTCGCTGTATGCCGCCCTCAACGAAATCCGGAATGAAGAAGACAAGATCATCACGATCGAGGACCCGGTCGAATATCAGCTGCACGGCATCACGCAAATCCCCGTGAACGAAAAGAAAGGCTTGACGTTCGCGCGCGGCCTGCGCTCGATCCTGCGCCACGATCCGGACAAGATCATGGTCGGAGAAATTCGCGACGAGGAAACCGCGCAGATTGCGATTCAGTCAGCGCTGACCGGCCACCTGGTGTTCACAACCGTTCACGCCAACAACGTCATCGACGTGATTGGACGCTTTTTGAATATGGGCGTCGAGCCCTACAACTTTGTTTCTTCCTTGAACTGTGTGCTCGCGCAACGCTTGATCCGGGTGCTCTGTCCCATCTGCCGGCGCGCGTTTCACCCTACGGACGCCGAACTCATCGAATCCGGGCTCAGGCCCGAAGAACATCGCGAGCGGGTTTTCTTCGCCAATGTCGGCTGCGACAGTTGTAATCACACCGGCTATCGCGGACGAACGGCGATTCACGAGCTGCTGGATCTCAGCGACAATATTCGCGAGATGATTGTCGAGCGTCGCCCCGGCTCGGAGGTTCGTCGCGCCGCGGAGGCTGAAGGCCTGACCAGCCTGCGTGAGTCGGCTTTGAAGAAAGTCTTTGCCGGCGTCTCGACCTTGCACGAGATCAATCGCGTCACTTTCGTCGAAGAAGTGCACCTCAACGGCCGGCAATAGTTGGCCTGCGGCGATCCAAGGTAGTTTAATTATGCGGACAAGATGCCCGCGGTCCGCATTGGCCTCCTTAAATTAGGCCTGCTTTTCTGCTAAACTGCCCTGAGTTTTTCGGTATTGCGGAACTGGATACGATTAGTTGCGTGTAAGTCCCGAGAGGCCCCTGGTTCGACCGAGTCACTGGTCGATTTTTCCGAGGCTGTACATCCCGCTCGAGGTACAAACGATGAAACTACAAAACCGTTGGCATTCGCTGGTTGCGCTCGTCATGGTCGTCTGCTTGCTGGCCCTGCCCGTGAGCGCCCTCGGCGGCAAGAAGGGCAAGGACCACTTCGACCGCGGCATGAAACTGGAGAACGCCCAGCAATGGGAGAAAGCGGCGCAGGAGTTTACCCTCGCGATTGCCGCCGATCCCCATAACGTCGATTACCAATTGCATTACCGGCGCGCCGTTTTCAACGCGTCGCAGTCGTTCATGCAGCAGGGACGCTCTCTGGCCGAGCAGCGCGATTATGTCGGCGCCTACAACGCGTTTCGCCAGGCGTTCGGCTATGACCCGGTGAATCAACTCGCGGTGTCTGAGATGGAGCGGATGCTCCGCTTGCAGGAAGTGAAAGAAGGAAGAACGCCAACAGTCGCGGGCGACGCCGGCGCGTCAGCCGGCACCGGCGCGACCCCGGCGGGGTCATCCACGACGCGGCCGCAGGAAGCCTTGCCCCAGCCGAAACAAGAACAAGTGCGCGTGATCGCTTACAACGGTGATCTGAAACCATTCATTCGATCGCTGGCTGACGACTTGAAGCTCAACGTGATGTTCGACAAGCAAACGTTTGCTCAGCCGCGCCCGATCGATATCAACCTGCACGATGTAACGACCGCGAGAGCACTCGATTACATCTTCCTGCAGGAAGGCCTGTTCTTTCAGAAACTGGATAAGCGCACGATTCTGGTCGCCGACCAGGGACGCCGTCAGCAGTTCCAACAACTGGTCGTGCGAACATTCTATCTGTCCAACACCGATCCTGATTCCGCCAGCACTCTGATCAGCAGAGCCCTGCCGGCTTCGGTCGGAAGACCGCAGGCGATCGTCGTTCCTGACAAGTACACAAACAGCCTGACCGTGCGCGACACCGCCGAAAACATCGCGCTGATTGGCGACCAACATCTATGAAGTATCGCGGACTGATCTGCTTAATTTCGGCAACCAACTCGGCGACGATACCAGCCTGGTCAACCTTGGAGGCGTGCGGTCCGCGGCGGCTACCTTTAACGGTCTGACGCGCGTAATCGCCGGCACGGGCGCCGCTGCGACCTCGCTGCCAGCCTCTTTCGGCGCGGCGCTGGTTCTGCCCGCTTCGAGCATCCAGGCTTTACAGACCAGGAATCGCACGAAGTTGCTGGCTTCGACTCAAGTTCACGCTTTCAATAACGAAGAGTCCACGGCCCGCATCGGCCAGCGCGTACCGGTGCAAACGGCGCAAGCTTATCCGTTCGGGGTCCAGACCGGACAGACGACCGGGACGACTAATCAACCATTTGGAAGTGGCGGCTTTCCGGTGATCAACTATGAACCGACGGGTCTGACGTTGAGCTTTACGCCCCAAGTGTTTCCCAACCTGGACGTGCAGGTCAAGATGAAGATTGAGTCGAAGGATGTAACCGGAGTCAACTCGCTGACGCCGACGTTCACCGAGAGAACTATTTCCGGCACGGCGCGGGTGCAGAATAATCGCACCATGATGCTGGCGAGCGTTACGACGGACAGTCAATCGCAGGGACGAAAAGGACTTCCGATCCTCGGACTCGTGCCGGTGTTGGGGCGTCTATTCACGTCGCCGACTCACGACGATCGGCAAGTGGACATCGTGATCGCCGTGACCCCGCGGGTGCTGCGCGCGCCGGCAGTGACGCCGCGCGACGAAGAGAATCGTTACAGCGGAACTTTGCAATCGCCGACCACTGGCTCGATCGCGACGTTGCTGCAAGAGGCTGAACGCGACGAACAGATCGCGGCTGCGCGTCAGATTCCGAAGGAGGTTGCGGTGCAATTACCGGATGCGCCGCCGACCTACATTCCGGCAACCAAGGCCGCCGAGCAGACCGCGGCCATCGAAAACAAGACCAGCGAAAGCGCCGGCAATTCGGCGGCGCCAGTCCCAGCCACGCCGGTGTCGCAAAGCAACGTCGCCAGTCTGCAACCAAAGGAATTGCCTCTGGCGACCGCTAACCGGCAGGTCACGACGCCCAATCGCGACACCAGCGCACCGCAAAATGTTTCTGCGACGCCCGCGCCAAGAGGCGCTGCGTTCACCGGCGAGCCAAAGACCCTTGATGTTGCCAGCGCAATCAAGAAAATCGTTTCGCCGGGCACCGGAATTACGGCTTCCTCCGCCAGCGCAAAGACAGATGCCCCGACGGCGCTCGTCGTCGAGCAGCTATCGCCCAAGAGCGACGCCCTCGTTAAGGCCAATGACGCAAGCGTTTCTGAGTTGCGTCTGGTTTCCGAAAAAGGCGAACTACGCGTCGGCGAGAAGCAGCAGCTAACCGTGCAATTCAAATCAGACGCCCCGCTGGGAATGGCAGTCCTGACCATGCGGTTCGATCCCAACGTAATCAAAATCAAGTCGGTCGCGGCGGGCAGCATCTTCCTGAACACCAAAGTCGCGCCCACGATCACGCAGTCGATCGACGAGCATGGCCTGATGCTGGTTTCGCTGACGCCGGCCGCGGGCTCGGCAGTCAATGGCGAAGGCGGTTTGCTCAGCTTCGAAGTCGAAGCAATCGGCGCCGGCGACAGCGCGCTGGCTTTCGATCTGGCGAACGTCCATCTGGTAGCGAGTGACGGGCGCTACGTTACGCTCCAGATCGAGCCGATCAAATTGACGGTAAAGCAGTAGTGGCCATGAAGAATAGACAGGGAGACGCGGGGATCGGGGGACGGGGTGATCAGAAGGCGCTCGCTGGCCCAGCTCTTTTCTCCGCATCTCCCCGTCTCCCTGTCTCCCCGTCTCACCAAGCTGATGCTGGTTTCTCGCTCGTGGAGCTGGTAATCACGGTCGGCGTGATGGCGATTCTGACGCTCGGAGTCATTCCGCTGGTCCAGGTCTCGGTGAAGCGGCAGAAAGAGCAGCAACTCCATGAGGCGCTGCGCCAGATGCGCGAAGCGATCGATCAGTTTCATCGCGAGGCCTTGGCCGGAGTCCAATATCAAGTCAATCAGCAGCAGGGGCAAGGTCAGGGACAAGGCCAGGGACAAGGCATACTATCTGATCCGCGCGTGCGCGTGATGATCACCGATCAGACGATCTTTACCGCTGATAACCCCGATCGCTATCCGCCCGACCTGGAGACACTGAAGAGCGGCGTCAGCGTGTTGCCGTTGGCGACGCCGGCGGCGTTGCAGGGCGGCGTCGGGCTTCACGGTAATACAGGCATTGCTGATGTAAACCAATCACCCATCCCGAAGACTAAGATATATCTGCGTAGCATCCCGATTGACCCGATGACCGGGAAAGCCGATTGGGTGTTCCGCTCTTGTTATGACCCTGCGGATTCAACGCAATGGGGCGGCGAAAATGTTTTTGACGTCCACTCAAAGTCCGAGGGCAAGGCCCTGAATGGGGAGAAGTACAGTGACTGGTGAGAACAGTAGGCAGAAGGCAGTAAGCAGTAAGCAGAAAGCACGAGGAACGCGTTCCCTGCCTACTGGTTTCACCCTTCTCGAGCTGATGATCGTCATCTCGATCATCATCATTCTGGTGTCGGTAGCGCTGCCACAGTTTCAAAAGACAATCATGCATGCGCGCGAAACGGTTTTGCACGACGATCTTTTCAAGATGCGCTCGCTCATCGATCAGTACGCGGCCGACAAGGGCAAGCTGCCTCAGTCGCTAGACGATCTGGTTACTGCCGGCTACATGCGCGAGGTTCCGAAGGATCCGATTACCGATAATAAGGATTGGGTGATGGCTACCGGCGACGACCCGTACTCGACTCAGGGCGGCACTGGAATCACCGACCTGCACAGCGCTTCGGGCGATGTCTCGAGCGAAGGTACTCCGTATAGTGAATGGTAAGGGGAGAACAAGAGCGCATTTTCCATTCGTCATTTCTCATTTTTCATTTGCCGGATTTATTTCGCGTTGCGTGGTGTGATTTCGTGGATCGTGCCCTGGCTGAGTAAAGAAGAACGATCCACGAAATCACACGAACGAACATGAAGCACAATGACAAATTAAAGATAATTAAAGATGTCAAATGAAAGACTGAAAATGAGTGTTCATAACGAATGGCTTCCAATCCACTCGACAAAATTCTGAAACCACGCTTCCCCGCTTGCGCCGTCGGCTTTGAAAAGGATGCGATTGCGGTGGTGCAACTTGAGCGAGGGCGCGGCGGGTTTGTCGTCAGGCGCGCGGCTTCGGTTACTCTGCCTGTCGATCTGGTGCACCCGGGATTTGATGAAACCAATGTTGGCGATCCGGCTGAGCTGGCCGCCGCGCTTTCGGATCTGCTGACGAGCGCGGGCCTTTTGCGCCAACGCAAGTGGTCGGTGACGTTGCCGGAAGCAACCACGCGCTCGGCCGTGCTGGCGCTCGAGGGAACTCCCGGTTCGCGCCGCGAACTCGACGAAGTGCTCGAGTGGAAAATCGAGCGGACCTTTGGCGCGCCCTTGTCCGAGATGCGCGTCAACCGCGAGCAGCTCCCGCCCAATGCCCAAAACCAGGTCCGTTACCTGGCGACCGCCGTGCGGCTTTCAGTGCTGGAAGAATACGAGTCGGTGTTTCGCGCTCTGGGATGGCAGGCAGGTCTGGTTCTGCCGCGGCACGCCGGTGAAGAGCAGTGGCTGCGTTACGGCAGCCAGGGCGACGGATTGTTGCTGACCGCGCACGATGAAGGGTTCACGGCAGTTCTGATGCGGGGCGGACGGGCGCTGACCTTGCGCTCGGTTTTCTGCGAACCGGCGGAATGCGACGACGAGTTGCATCGCGTACTGCTTTTTTATCGCGAACGCTCGGGCGGCAACGGCGAAACCGTGGTCGATCGTTTGCTGGTCGTGGGCGACAGTCTGGACAAAAAACGCGTCTCGGAAGTCGCGAGCGACACTCTGGGAGTCAATCTCCGGCCGATGGCCGCTGCGGACGTGGGCTTGACCATTCCCGCGGGCGGCCTCGACTTTGATGCGATCGCCGCACCTGCGGGCCTGGCCCGCCTGGCGTGGTAAACTTGGCCAGAACTTCGGTCTGGGCGGGCTTGAAACTTTCAACTCCCTGACGACGTAAAACCGGAAGCAATTGCCACGATGAGTACCACCCTTTCTTTGACGAGCCTGAACGCGCTGGGCGATACCGAGCTGGTTCGCAGCGCCATCGCCGGTCGCGAAGCAGGGTTTGAAGAACTGGTGCGCCGCTACCAGCGGCCCATCGCCGCGTACGTCTATCGCATGGTCGGCGACTACGATGCCGCGCTCGACCTGACGCAGGAAGTCTTTATCAAAGTCTACAACTCGCTCAGCCGGTATCGTTCGGAATTCAAGTTCTCGACCTGGATCTACAAGATTGCGCATAACGCGGCGATCGATTATCTGCGCCGCCACACCGTGCGCGAACAGGCACTGACGGGCAGCATCGACGGCGACCGCCGCGAGATTTCCATCGAGAGCCGGCGGCTCACTCCCGAACAGGAAACCGAACGCAGGGAACGCCGATCCGAAATTGAATCCGTGGTGCAACTGTTGCCGGCGGCCTATCGCGAGCTAATCGCGTTGAGACACTCGCACGATCTGAGCTACGACGAAATCGCCGAAGTGACCGGGCTGCCGCTGGGTACGGTCAAGAACCGTTTGTTCCGCGCCCGCGAAGCGATGCGCGATCAACTTATGCAACGCGGAATCACAGCCCCCTGACGAATTTTCATGGACGATTTTACCCACGACCACGACTGCCGGACCGAAGACGTCGCTGCCTATCTTGATAGCGAGCTCGACGGCGCGGCGGCGGAAAGTTTCGAAGCTCACTTAAAGACGTGCGCGCGTTGCGCGACGGAACTCAGAATGCAGCGCCAGTTGCTTTGCACTTTGGACTTCGCCTTCAGTGAACCTTCGTTCGAACTGCCCGGGAACTTTTCGCGGGTCGTCGCCGCACATGCCGAGAGCGATTTGAGCGGCATGCGCAAAAAGAGCGAGCGCCGGCGCGCGGTGCAGTTGTGCGCCTTGCTGGCGCTTCTGGCTTTCGCGCTGCTCGGCGCGGCGTCAAGCGCGCTGGTGTTTCAACCGGCTCGATCTTTTCTGCGGATCGCCGGAAGCCTTCTCGATCTCGTGAGCCGGGCGCTCTACGACGCCGGCACCGGCGCGGCTGTGATCGTGCGCGTGGTCGGCCGCGCGCTCATTGTTGCTCCCCATGGCCTGGGTTTAATTTTGGTCCTTCCCTTTGTGATCGCACTCGCTTTGCTGCCTCGTTTGATCGTTAATTATCATCGCGCCCACGTCATTGAATAGGAGTTCGGTGAATTCTGATTCAATGATCGCTATCCGGCTCTCACAGGACCCTCAATTCAGCGTCAATGCCGCGCGGACCCTCAACAAAACAATCACCGCGCTCGCCGCGTTGCTGATTTGCATGGTCGCGGCCCAGGCCCAGGCGCCGAATGATCATCCCGGCGACCCTCAGGCTCGGGTAATCGACGGCGTCAGCAACTCCACGGTGTTCGGGCTGGGACAATCAATCAGAATTACCGGCACAGTAAAGCAGGGCGCGATCGCCTTTGGCGGGGACGTGATTGTCGAAGGCACCGTCGACGGAGATGTGGCGGCCATCGGGGGCTCAGTCATTCAGCGAGAAGGATCGAGAATCGGCGGCGACGTCATTGTAGTTGGCGGCATCTATTATCACGGCAAGTCTGCGCCCGGTCGCGATCCGCAATCGGTCACGATCATGTACGCCGGCTATGAAGATCAACTCCGCCACGTGATGCGCGAGCCGTTCAGCCTGCTGCATCCGCAATTGACGCCGGCGTTTCTTGGTCTACGGTTGCTGGCAATCCTGTTCTGGTTCATCGTTTCGCTGGCGCTGACGGCGGTCATGCCCAATACGGTCAGCCGCGCGGCGGCGCGTCTAATTTTGGCAAGGGTGCGCGTGGCGCTAATTGGACTGCTGGGCTCGATCGTAATTACGGTCGGCGTCATCGCTTGTCTGCTGGTGTTGCCGGAGGTGATTGGCGCGTTGATCTCAATTTTGGCGCTGCTGCTGGCTCTGGTGGCCACCGTCTTCGGCCGCGTGGTGATTTTCGCCGCGACGGGCCAGTGGCTGCAGCGGCGCTTTCTGCCGCGGACAAAGTCAGAATCGATCACGTTGCTGATGGGCGTCGCTTTCTGGGTCGCGATGGCTTCCCTACCCTTCGTTTGGCCCCTCGTGATCGCCGGTTTGCTGGTAACCAGTCTGGGCCTGGCGCTGACGGCGCGGTATCGCATTAGTTGGAAGAAGCCATAGCCCCGAAAGCTTGATCGCCTGGCCGGCGCGGACATGTGGTTTGCATCAGCGGGCTGCGTCAATTTGTAAACATTCGTGCATCCAGCAGAGCAACAGACAGACGATGCGCTGGTGGCGGCGATCGCCGCCGGCGATGAATCTGCGTTCGAGCAGTTGTTCGAGCGCTATCGCCGCCATGTCGCACGGGTGGCGGGTCGCTTCTTTGCGCAACGGGAACAAATGGAAGAGATTATCCAGGACAGTTTCACCAAAGCTTATTTCGCGCTGGGCACTTATCACGGCACGCATGCCGCATCGTTCAAAGCGTGGCTGACACAGATCGCGGTCAACTCTTGTTACGACCAGTTGCGGCGCACGCGGCGCCGGCCGGAACAAACGCTTGATAGCAGCGATAACGAAGGTCATCTATTCGCGACCCAGCTCAGAGCCATGGATCCGGCCAGCGATGTAGAGCGAACGGCGGTGTCCCGCGATCTCGCCCAAAAGCTGCTCGCGCGTCTCAGTCCAGACGATCGCATGGTTTTGACACTGCTCGACGTCGAGGGCTTCTCAGTTGCGGAGATCGCGGAAACCACTAACTGGTCCATTTCGAAAGTCAAAGTCCGCGCCCATCGGGCCCGCGCGCATTTGCGGAAGGCGCTGCGGAGATTGCTATGAGAGCTCGTCCGGTCGTCGCGCACGGGCGCGCCGGAGGCCGAATACTTGTAACCTTTGAGCGTTTCGCGGCGTCTTTCATTCGTGAAGGGCCACGAAACATAAGGAGCCCAATCCAATGTTTGACTCAGACAAAACCGAGAATGAACGACTCGACCGCGCCGGCCGCGTAGTGTTGCGCGCGGCCACTGCCGATGAAGCAGGGATTGAGGCCGCGGCTGCTTCACCGTTTCTTTTCACGCGCGTGCGTGCTGCGATTGCCGCGGAACAACGCCGTCGCGAGGAGACGAGTGGTTGGCTGTCCATCTTTTTTGTAGCTCGTCAGGCAGTGCCGGCGATGGCGCTGATCGCGCTGCTGGCGGCAATCCTCACCGTGTGGTCCGCGCAACTCGGCGCACCCGCCTCGCCGGCCGACGATGACGCGCTCTTCGGGGCGCCCGGGGCAGGAGTGGAACAGACCGTTCTTGCCGATCGAAACGGTTTGCCGCCGGATGAGGTATTCAACATTGTGGTAGATCGCAATTACGAGAGAGGCGCAAGATGACTTTACAGGGTCGCACAAGATTGAAGATGTGGCTCGTCCTGGTGGCCGTGTTTGTGCTCGGCTCAGTTACCGGCGTGGCCCTTACCGGACTATATCGCTCGCGCGCCGCCGGCGGTGACCGTTCGGAAACACGAGAGAAAGCAATGCACGAGCGCTTCGAGAAGATGCGCACCGAACTGAAGCTGACTGACGAGCAGACGAAAGCCGTGCAAGCCATCATTGACGAGACGCGCAATGAGTACCGCGCGCTGCGCACCGAGCTTCGACCGCGGTTCGAAGAGCCGCGACAGAAAGCCCGAGCCCGCATTCGCGCGTTGCTAACGCCTGAGCAACAGCAGAAATTCGACGGCATGATTGCCCAGCAGGACGCTCAGCGTGAGGAGCAGAAATCGCGACATTAGAAAATTGTAGGCGAATCCAAATAATCATAGGTTTTTTCGCCGCAAGCAATTGAACTTTTCGCAACAAACCGTACTGGTGAGGCGTAAACAATGGATATCTTGCAGGGAACCGAGAGAACAATTGTGCAAAGACTAACAATAATCATGCTGGTGACGGTGGTGGCGCTGGGATTTGGATTCCGCGCCCACGGACAAACGCCGAGTGCGTCCCCGCAGACCGCGGCGGTTGCCAGCTTGATTGGCGAGGTTAAAGCGATTGACCCGACCGCCAGGCAGATGGTTATCAGAGAAGATAGTGGGGTCATCTTCACGATCAATCTCAGCGACAAAACCCAGTACAAACGCCTGGCGCCCGGAGAGAAGTCGCTGGCTAACGCAACCAACATCGCGATCGGCGACGTGGGCCAGGGTGATCGCGTGTTGGCGCGCTGGCGAGCCGGCTCGGATCAAAAGACAGTGCCGGCCCCGCAGGTCGTCGTGATGAGCAAGGCGGACCTCGCCAAGAAGCAGGATCTGGAACGTGCCCAGTGGCGCCGCCGCGGCGTCAGCGGCATCGTCACTTCGGTCAACGGTTCGACGCAGGAGATTACGGTTTCGAGTCGCAGTCTAATGGGTGCTCAGCAAGCCGTTATCATTCCCGTCACCGACAAAGTCTTGATGCGGCGTTATCCGCCGGACACAATCCCTAAATACAGCGAAGCTAAGCCAAGCAAATTTGAAGAGGTCAAAGTTGGCGATCAGTTGCGCGCACTGGGCGACAAGAGCGCCGATGGTACTCACTTGACCGCCGAGGAAGTTTTGTTCGGCACGTTCAAGATCGTCGGAGGCACCGTAACCGCCATTGACGCGACAGCGAACCAGATCAAGATCAATGATTTGACCACAAAGAAACCGCTTACGATTATTCTCAAGCCGGATTCAGTGCTGCGTCGTTTTCCTGAAAACGCGGCCATGATGTTCGGGGGCGGCATGGGGCCGGGTGGTCCGGGCGGCGGAGGTCCAGGCGGTGCCGGTCAAAAGCCGGCCGGGGTTGGTCCGGGCAGTCCAGGAGCAACGGGTCAAGGCGGTGCCGGACAAAAGCCGGCGGGCGTTGCTCCCGGCGGCGCGCAAGGTGGTGGGCCGCGCCCGGGTGGCGGCGGAAACATGGCCGACCTGCTGGAACGTCTCCCGACGATCTCTATAAACGAGTTGAAAGTCGGCGACACGATTATCATGTCAAGCTTGCCCGGCTCTGATCCCACGCAGTTCACTGCCATCTCGCTCGTGTCCGGCATTGAGCCGCTCTTGCAGATGATGGCGGCGCGCCCACAAGTGGGCGGCGGGGCCAGGCCTCAGGGTGGCGTAGATCTCAACGGTAGTTTTGGCGGCATGTTTGGAGGGATCGGCGGGCCATGACCCGGGGCCCTCTGATCTCGCATTTCAACTTCAGAGACAACCGCGAAACGCGGCGCAATTCCATCTAATTGCCCGCGGTTGATTTTGTAAATAAGAGAAGAGCTCAACGATGAATACTAGAAAAATATTAATCTGTTTCGCGGCCTTGATTCTGGCTGGCTCGTTCTCAACTTCAGTCTTTGCCCAGGCAAGGGCCAGTCTGCGCGGCGTGATTTCAGACGAGTTTGGCGCGGCGATTGTCGGCGCTACGGTGAGTTTGACGGATGCGTCAGGCGCGGCAAAGACAGCCACCACCAACGCTGATGGCGCGTACGCATTTACCGGACTGGCGCCGGGAAAATACAAGATTCATGCGATTGCCACGGGCTTTGCGGTTTCTACGGACGCGGACGTCGATGTGGCCGCTGGTCGACGCGACCCGGTCAACATTACTTTGAAGATCGCGGCGATCGAATCTCGGGTCAAGGTAAACGCCGAAGCGCCGCTCAGCACTGACACCGGCAACAATGCCAACCAGCAAGTGATTTCCGGCAAGGATTTGGACGCCCTGCCTGACGATCCGGACGAGCTGGCGGCGGCGCTCCAGGCGCTGGCCGGGCCGTCGATCGGTCCGAACGGAGGACAGATTTTCATTGATGGCTTTTCTGGCGGAAACATGCCGCCGAAGGAAGCGATTCGCGAGATTCGTATCAATCAAAACCCGTTTGCGCCTGAGAATGATCAGCCGTCCGGGCGTATCGATATTCTGACGCGACCGGGTACCGACAAATTGCGCGGCGGTGTCAACTTCAATTTCCAGGACGAAAGCCTTAATTCCCGCAATCCATTCGCGATTAGTTCCAGCAAGCGCTCGCCGTTTCAACAACGGCAGTTCGGCGGAAACGTGAGCGGCCCAATCGTGAAAAAGAAGGCGTCCTTCTTCTTTGAAGCTAATCGAAACGAGACGGACGATAACGAATTGATTAGGGCGACCGTTCTGAATTCAGCGCTCAATCCCGTTGAATTCGGGCTCGGGTATCTGGTTCCGCGACGGAATACGAACATCTCCCCAAGGATCGACTATGCAATCAACTCGCGCAACACCCTCGTTGCTCGCTACAACTTTTTCGAATCGACTACCCAGAACCAAGGCGTTGGCGGCTTTAACCTCGCTCAACGTGGCTACGAATCTAAGTCAAAAAACCAAAATGTGCAGTTGACCGAGACGGCCGTAATCAACGCCTACACCATCAACGAAACACGGTTTCAGTATTCCCGCGGCCGAAACGAATCTCTAGGTAACAGCACCGTACCAGTCCTGAATGTGAGTTCCGCGTTCAACGGTTGCGTAACGCCGAGCGCCACCTGCTCGCAGGTTGGTCACACCATTAATGAGAACACTCGTTGGGAGTTGAACAACTTCACGCAGATTCAGAAGGGCACGCACACCTTCAAATTCGGCGGTCGCGTTCGCGGCGTGAAGATCGATGATCTGAACCCGAATAACCAGGGTGGGCAATGGATTTTTTCCGGCGGCTTCGGCCCGGCGCTCGACGCCAGCAACAATCCGATTGCTGGACCTAATATTCAACTGAGCAGCCTTGAACGCTATCGTCGCACCTTGCTGGTTCAGCAAAATGGACTCACGCCAGCCCAGCAGAATTACTGCGGCGCGGGCACTACGGTAGTCGACTGCGTTCGCAAACTTGGCGGTGGCGCGTCGCAGTTCAGTATTAACACTGGCAATTTCGCGGCTTCCGTTTCGCAGACCGATCTCGGGTTTTACTGGCAGGATGATTGGCGCATGCGGCCAAACTTCACCTTGAGCTATGGCGTCCGCTACGAAAATCAAACGAACATTAGCAGCAAGTTCAACTTTGCTCCGCGTCTCGGTTTTGCCTGGTCGCCGGGCGCGGCCAATTCCACCAAACCGCCAAAGACGGTAATTCGTGGCGGTGGCGGCATCTTCTACAATCGATTCGGTGAAAATTTCACCTTGATCTCAAGCCGGTTTAACGGAAGTAATGAACTTCAGTACGTGCTCGCCGAGCCTTTTCTCAAGAATGCGGCGCCGACACAAGCCGATCTTGACGTGGCGACTGCGCGACCAATCTACAACCTTTTGAACTTTTTCCCAACAGTTCCCTCCGCCGCGCAGTTGCAGATTATTCCGGCGACTCAGCAAACCATTTACCGCGTCGCGTCGAATCTTCAAGCGCCGCTGGTCACATTGGCGGGTGGTCAGGTCGAGCGTCAGTTACCCAGAAATATTACCGCGTTCGTCGGCGCTTACTCGTTTCGGATCTCGCACGTCATTCGTGCCCGTGACATTAATGCGCCGTTGCCCGGAACGATTACGGCCGCAACGCCAAACGGCGTCCGGCCAAATCCGGTGCTGGGCGATATCAATCAATATGAATCAAGCGGCAAGTTTCGATTGTGGCAAGCGATGACAGGGTTCAATACGCGGTTCAATCCGCGGATTTCACTTCAGGGCACTTACATCTGGAGCAAGATGAACAATGACACCGATGGCGGCGGCGGTTTCCCAGTGAACTCATACGATTTTACCGGAGAGTTCGGGCGGGGTTCCGGCGACGTCCGGCATCGATTTACTTTGGTTGGCACGATCAGCGCGCCTTGGTGGAAGCTCGTGTTCAGTCCATTTATCGTGGCGAACTCTGGTCCGCCGTTCAATATCACCACGGGACGCGATACCAACCTCGATCGCCAATACAACGAGCGTCCCAGCTTCGCTGCCGCCGGCGCCGACTGCGCGAACATCAACATTCGCTGCACGCGGTTCGGTAACTTCAATCTCGTTCCAAATCCCGGCGAACAGATCATTCCCCGCAACTATGGTCAGGCGCCCGGCTCGCTTTCCGTTAACATGCGCATCAGCCGCACCTTCGGTTTCGGTGGCGAAGCAAGTAGAAGCGCATCATCGGGGCAGGGCGGTCAAAAGACTGCTACCGACACTGCAAAACGCGGTGAAGCCGGTGGCGCGGGACGAGGCGGGCCGATGATCGCCGGTGGCGGCATGGGCGGTGGAGCCAAAGGCCCAGGTGGACCGAGCGGTGGTGGCGGTGGTGGCCCTCAGATGATGGGCATGGGCGGAGGGGGTGGTGGCGCCGGCGGCGCGTCGAAGTACACATTGACGCTGTCGGTGAACTTCCAGAATCTTTTGAATAAGGTGAATCTGGCCGCGCCTGTCGGCAATCTGTCTTCACCTTTGTTCGGCCAGTCGATTGGGCTCGCAGGAAGCTTCGGTGGTTTTGGCCCCGGTGGTGGATTTGGCGGCGGCAGCTCCGGCGCCGGCAATCGACGCGTTACCATCAGCGCCAGATTTAATTTCTGAAACTTCCGACTTGGAGGGTTAACGAGAAACCAAACCTTCGCGCCCAAGCTGAAAGCACTGACAAGGAAGGTTTGGCACGCATAAGCTCCCGCGTCTCTGGTTCTCAATTCTCTCAAAAGGAGCAAAGTACATGCGTCAGTACGAATCTCGATTACTCCGGCTGATGATGATCCTTATCGTGATGGTTTGCACAGTTGAGGCAAGCGGCGGTATTGGAAAAGCGAGTAGTGATAACCCACTAGCCTGCTGGCTTGCATACAGTTTTCAAACAAGGGCGTGCGGGGTCCCACGATCATGCGAGGCCGGGGACATTGCATGCCGGATGGCCAACCAACCCATCAATGACTGCCTGGATCAGGCCGCGAGTAGCTTGTTCGACTGTCTCGGGGCAGGAGGTCACGGACCCCTCGAGCCGTAGTTTACGAAGCGTTAACTTAATTTCTGAACCTTCGCGTAGTCGACGCGTATAGACGAGAGGGTTACCCTTCTCGTCTATACCTTTTTTAGGAGTCGCTTATGAAAAG
>WNFD01001438.1_pt1 | contig 36036 bp, 35 predicted proteins | sample 5400491 | NCBI WGS metagenome assembly WNFD01 (sample SAMN13153343, study PRJNA577476) | soil metagenome | isolation source: 120 cm saprolite under Douglas fir tree site 2 hole 2 replicate 2 | place: USA:California | collected 2015-04-18 | reverse complement strand
GATGCCAGCAACACGCGGTTGCGTGTACCACGCAGCGCGCGGCCGAGCGCGGTTTCAGAATCGCCGTCCCGGTAGGTTTCGGCGGTATCGAAGTAGTTGATTCCGAGATCGCAGGCGTGGTGAACGAGGTCCTCCTGCCCGTCGGAGAGACGGTCGGCGCCGAACGAAATGTCCGAAATCTGCATGCCCGTGCGGCCAAGCGTCGAATAGCGGCGGACCCGGGGTTTATCCGGAACAGAAGCGGCGCTAGCAGCGCCGAGCGCCCCTAATCCAAGGCCGATGCCTGCCAACGTTCCGGTCTTGATAAACTCGCGCCGTCCAAAGTCCTTCATGATTGAATCTCCTACAAGAGAGCTTCACGCAACTCGGACGGTTCGAGCTTGAGGCCGCATAATCGGAAACGTAGCTCCCGCTTCCAGCGGAGCGGTGCATGTTATCATTATACCGATGAAGGAGATTAACAAATATTGGCGCCTGGGCCACGAGAGACCGCGCATTGCACCCCGAGCCGCATCAGACATCTTTGCCGGTAAGGCAGGGCCGCTGAGTTAACGCGCCCAGCAACCACCAGCATTCACAGGCCCCTGCTCACATTTTAGCTGTATTTGACTTACCATCAACAATTGATTAGAAGTGGAAGACGCATCGGAACAAAAGAACCGCCGCAAGGCGTCCACAACCATCGCTTAGCGCGATAGCCGCGCGGATTGGGACCTTGGCTAGGGCCGGGGCGGTGAGTTTTACACTGTATGCGTTGGACGAGGCGGCCGCAGATGGATTTGACATTTCGGACGTGAGGCATGTTCTGGAGCGATCCGTCGTGGTTGAAGATCAGGGCGGTTCAAAATATCGATGCGAGGGACGCACGCTGGTTGGGACGGCGATGAGCGTCATCGCCCGTTTGCGGGTAATAGTGCAAGACCGGCAGGAGGTCTTGGTGATAACGGTATGGAAACTCGGCGCAAAGTAATCGGCAAGAGCATAGCGAGGCGCGCGTCGAAGCACACTGCAGCTTCCTCACCGTGCGAGGAGTGCGATGGCCCCCTGGCGAGCCGAAAAGTGTCCGCATTCGAGCACCCGGCGCTTGGGCTGCCGGGCGTCGTGTTGAAAAATGCCGTCGAGGAAATCTATTGCCCCAGGTGCAACGCGGTGGATTCAGTGCATTTCCCGAATCTGGCCGGTCTGAGCGCGGCTATCGCGGTTGCGCGCGTAAAGCAGAACACCAAGCTCAACGGGCCAGATATTCGCTTTCTACGCAAGGCACTCGCCCTCAAACAGCAAGAACTTGCTGGTCTCATAGGCGTGCGCAACGAGACCGTTTCGCGCTGGGAGACGGACCGGCAGCCCATTGAGACGCCCAGCGAAAAATTGCTGCGTGCACTCGTTGCTATCAAACTTAGCGATCAGGCACCGGCCATCGATGTAGACCTCAAGGAACTGATCGAGATTAAGCTTGCAGCCGCACGTAAAGATCCGCGGCCGGTGCCGCTCGTCTTGGAACCCACACGAGTGCTTAAAAAAGACGGCCACCGACGCCGAGTAGATGCATGGGCAGCCGTGTCGGCCTGAAGGCCGGGCTGCTGACTTTCACCCCAAAACTCGTGGTTCACACGACTCTAAGAGTCCGAGCGGCATTTGCCGGCGAAAGCTTGATCGAGAGTACGCGTTTTTGCTGGTTCCACTGCCAGCCCGACGACGCGTGAGCCAACGATTCGGCCGGCAGCGCTGGAACAGGCTCGTCGTCGCAGGTCACTGTGACCATCTGTGGCTGTTGATGGATGTTCAGGATCATAGTGCGCTCAGAGACGTAACCGGCGAATTTTCCCCTGGGCTGTCCCAGATGACAGATGAACTCCTGATCGCGGTGAGTAACTTCGAACCTGGTTTCGGCGTAGTCTCCATTCTGATAGGCAGTGCTTTCACCATCGTCTTCGTACAGAGTCAACGAGCGATCGGCGCCGCGGTAAATCTCGAGCGTCAGGGGATCCAGCGGACGCTGCGACGAATACTGCATCTCCGGTCCCGTCGGGATGATCGCTCCCTGGCGGATGAATAGTGGAATTATATCCAGCCCCGCCTGCGCATTAATGAACCGCGGTCCGGCATAGATCTCTTCGGTCCAGTAGTCAATCCAGTTGCCCTGGGGAAGATAGACCCTACGCTCGCCGGCACCTTCGTCAAGAATCGGTGCAACCAGAATATCGGGACCAAATAGGTATTCATCATTCAGATTCAACACCTGGGGATCTGCCGGATATTCGAGCACCAGCGGCCGCATAATCGGTATCCCGGCGGTACAGGCCTCGCGAGCAGCATTGTAGATATACGGCAGCAGGCGATAGCGAATTTGCAGATACTTGAGGCATATCGCTTCGATTTCCGCGCCGAACTGCCAGGGTTCGCGCAGTTCTTTCTGATCGCCGTGAGGCCGGCAGAGCGGACAAAATGCGCTGAACTCGAACCAGCGGGCATACAACTCACCGGTGCATTCGCCCCCGAAACCAAAGCCACCGATATCGCTGCCCCATAGCGGTATCCCGGTCAAGCCCACACTGAGGCCGATGGCGACTTGTTTCCGCAGCGATCCGAAGGTCTTCTCCACATCACCCGACCACAGCGCTGCTCCATAACGCTGAGATCCAGGAAAAGCACTGCGGCTCAGGATGAAGACCCGTCGATCCGAAGCGTACTGCTGATACGCATCGTACACCGCTTGCTGCATCCAGAGAGCGGTCAAGTTGTGTACGGCCGCGGCCGGTCCGGCATGCTGCGCCATGTCTTGAAAATGCTTGGCCGGTTCATTGAGGTCAGTCCACCAGCCGTCGATTCCCATTTCGAGCAGCGGCCGATGCTTCTCGGTCCACCATCCACGCGCAGCCGGATTAGAAAAATCGAACAGCCCACATTCGCCCGGCCAAAAATCAAAGGTATACGGCGAGCCGTCATAGCGGCGGACAAGATATCCGCGTGAAATCGCCTCGGGGTAGTTGCGGCTTTGCCGGGTCAGGTACGGCTCTTCTATAAGAACGGTGCGGAAGCCTTGTTGCTTCAATCGAGCAATCATTTCGCGGGCGTCCGGCCATTTTTGCGGATCGAACGCCAGATCTCCCATCTCGCGAAACCAGAACACGTCGAGAATCAGCGCGTCACAGGGCAATTGCCGGGCGCGGAAGGTTTGCGCGATGCTCTCCAGCTCCTGCCGGCTGCGGTATCCGTAGCGCGACTGCAGCAAGCCCAACACCCAGCGCGGCGGCAACGGCGGATAGCCCGTCAACTCCATCATAGTTTGCAAAAGCCGCGGCAGGCCAGGGCCGAGAACGACATAGTATTGCAGGCCGCCACCGCGCGCCTGATAAGAAAAGCTTTGCCCATCGGTGTGGCCCAGATCCCATACAGCGCGGCAGGGATTGTCGACGAGCAGGGCATAGCCGCGCAAACTCAACAACGCCGGGAAGATCGTAACTGCGGGAGGCGAGTGCTGGTTCCACACTTCGCGAATGAGTCCGCGATGGTCTAACTCGACCGGGCCGGCGAGCTGATCGGCCTGGCCCATCCCGTAGAAGTGATCCTCGGGCGCAAGCACGTAACGAAGCGCGTAATCCCAATAAGACCATGACAATCCACCCTGCTCGATCTCTTCGAGCACGGGACGGCCGTCGGCGCTGCAATAGCGGAGGTGAAACGGCTCGCGGGTTGCCTCTAACACAAAATCACCTACCTCGACACGAACCTTGTCGGGCATTTCGTTGACAGTCGCCGGAGGCCCCGCTGGCCAGTAGCGGCGGGCGGCCGCGTGCGCCTCTCTCACCGGCTCAGTGTACAGCCGCCAATGAGTCGGCACCCAGGTGTGGCGAATCACGTTCGGCAGCAGCGGGGTCATCACGAGGTCGGAACTCTCGAAGGAAAAAACCAGGTCTGCGCCACGCTGGCTGACCATCTGCAAGCGGCCGAGACTTCCTACTGTTATCGGCATACACGGCTCCCGCTACTCAATGTTAAGCAAATCTGACCATCGCCGGTACAGCTATAGCAGGGTATGGAACAACCCTATTTCTTCATGCCTTTCCGCACGCTGCGATAAAACCGGCTTCCTTCTTTTTTGTTCTGCCCTGAAAATAGAAGACAACCCCCACCTAACCCATTCGTCCCTGGCGCTCCTTTGGGGCATACGCACGTCGCAGACTCCTTACCTCGGCTCCGCTTCGCTCCGCCTAGTGAGGGCAGGCTCTCCTTTTTGTAATGCGCACGTCGCAGACTCCTTTTTAATATGCGCACCTCGCGGACTCGTTTGCTCGGCTGCACTTCGTTCCGCCTAGTATTCCCTGGTCAGGGGGACGGATTGGATTTTCATCTCAGCGCGGGTGGGTCACAGACCCATGAACAACTCCCCTAGGGAGATTACAGAGAGGGCAAGCAGGGTGCGGAGGGCCTTTTCCGCAGGCTGCTAGTGCGTATCACGCCATCGCGCGCTACCCTTGAGGTAGGACTAATCGTAGCACTCAGGATTCAGCGCTCATCCGGTCGAGCTTGAGCTGCTGACGGCTGATCGCTATCTGGCCGACAGGAGCAGTGATTCATGAGCAGCGACTCTTTAGCCGGCGCCAACGCTACCTCAGGGTCAATAACGATGCCGGAAGCAGCGATCGGCCGAGGCTTCCGCACGAGGGGTTTTCTGCCCGAAGCTGACCCGCTTACCGCGTTTCCACTTAATTCAGAATTTGCCGCCCTCGACGAGATCGGTCGAGACTTGCCCAGTCTTTTGCACGACCGCGGTTTCAGACAATATGCGCGCACCCTCGAGATTCCACCATGGCCGAGTAATTGTGTGCGTCCAGAGGACTTGCCGGCGCTGAGGCTCTATTACGTTCGCGTCGGATTTCTGGTTTCGGCCTATGTCAATCAGGTTGACGAGCAACCCGCCACGACATTACCGGCTAACCTCGCTATCCCGCTCTGCCGTGCCTGCCAGTTCCTCGGCCGCCCTCCGATTCTCAGTTATGACGGTTATGCGCTCTATAACTGGAAACGCTTTCGCAAGGATGGGCCGATTGCGCTCGCTAACCTCGACACGATTCAAAATTTCGTGCACCTATACGACGAGCATTGGTTTATCCTGGTGCATATCGAAATCGAAGCGATCGCTGCGCGGATTTTCAATGCTATAGCAAGCATCGAGATTGCGCTCGCCAACGGCGATGGGGGCCCAATCAATCCCGCCCTGTGGGACATCGCGGCCGCAATTCGAGACCAGGCAAGCGTGTTGCGGCGAATCCCGGAACACATGGATTCAACGCTCTATTATAAAACCTTTCGGCCATACATCCGTTTCTTTGAAAGCGTTTCCTACGAAGGTATTCGGCCGGGGTCAGGCACGGCGTCGATGAATTTCCGGGGCGAGACCGGGGCCCAGAGCAGTATCATGCCGGCGCTGGTCGCATTCATGAAAATTCCGCATAAACCCTCGATGCTGACCGATCACCTGGCCGACATGAGAAACTATATGCCGCGCGAACATCGAATGCTCATCGAACGGGTGGAAGCGATGCCGAGCGTCCGCAACCTGGCGGGCAAGGAACCGTTCAACGCGATCCTTGAAGCGATCGCTGAGTTTCGTTCGATACACTATGGATGGGCTCAGGAATACATCAATCGCTGGACCACTGACCCGCGCGGTACCGGCGGCACGCCCTATATGCAATGGCTCGACCAGCTAATCCAGGAAACCCGCTCTTTCAAAATCGCATGAGGATATAATGAGCTCGCCGACCGCGTCGCGCCGCGACTCTTCCAGCAGCACAACATAGTGCCGTCATACGCCACCCACCTGGCTTTGGACCAACAAATTATCTTTGTGGCGACAAAGCTCGTCGCAGTGCCCGAACTCGCCTGCTTAAAATGTGAAATCCCGAGCCCGAAGATACGTTGCGGAAGAAGGTGATGGTACATCCTACAGACGATTAACTTACATTCAATCTAAACGTCAGTCTGACGACTATCATTTTAGATGAAGGTAAGGTGCGCATCGGGAAGGTGAGTTAATGCCGGCCGGCGCGCAGTGCCAATAAACGATCGAGAATCACGTCACCGACTTCCGCCTTACTGAGCTTCGGGGTGGTCTCGCGGCGGCCATCGGCGCCCATGATCGTCACGATGTTGGTGTCGACGGCGAACCCGGCGTCGGGGCGCGAGACGTCGTTGGCGACAATGAAGTCGAGCCTTTTGCGCTGTAGTTTGTCGGCCGCGTTGAATTCGAGGTCTTCGGTCTCCGCAGCGAATCCGATGATCATACGATCGCCCTTCTGCGCGGCGAGCCGCGGCAGTTCATCGGCAATCGCCGCCAGCTCGAGCACCATCCCCCGCGGATTCTTCTTAAGCTTTTGCGGGGCAGGTTTAGCCGGACGGAAATCAGCTATGGCCGCTGCCATCACCAGGGCGGAGCACCATTGGAAATTACATGCGGTTGCCTCGAGCAATTGGGCCGCGCTGACGGTTTCAATGCGTTCGACGCCGTAAGGAGTTGGCAAGGCGGAAGGCCCCGCGACCAGGCGCACCGCCGCGGCCCGTCGCCACGCCGCCTGCGCAACGGCGAAGCCCATTTTGCCGGTCGAGCGATTGGACACAAACCGCACCGGGTCAATTGCTTCCTGGGTTGGCCCGGCGGTGACCAGAATCCGTTCGCCCGCGAGGTCATGGCGCGACAGCATTCGCGTCAGCTCCTCGACGATAAATGCCGGTTCCGGCAACCGGCCCTTTCCCTCATAACCGCAGGCGAGCGCGCCCGCCGCAGGCTCGACGATAGTAATACCGCGAGTCTTTAACCGGGCGAGATTTTCAACCACCGCCGGATGCTCGTACATGTGCACATTCATCGCCGGTGCAAAAGCAATGGGACAGCGCGCCGCCAGCAGCACCGTGGTGACCAAATCGTCGGCAAGGCCATGAGCAGCCTTGGCAATAACGTCGGCGCTAGCGGGGGCGATCACGATAGCGTCAGCGGTATCAGCCAGCCGGATATGGCCGATCTCGGATTCCTGGGTAAGGCTGAAGGTGTCGGTTGCCACCGGATTCATGCTCAGGGTCTGCAGCGTCAACGGCGTGATGAATTCCTGCGCATTGCGCGTCATCATCACCCGCACCCGGGCACCTGCCGCCGTCAGCAATCGCACCAGTTCGGCAGCTTTGTAAGCGGCGATTCCGCCGGAAACCCCGACCACGATAGCTTTGTCTGTCAACGCGCCCATGGTAGGGCGATTGTATCGAGCCTGACGCGTCAAGGAAAAGACGCCAGTGCTGGTCAGCCGGCCGCTGATTCATTCGATTAACACGCGCTCTGTCCGAAGTGACGCAATCAGGAAGGCCACCGCCTGCATCCTCACTCAATCTTCAGCAACACTTTGAAATTCTGTGGATCGCCGGCAGCCTCCAGTGCGCTCGGTGCATCGGCGAGCGGGTACATCGCCGAGATCAGCGGACGCGGATCGACCTTGCCCGACGCCACCGCCTCAATCGCGGGACCGAATCGGCCACAGCGTGAGCCGATTACGCTAATCTCGTTGATCACGATGGGCGCCAGATTAAGCTCCGCCGAGTTGGCGGCAGTGCTCTTGAGAATAATGCGGCCACGCGGCCGCACCAGTTCCATCGCGCGCCGGAATCCGTTCGGGTTCCCCGTGCAATCGACCACCGTATCGAAGCCCGGCTGCAGATGCTGCTCCAACTCGGTTTTGAGGCTCAAGGCTGCAAGCAAGTCGAGCTTTTCCGCGTGATGCCCGCCGACCACCGGCTGATAGTCCTCGGCCCATAGCACCAACCCCACAAGGGCGCCGAGGCGTCCGTCGCCCAGGACCAGAATCTTCTCATTGCGGCCAAGCTGAACCTGCTCGAAGATTTCGTAAGCGGCGGCTATCGGTTCGACAAACACGCCGAGTTCATCAGGAATCGAATCAGGCAGTTCAACCAGGTTCTTTTCCGGTAGCGTCAAATATTCAGCAAACGCGCCATTGCGCCCTAGAATCCCCAGCACGGTGCGATTCGGGCAATGACGGCCGAGATTGGCCAGACAGAGATCGCAACGGCCACACGCCGCGTTGATCTCGCCGACGACGCGCTTGCCGGCCATCGCGCCTGCTGGGCCATCGGCTACTTCCCCGACAAACTCGTGCCCGGGAATTCCACGATAGCCCATGTAGCCCTGCGCCAATTCAAGGTCAGTGCCGCATATTCCAGCCATTCGGACTCGGATCAGCCTTTCGCCCGTTGACGGAACTGGATCCGGATAGTCGTCGCGGATTAGAGGGCCGGGATCAAGAACAAGCGCGCGCATGACTTTGGTTGCCGTCAGGGGATGTCCTCAAAGGCTCGCCGGATGCACCCGGCCGTTGCGGCTCTCATTGAAACAAAAAAGCCGCAAGATGCGCCAGCACCTTGCGGCCTGTAAGGTGGAAAATCTGACCTAGCAGTCTGCGGAAAAAGGCCTTCCGCAGCCTGCTTTCCCTCTCTGTAATCTCCCCCAGAGGGGGAGAACTAAAGGAAGGCAGCCAGTTTTATCGCAGGGTGCTGAACGACTTTTCATAAGCAAATAGGTTTTTCCGCACCCTGCTAGGCGGCCGATTTGCTCGATGCGTTGTTGTCGGAGCTGGATTTCGACGATTCGGCTGGACTGGTTTTCGATGAGTCTGCGGGGCTCGCGGCAGACTTATCGCTGGAACCATTGGCCGCCCCGTCCTTGCTCGAATCGCCGGAAGAATCGCCCTTGCCATTCGGACGTGCGTAATCGGTAGCGTACCATCCGCTGCCCTTCAGCACGAATGAAGTCAGCGAGATCAGTCGATGAACGTCGCCCTCACAAGTCGGGCAGGTTGTGAGCGGGCCCTCGGTGATTCGCTGGGTGACCTCGAAAACTCCGCAGTTCTTACAATTGTATTCGTAGATTGGCATAGCGACGTAACTTTCTGCGGCAAAGAGCGGCTCGAAAGCCGCCCGCACAACGGGCAGCCCCAGAAACCGCCTAATAAGTAGGTAACCACCGGATAGGGCTTTGTCAACGCCAGTGCCGCCTCCTCCTGTCAGCCGCCGAGCCTGGTTAAGGCCGCACGCGCGTCCCGTACCGCCTCGGCATCAGTGGCCGAACCGCTCGCGTTGGCGGCGATTCTGTAATGGGCGATCGCCTGGGCGCGATCGCCAACAGCCTCATATGCGCGCGCGAGATTCACGTTTGCTTGCGCGCTGTTAGGGCAGGCGGTCAACGCGTCCCGGTAATAACCCAGCGCACCGCTGAAATCACTGGCCGCAAATCGTTCGCCGCCCTTGCGTGTCGCCTCTCGCATGATGTTGTGATCGCAGGAGCCGGGCGCTAACGATTTTTGACTGTAAGCTGGAGGCTGGGTCTGAAGCGCGGCAACTTCCTGCTTGAGCTGGTCGAGTTCCGTCTGCTGACGCTCGAGCTGTTGCTGGTTGGCTTTCAGCAAGGTGTCATTAAGACAGCCGGAAAGCAGCGCAACGAGCATGTACAGGAAACCAACAGGAACCTTTAGCATCTCTCTAAGTTAGGCGTACAGAATCAACCCATGTCAATCGATTCGGAGCATCCACCCATTGAAACCCTACGCGTATCGCCATGTCATGATTGCCGGTGCATTCTGCCTACTCATCTGCGGAATCGCGCGCGGCGACCAGGCCGCCCCGCGGCTGCAGCCATCGCAAGCCCTTCAGCTACTGCTCGACGGTAACGGAAGATACGTCAAGAATCACGCCGCGCATCCCAATCAGCGGCCTTCAGATTCGCCGCAGCATCCGCTGGCCGTGATCCTCTCATGCTCCGATTCCCGGGTGCCTCCGGAAATTATCTTCGACCAGGGCATCGGCAATCTCTTTATCGTCCGCGTCGCCGGCAACACGTACGATCGGTTGGCGCTGCAAAGTATCGAGTATGCGGTCGGGCATCTTGGCACCACGCTGATCATTGTAATCGGCCACGATCAATGCGGCGCGGTCGGCGCGGCCGTCAAATCATATCCCGATCCGCGAGCCGGACCGATGCTCGCGAATATCTATCCGGCGGTGCGAGCGGCAAGAGAACAAAGCGGCGACGAGCTCTCGAACGCGATCGATAATAACGCCATCCTGATCGCCAGAAGCCTTGAGCATGAAGCCGAGCTGGCAGAAAAGGTTAAAACCGGCCAGCTTCAAATCCGACCCGCGCGCTACATTCTAAAAACTGGCGCAGTGAAGCTGCTGCCCAAAAATTAGTAGGGCAGGCGTCCCTGCCTGCCGTTGATGCGGGAGCATCTTTTGCTCCCGCCACCACTATTGTCTGGACAGGCTTTCGAGCATTCATCGAGCCACAGCGTTTATCCAAAAGGATGACAGACTGGAAAGCCTGTCCCTCTCGGACTTTTTTCGGACAGCACATTTCCCCGCTCGAGCATAAAACTCACTTTATGATGTCTCTATTGTACGCCGAGTGATAGAAGAGGGCAGTCAATTACTCGGTCCCAGGGCGTTGCTGGAAGAATTGAACAGTTAAAGCTACGATCCCCCGTCGATGGGGCGATTTGGAAAGGAGGTACGCCATGCCATTGTATGTTCACCTGGTGAAGATGACGCGAGAGGGTGCGGGTAAAATCCGCGACTTGGCACCGGAATATGGCAAGGTCAAAGCATTTCAGGACTCGTTGGGAGCGAAAAGGATTTGTACGGTCGCGTGCTTCGGCGAGTATGACTTCGTCGACGTGCTGGAGTATCCGAACGAAGCCGCGGCCCTCAAAGGAGCAGGCTATTCGGCCTCAACCGGTCTGGTTCAAATCCAGACCCTGCCAGCCTGTCCGATCGAAGACTTCTTGAAGTTAATGAGTGAACTGCCGAGGTAGAAGATTCAGACCGAGGGCTTCGACACTGCGGATTTGAAAGAAGCTAAGGCGCTGCTCAAAGAGCTAGCGCGACGTCGCCCGTCAACTAAGGGAGTATACAGGAACGCTTCGATCTGAAGTGGCACAGGCTTTAGCCTGTGTTTTGGAGTTTCTCCATCTTTGTCCACGGCCTCCCGTCTTGTCATCCCGAGCGAGCCGGAGCGCCAGCGGAGGCAGAGCCTGCCCCGAGTCTGTCCGAGGGGAGGGATCAACGCGAAGCGATTCATTTTGCTCGGCCGCTCCAGGCAAATCGCTCCGCGTTGATCCCTCCGCTACGCGGCAAAAGAAGGCCGCTCCGATCGGGATGACCAAAAAAACGCGTCGAAATGCAGATTGCGAGCGTTAAATGTAGAAACTCCAGGCACAGCCTTCAGCCTGTGTTTCTTCAAACCTCTACGGGTATTCCACTTTACGGAGATGAGTTATGGCGCAAGCGCAACAGAAGCCAGTTGCAGTTGTGGTCGGGGTGGGGCCCGGAACCGGAGCCGCCCTCGCCCGCCGTTTTGCCAAGGGCTACCGGATTGCGCTGGTCGCGCGCAGTGCCGATTATCTAAAAACCCTCGCCGCTGAGATTCGCGCCGACGACGCTGAGGTGCTCGAAGCACCAGCGGATGTCGGCAATTTTTCTGAAGTGGCCGGTGCGTTCGCGGCGATTCGCGAAAAGCTCGCCGAGCCGGAGCTCCTGCTCTACAACGCCGGCAGCGGTGTGTGGGGCACTATCGTCGATATCACGCCGGAGCAATATGAAGCGGCGTGGCGCGTCAATGCACTCGGCGCGTTTTTATGCGCCAAAGAGGTCGTTCCGGCAATGGTCGCGGCTGGACACGGCGTAATACTGTTTACCGGCGCGACCGCCGGCGTCAAGGCGGGCCCACGCTCGATTGCATTCGGCCCGGCCAAGTTTGCCATGCGGGGTCTCGCGCAATCGTTGGCGCGCGACCTTGGTCCGCGCGGGATTCACGTCGCCTGGATCAATATCGACGGTGGAATTGATATTCCACGCGTTCGGCGGGGTAATCCACATTTTAAAGACGAGGACTTGCTCAAACCCGAGGCGATCGCGGACACCTACTGGCACCTGGCGCATCAGCACCGCAGCGCCTGGACGATGGAACTCGAACTGCGCCCGTTCAAAGAAAAGTTCTAGCTTAAGGAGCGCCCCTCTCTATCAGTGTGCGCCGGGCCCAACGATTACGCCTTGGAAAACCGTGGCCTTGCGCCCGTCCACTGTCGTCATCGTCAGTTCGCAGACGTAGCTCCCCGGCTTTCGATAGGTATGAAAGATGTACATCTCGGGCGGCAGCGATGAAACGGCGCCGTCGCCGAAATTCCATGAGTAGGTCAGAAAGCCCAGGCCCTCGGGATCGTTGGCGAGTACGAAAAAACCCACCGCCAGCGGCGCACTGCCGTAAGGCGGCGATACCATCATCGAACCTCGCACTGGTTGCGGTATGTGCAGATTTGAAATCGGCGCCGGCGACTCATTGTCGGACGGACTCGGCGATGCCATCGGGCCCCCTCCGTTCAATTCGCTACCTGCCTCAGGTCCCATTTGCGTCTCGGGCCCCATCTGCGCGTGCGCCGCAATTAGCGGCAGGCTCACGACAAACAGCATCGCAAGCAGAAAGGGGCTGGGAACGCGGAGCGAGATGCGAGCAAGAACGACTCGTCGCGCTTCCTTGTTCTGCAGCGGCGCCTTCATTGCAGGGCCGGCCGAACTCTTCAGGAGGTGCCGAACTTGGGAACCTCTACTCACCTGACAGAGTTTATGCAAACCGGCTTGAGGCGTCGAGATGCTGGCGGATAGCAATCACAGCGGACAGCCGTTGATTATCTCAAGCGCGACCCGTTTGCCGTGGCAGAGGCGCCGGCACTACAAATAGATGGCGAATGCATGCACTGCGCCCAACGGCTGAGCGGCAGCGGAGGAGTGAGAGTTCGATGGATATCAGCCTGATATACGAACTGGAAACATCTGACCCTAGCGATGCGGGGGTCAAACGTACCTATGACCAGTGTATCGAGCAGGTCCAACTGGCCGACGAACTGGGCTATCGCGCGGTCTGGTTCACCGAACATCATTTCCTGCCGCGCTTTTCCTACAGCCCGGCGCCTGAGGTCTTTCTCGCCAATCTGGCGGCCAAGACCCGTAGAATCCGGCTCGGTCATGGCATTGTGCTGCTGCCTTTTCGCATCAATCATCCGTTGCGCGTCGCTGAAAGGATCGCGGTCCTCGACATTCTCTCCGACGGGCGGGTTGAATTCGGCGGCGGCCGCGCGATTTCAGAGTCCGAACTTTCAGGCTTCGGCGTCGACGCTGAAGAAACTCGTCCGCAATGGGAAGAGTCGCTCCGGATGTTGCCCAAAATGTGGACCGGCGAGACTTTCGCCTGGGACAGCAAAACGCTCCCCGTGCCGCCGCGCGAAGTAATTCCGAAGCCGTTTCAGAAGCCACATCCGCCGATGTGGGTCGCGTGCACTCAGCCGGCCACGATCGAATTCGCCGCCCGCCACGGACTGGGCGTGCTAGGCTTCGGCATCGGCCAGGGTCAGTCCAACGACTACGTCCGGATGTATCGCGAGCAGATCAAGCAGGCCGACCCGATTGGGGCATTCGTCAACAACCGCTTCGCACTGTTTGTTCATTCGCTATGCTGTCCCACGGATACAGAGGCGCTTGAACTTCAGGGGCCCAACTTCAAGCTCTACAACGAGCAGGTGCGAGCGCTGTTCGCGCCATGGATCGACGGCAAGGCGCCGCATTCCTATGAATGGTTCATGAAGTTCTTCGCCGACCAGTATAACCAGTCGCAAGCCATCTCGATGGAAGACATCGTCAAGGCGGGCGGCGCTTGTATCGGCAGTCCCGACACCTGCCTGCGCGTTTTGCAGCATCTCAGTGATGCGGGCGTCGATGAGGCGCTGCTCTTCATGCAAAGCTACACTACCCCGCACAATGCCATCATGCGGTCGATCGAACTCATTGCGAAGGAAGTTAAACCGAATTTGACATAGGTATTGAGATGGGTATGCACGACCCAGTTCCGGAATCAGCTGGGTACGAGAACAGACGGCTCCACGGTATGTTGCCACTCTTCGTATGCGATCCTAGTTCCATGACCGCCATGCCGAATTCTGTCATTCCCGCGCTCGTGGCTGCCGCGTGCGAGGAATCTCGCGTCTTCGCCATCCCCCGCGCCGGCCAGACCTCGCCGACACCTACGATAAACCAAGGCCAGTCGCCCTCGATGTTCCGGGATTCGCCGGACACGCGCGAGAATGACAGCCACAGAGTGAAAACAATGAATCAACTGAGAATTCCTGCTGCATTCATGCGCGGTGGCACCAGTAAGGCGATCATGTTTTTGGAACGGGACCTGCCGCGCGACCGCTCGTTGTGGGACCGCATCTTTATGGCTGCGCTGGGCAGTCCCGATCCCAATGGACGCCAACTCGACGGAATGGGCGGTGGGCTTTCGTCGCTGTCCAAGGTCTGTGTCATCGGCCCATCGACGCGCCCAGACGCTGATGTTGACTACACCTTTGGCCAGGTGGCGATTCGAGGCGGCTCCATCGATTACAGCGGAAACTGCGGCAATATGTCGTCCGCCGTCGGGCCGTTCGCGGTCGACGAGGGCCTGGTCAAGTCAAACGGCACAGAAGCGGTGGTTCACATCCACAATACCAATACTCACAAGATCATTGTCTCGCGTTTCGCCCTCGACAATGGCCGCGCGGCCGTCGATGGCGATTTTGTTTTGCCCGGCGTCGCCGGGACGGGGGCTCCGGTACGGTTGGATTTCCTCGACCCGGGCGGCGCGGGAACCGGCAAGTTACTCCCGACCGGAAATCCTCTCGATCAACTCGAATTCCCTGATCGAGCGATAGAAGCTTCGCTGATCGACGCGGCCAATCCCTGTGTCTTCGTGACGGCCGAAGCGATGGGGATGAGCGGTACCGAGCTGCCCGACGAGCTTGAATCAAATCGTGATTTACTCGAACGGTTGGAGGCGATTCGCATTGCCGCAAGCCGCCGGATGGGTATCGCGAAGACGCCCGAAGAAGCGGCGCGCAAGCCGAGCATCCCCAAAGTTGCGATGGTGACGATCCCAAAGGATTCTCGCACGCTGTCGGGCGAACCGCTGTCAGCCGATTCCGCGGACGTTACTGTCAGGATGATTTCGTTGGAGCAGCCTCATCGGGCAGTGCCGCTGACCGGTGCAATGTGTCTGGCGGTGGCGTCGCGAATTGAGGGCAGCCTCGTCCACCGCATTGCGCGCCGGCCGACTGGAATGGACGAGCCAGTGCGGATTGCGCAGCCTTCGGGCCTGACCGTAGTTGGCGCATCGGTGCGCCGTGAAGGCGATTCATGGCACGCCGAGCAGGCAACCGTGTACCGCACCGCGCGCCGGCTGATGGACGGGGCGGTGTACGTCCGCGCGTCGGCCCTCGCATAGTTGCCCTTCTTGAACTGACCAATCGAAAGAAGGTGGCGAGATAACGGGCATACCGATTTTATTGACGCCTCACCACAACGGGCAAAAACGAGGCAAACGGCGGTTTCCCTGGAACGGAAGCGACGTGATATCGTCGATTTAGGAAAGCGCTTCAACGACACATCAGGCAAGGCGAGGAGTCGCCTTTTATCCGCTTAGCAAGAACACTGCGCGGCCTCACCGTGGCACGACAAGCCGAATCATTTACCCTGGCGAGCGGCGCTTCCGCCACTACAACCGCTGCTGTGCAATCGCCGGCGGTCCGGATAGATGATGATTTTTATGGATGGTTGCTCGATCAAGCTTCGGCGCTGCAGCGCTTACAGCCTGACTCGCTAGATTGGCGAAATCTGGCCGAGGAACTCGAAGCGATGGGGCGCAGCGAGGAAAATGCACTCGAGAGTTATCTAGTTGTATTGCTTAAGCATTTATTGAAATGCCGCTATCAGGCCGGGAAAAAAACACCTGGTTGGGAAGCATCAATAGAAAATTCACGAGAGCGAATAACGCGTTTGTTGAAACGGTCCCCCAGCCTCAAAAGTGAGATAGATGAGACATTTCGCGCGGCTTATTCTCTTGCTCGCCGTAAAGCTGGTGCAGAAATGCGCTTAGGGAAAGATGAATGGGACCAACATCTTCCGCAATCGTGTGAGTGGAGTCTCGACGCCGTTCTAGACCCTCTGTTTTGGCCAGTCGCTTCGATCAGCCACGACTAAAAGCATCATCGGACTTCTCAGCTCACGGTCTCTTTCTGTTACGAAGCGCGCACTTCAAACCGGGTTGCGGGCTAACAGGCCGCGGGCGATTACCAGCGCCTGAATTTCGTTGGTGCCCTCGCCGATCATCATCAGCGGCGCATCGCGGTAAAAGCGTTCGACCGGGAACTCGGCCATATAACCGTAACCGCCCAGCACCCGCATCGCATCGAGCGTCATCTTGGCGCAGGCTTCGGAGGCGAACAGCTTCGCCATTCCAGCCTCGACGTCGCATCGCTCGCCCGCATCCTTTTTTTGCGCGGCATTGTCGACCAACAGCTTGGCCGCCTGGAGCCGCGTGCCCATATCGGCCAGCAGAAGCTGCACCGCCTGATGCTGGGCGATAGGCTTGCCGAACGCACTCCGCTGCTGCGCATAACGGATCGCGTTGTCGAACGCGGCCTGCCCGACGCCGACGGCGCGGGCGGCGACGTTGATCCGGCCGACTTCGAGCGCGCTCATCACCTGTTTGAATCCTTCGCCCTCGCGATTGCCGATCAGGTTGCCGGCCGGTACCGGGAGTTCCTCGAACAGCACTTCGCAAGTATCCAGTCCCTTGTAGCCCAGCTTCTTCAGTGGCCGGCTGACGGTCGGCCCCTGTTCATTTTTTTCGACGGCGAACATGCTGATTCCGGCATATGGGGGCTGCGCGCGGGCGTCAGTTTTCGCCGCGACGGCGAGCATCGTGCCGTAGCGGGCATTGGTGATGAACATCTTGGTGCCTGAGAGCATGTAATTGTCGCCGCGGCGCATCGCCGTCGTGCGAATTGACTGAACGTCACTACCGGCATGCGGCTCGGTGAGCGCAAGACCTCCGCGCTTCTCCCCAGTCGCCATCGCGGGTAGAAAACGGGTTTTCTGCTCGTCGCTGCCATGGTTGGCGATGATATAGGCCATGATCAGATGGCTGTTGATGACGCCGGCGAGACTCATCCATCCGCGCGACAACTCCGCCATCAATCGCGCATAACTTACGAAACTGAGACCGAGGCCGCCGTAGGCTTGCGGAATGGTCGCGCCGAACAGGCCCAGCTCCTTCATTTTGGCGACCAGCGCATGCGGATACTCGTCGTTATGTTCCAGCTCGCTCGCCACCGGAATCACCTCACGGTCAACGAACCGGCGAACGGCCTCGACTACCTCGCGGTCCAACGCTTCATCCATTGCTTAATTCCCTGTTGACCAAGTGCTGTCGCAGCTTAACGCCTGAGAGTAGCAACCCGAGTAACGCGCCGACAATCAGAGTGCGCACGCACTCTTTCTGGCGAAGCAGAGAATGAATCGGGATTCTCCGCGCGCCAGACCCGCACGAGAATGACAGAAAGACTCGCCTCTTCTTTGTATTCCCGCGCGCGGCTGCCGCGCGAGAATCCCGTGCCCGGACGCACCAAGCCTCGAGCGGTTGTCACACGGCCGTAACAATTGCTATGGTAAGTGTCGGATTGACGCAAACGTGGCGCGCCTCCCCGACCCCTGTCGGCAGGGTGCGACTGGCTTTCAAGCCAGCCGATAGCTCCAACGCTGTCCCACAAAGAGGAAGCGGCTGATGAATATGCAAACCGTAATTACTGGAGCCGAGCTCCACCAGAAGTTGGGCGCCTTGCACGACTCCAGTTACACCCCCGAGGTCTGTGACCGCTACGCCGTGATTGTCGGCGAGATTATGCGGCTCAAGGCGGAACGCGGCGCGATTGTGCTCGCCCACAACTATCAGAGACCCGAGATCTTCGAGGTCGCCGATTTTATCGGCGATTCGTTCGAACTCGCGCGCAAAGCACGGGAAGTTGAAGCGGCCGAGGTAATCGTCTTTTGCGGGGTTCATTTTATGGCCGAGACGGCAAAAGTTTTCAATCCTGAGCGGATGGTGCTCTTGCCCGACATGCGCGCGGGCTGCTCGCTGGCGGATTCGATCACGGCCGACGCATTGGCCGAACGCGCCGCAGAACTACGCCAGATTTATCCCGACCTGAAAGTGGTCTCGTACGTCAACTGCACCGCCGACGTCAAGGCCCTATCCGATGCATGCTGTACGTCGGCCAACGCCACCAAGGTGGTCAATGCACTCGATGCTGACAATATTCTGTTCGTACCTGACCAGAATCTTGCAAATTACGTCCAGAGCCAGACCCTCAAGCGCATAATTTCATGGGATGGTAACTGCTACGTTCATCATCAGATAACACCCGCCGAAGTAGAACGGGCCAAGGCCGGCATCCCCGGACTGGTCGTGATCGCTCATCCTGAATGCCGCAAAGACGTCATCGCGATGGCGGATGCGGTGCTGTCGACCAGTGCGATGATGCGATACGCGCGCGAAAGCAGCGCCGATAAGTTTCTGATTGTTACCGAATGTGGGTTGTCGGACCGGCTGCTGATGGAGATACCGGAAAAGCACTTTTATAAGGCGTGTAAACTGTGCCGCTACATGAAAATGATCACGCTCCCCGGGGTTCGCGATGCTTTAGTGAACCTGCGCTACGAGATCACGATGCCCGACGAAGTGCGCGAGGGCGCGCGGCGAGCATTGGAGCGGATGCTGGAACTTGGTGCCTGAAGAGAGGAACGAGAAGAGACTGCGAATAAGCGTGGAGTTGGAGCAGTTTAAGGGGGCCGGGATGACGACAAACTCCGACGGTGCTGTTGTTGCCGATTCGCCGGGGCACCCCTATCGCGCTGCAGCCCGGCGTCAAGCCCGGCCCAAGGTGGCGGTCGACACTGTTCTGTTCGCGATCGACTCCGGGCAGGTAAAGTGTTACCTGGTGCGCTTGAGATGGGGACCCGCCGCGGGCAAATGGGCCTTTCCCGGCGGACTGGTGCGCGAGGGCGAGCTGCTCGACGAAGCCGCGCGGCGAGAATTACACCAATCCACCGGTCTCAACGAGTGTTACATTGAACAGCTCTTCAGCTTCGGCGACCCGCATCGCGATCCCAAGGCCCACGTAGTATCAGTTGCTTACATGGCGCTCATCGACCGGGCATCGGCGGTGTGCTCCTGCTCGCAAAAATACGCCAACGGCCAATGGTTCGAAGTGAAGGGGCTGCCGGAGCTGGCCTATGACCATGCGGAAATCGCCAAATACGCGGTCCGGCGCCTCAAATCCAAGCTGGAATATACTAATATCGCGTGCAGTCTGCTGCCCCCTACGTTCACCTTTGCACAACTCGAGGAGCTTTATGGAATCGTCCTTGGACGGGCGCTCGACCGGCGTAATTTCCGGCGTCGAATCATGGCGATGAACCTGCTGAACCGGCTGCCGCTGGAGCGTCGTGGAAACCATCGGCCGGCCGCGCTCTACTCGTTCCAGCAGCGCAGCTTGCAGGTCATCGAAATGCTATAGTGGCTTGGTAAAGGGTCATCGATGCACAGAAAATCAAGCGGCGCGGCCAAGCTCTTAGCCGGCGTAATCGTTGCCGCCTTGCTCGGGTTGGCTGGTGTCGCGGTTTATCAGATGCGGGCGTCGGCCGACGCGGCCGCCGCCTCGAACGGCCTCACGCTGAATCCGGACTTGTTCCAGGGTGAGACCCACGACGCCTACCTGGTCGCACAAAAACATCCGGACTTACTGGCCCAGCTTGACTGCTATTGCGGCTGCCAGCAACACGAAGGCCATAAGAACCTGCTTGATTGCTATCGCACCAATCATGCGGCCACTTGCGCGACCTGCACCGGCGAAGCGGTGACCGCCGGGCAGCTTTACGAAAACGGCACCCCGGTCGACCAGATTCGCGCGCTGGTGCGCCAGCGTTATGCGCATGGGGGCTAGTTTTGACGGGACTGGTCGCCAGCTATATTGAGCATTTCACGTACGCAGGACTATTCCTGGTCCTGGTGCTGTGCGGGTTGGGCCTACCGGTGCCTGAAGATCTTGCTTTGGTGACGGGCGGTTTCCTGGTCCATCGTGGAATCACTCAGTATCCGATTACGCTGGCGATCTCGTTCGTCGGAGTGGTAGCGGGCGACAACTCGCTGTTTTTTCTCGGACGCCATTTCGGTACTGGCGTATTGAGGTATCTGGGGTTTGTGCGCCCGCGTTATCGGCAGCGCATCGAACGGCTGAAGATGTTCATGGACCGTCACGGGCCTATGGCGATCTTCTACGCACGCTTCCTGGCGGGAGTGCGTGCGCTGGTTTATCTTACCGCGGGGTCAGTTGGGGTGACTCCACGGCGCTTCTTAATCTATGACGCACTCGGTGCAGTGATTTCGGTCCCAGTTGTGGTCTCGGTTGGCTACTTGTTTGGCGATCAAATCGAATTGGCAATTAGATACATCGGCGGATTCGATCGGTTGGTGCTGGTGGCCGCGGCTGCCTGCATCATATTCTACGGGTCGCACCTGATCCTGGGGCCCGGTGACAGCGACAGCGGTACCGTGTAATCGCCGCGCTCGGCCACTGGCATAGCACCTCGCGGCCAACTCCAATCTGACCATGCCAATCGCGCTGCCCGCACTCAATCTAAAAGCCAAGCTGATCCTGCTGATGGTAGTGCTTCTCGCACTCACGCTCGGCGCTGAGATAATCGTCAGTTTGCGCGCGGAGGAGGCGATTATCCGGACCACTCAGCGCAAGGTCAAAGACCTCGCCAGCGTTATTCAAATCAGCGTGCAGGAACTCACCTCGGTTGAAGCGACTGATCGCGACCGCCTGCAAAATTATGTGACGCGGTTGCGGACGCAGGGGCTCGAAGTCTCAATCGCGTCAGATAAAGACCTCATTATCAACAGTTCGAATCCCAAATTAATCGGGGCCGCGCTTGATCCGGAAGTAGTGCGCGCGCTGATGTCATTACGAGGCGGCACCCACAATGAACCGGTCGCAGTGCCGGCGGCCAAGCTGGGGCTCCCGGGGGCGCAGAGCACAGTCTATTTCATTCCGGTCGAAGTTGAGGATCATCTGCTCGGCTACGTTCAGGTATTGGCCAACTTCGGGGATTTCGAGCAGCCGCTCAGGGATTATCAATTCCGGCTGGTCATGCTCGGGCTTGGCATATTTGCGCTCGGACTGGTCTTTGCCTACGTACTGGCACAACGCTACGTGAAACCAATTCATACGGTGGCCTACGCCGCACAGAACATTCCGGCGCATGGACTCAAGCCAGTGCCGGAGTCGCGCCGCCGCGACGAAATCGGTCTGCTCACACGCAGTTTCAACGAGATGGTCGCACAATTGCGCCGCGCCCATGAACGCGAGGCGGAACTGAACCGGCTCGAACGCTTCACCGCGCTTGGCCAGCTTGCCGGCGCGCTGGCGCACGAGATCAAAAATCCGTTGAACTTCATCAGCCTCGCGCTGGATCAATTTCGCACGCGCTACGGACCGCAGCTTTCCCGCGGACGCGACGATTTCCTGCGCCAGCTTGGGATGATGAAGGACGAAATCAAGCGGTTGTCAGAGATGGTGCAGACGTTCCTCCATTACGGGCAACCGATCGAGATTTACCCGGCACCTACCGACCTGCGCCAACTGGTTGAGGGCGTGCTGGCGCTCAGCGATTCGAAGCTCAAGAGCCAGGGTATCGAGGTGCTCGAGGAAGGCACTCAGGCGCAGACGATACTCAACGTCGATGCGGAGAAGGTCCGGACCTGCTTTGTCAACGTCGTGGCCAATGCGACTCAAGCGATGCCCGAGGGCGGCCAGCTCAAGGTCGAATTCACGCGCAACGACGGCCGTTTCATCGTGCGGTTTTCCGATACCGGTCCGGGCATCGACCCCGAAATTGCCGCCCACGTCTTCGAGCCGTTCTACACGACCAAGCGCGAGGGAATCGGTCTGGGGCTGTTCTTCTCCAAGGCTATAGTCGAGAAACACGGCGGTACCATCACCATCAGCGCCAACGAGCCGCCGCCGGGCGCGAACGTGACGTTTACCTTTCCGGCGGAAGGAATTCACAGATCAATATGACCCAGCAGGCCTCGGTATTGGTGGTCGAAGACAACGACCTGGAGCGGCAAATCACCGCGGAAACTCTGCGCGAAGAAGGCTTCGCGGTCGAGGAGGCTGCGCTTGCCAAGCGCGCGCTCGAATTACTCGGTCCCAGCCGCTTCGACGTCGTACTGACCGATCTGATGATGCCGGGTATTTCGGGCGAGGAACTGCTGGTCAAAGTCAAGGAGAAATATCCAGCCACGCAAGTGGTGGTGTTGACGGCGTTCGGCACCATCGACAGCGCGGTCAATGCGATAAAGCAGGGGGCGTTTTATTACCTGACCAAGCCGGTCGACCGCGAGCCGCTGGTGATGATTGTCGCACGCGCGGCGGAGCTGGCGCGCGAGAAACAGGAAAATCTGCTGCTGCGCAGTGAAGTCGAAGGCAAGCTCACGGTCGAGGGCATTATCGGGCAGGATCCCGCGATGCGCGAGATGGTCCGTATCGTGCGCAAGGTCGCCCCGTCGAATTCCACCGTTTTGATCCAGGGCGAGAGCGGCACCGGCAAAGAAGTCGTCGCACGCGGCATCCACCGCCTGTCGCCCCGCGCCCAACGCCCATTTGTAGCCATCAACTGCTCAGCGATTCCGGATAACCTGATCGAAAACGAGCTGTTTGGTCACGAGCGCGGCGCCTTCACCGGCGCCACCGAGCGCAAAATCGGCTTAATCGAAACGGCCGACAAGTCCACCTTGTTCCTCGACGAAATCGCCGATCTCGGCGGTGGTGTGCAAGCCAAAATGCTGCGCGTTTTGCAGGAGCGTGAACTGCGGCGCGTCGGCGGCAATGAATCGATTCGGGTCGACGTGCGGGTGATCGCCGCCACCAATCGCAACCTCGCCGAAGAGGTTGATGAAGGACGCTTCCGCGAGGATCTCTTCTATCGCGTCAACGTGGTGACCATCACGCTGCCGCCGCTGCGCGAACGCCGCTCGGATATCCCGCCGCTCGCCAATCATGCGCTCGCCCGTTTCACTCATCTAGCCAGTGGCCGCGTCCGCGAAATCAGCCGCGAGGCGATGGCGGTGCTGCTCGACTATTCATGGCCGGGTAACGTGCGCCAGCTCGAATCCGCCATCGAGCGGGCACTGTTGTTGTGCGAAGGGGACCACATCATGCCGGGCGACCTGCCGCAGGAAGTGCGCGAGCGCAAGACCGTCGGGCGCGTTGAACGCTCGCGCGGAAACGCCGGGTTCGAAATTCCGCCCGAGGGAATTAATTTCGAGCATCTGGAACGCGACATCATTTGCCAGGCGATGGACAAGGCCGACTGGGTAATCGCCAAAGCCGCGAAAATGCTCGGCATGAGCTATCGCACCCTGCAGTACCGGCTCGACAAGTTCGGAATCAAGAAGCCCGATGCCAAGAACGGCATCACTGAGTAGACCAGTGCGACGAGATGGGAGAGAGGAGCGAGGGCAAGTCTGCGCCTTGCTACATGTGGGACAGGCTTTCTAGCCTGTCGTCTTCTCTTTCCGGTCCCCGGCGCTTTCATCAAGGGAGAACGATGGTGGCTAACTCGGCTAAACAACGCCTGCTGGGAAAGCGGGCGATCGTCACCGGTGCCGGCCGCGGAATTGGCCGATGCGAAGCTCTGCTGTGTGCCGGTCAAGGAGCAAAGGTAGTAGTGAGCGACATCGGCACGGACCGCGAAGGAGCGAGCACCGCATTAAGGGTGGCTGACGAGATAACGGCAGCGGGCGGCGAAGCCATCCACACAACCGACAGCGTCGCCACACTCGAAGGAGCACAGCGCACGGTCGAGGCCGCGGTTCAGTTCTTCGGCGGTTTGGATATCCTGGTCAACAATGCGGGCCTGAGAGCGGGGAACCCAATCGACAAACTTAGTGAACAGCAATGGCACTCGGTGCTCGACAGCCATCTCAAGGCTCGGCCTACGCTGCGGCGAAGGAAGGTATCGCCGGGCTCACGCGGTCGGTGGCGCGCGAACAGGGCCGGTTCGGAATTCGCTGCAACATGATTCGTCCGCGTGCCACCGTGAATACAGGCGGCGGCGAATGGGGTGCGCAGGTATTCCGCAAATGGGCGCCGATGGTGAAGGCGATGGGGCGCTACTGGATGGGCGATCGCGGACTCAGCGGCTTCAAGACACCGGCGCACCCGGAGCAGGTGGCGGAACTGGTGGTGTGGCTCTGCACCGATGCGGCTGCCAATATTAACGGACGTGCGTTTTATGTCGCCGGCGAAGAAGTCGGCCTCTGGTCGGAGCCGGAACTGATTCGCAGCCTCGCGCGGCCGGGCGGATGGGACCTCGACGCGCTCGATGACTTTGCGCGCGACGCGATGACCGGCGATCTCACCAATCCCTTTCAAATTCCGAACCCCCTGGAGGGCGATGACTAAGGGTAAAAGCTGTCAGCCGTCAGTGATCAGCCTTCAGCCAGAGTCAAAGCCGATGCTGCAAGTTAACCAAGGCGCTCCTCCGAAAGCTGAAGGCTGAGTGCTGAGTGCTGAAAGCTTGTGCTTATGTCCAATCCGAAGCGCTCACTGAGGCTCAAGAACATCACCAATATTGCGCGGCAGACCTGGTCGCGGATTTGGCCTGAACCGATGCCGTCCGGCTGGAAGGTTTACCTGGTGCGCAAGACCGTCATTCAGAACGTGCACGGCAGGACGGTCTGCGGAGTTACGCTAGCCCGCAACAGGACTATCCTGATCGGCCGCAACACCGGCCACTTCAGCTTCGAAACGCTGGTCCACGAACTGGCGCATTTACGCACGCTGGAGGAGCAACTCGACCACGGCCCAAGATGGCAGCACGAATTCAATGCAGTCGCCCGTCGACTTCTTGGCAACGAGTTGTCGCGGCATATCTGAGCTGTTAAGAGTTCTTTCTAATCCTGCTGTCGGCTAGAATTCCCGGCTAGTCAGAAATCCGTCGTTTTGAGAAAAAGGAGATTCCGGACAATGCGCCTATTTTCCCTGGTCTTGTTGCTGGTGGCATCCGCTGCTCTGCCGGCGATGGCGCAGAGCACTGTGCCGAGCCCCAAGCATTTCACGCTCGTGTTCGAAAATTCTCAGGTTCGCGTGCTACGAGCGAAAGTAAGCGCAGGCGACAAAACTGAGCCGCACGAAATGCGCAATGCGGTTGCAGTTCCACTAACTGACTACGAAGTAAAAGTTACGACCGCGGACGGAGCTTCACAGAGTGCAGCACGTAAGACCGGGGTTCCGGTCTGGCTGCCGGCCTCGTCGCGCGTGGTTGAGGTGGGTGACCAACCGGCCGAAGCGATCGTAGTGGAGCTCAAATCGGCGCCTTCCGCAGCGAACACCCGGTAACCTCCTCAAAGAGCGGGCGAGGGGCGGCGGCCCGGTAAAGCTGTCAGCCGTCAGCGATCAGCGTTCAGCCGGACTCAAAGCCGATGCTGCAAGTTATCCAAGGCGCTCCTCCGAAAGCTGAGAGCTGAGTGCTGAAAGCTTGTGCTTATGTCCAACCGGAAACGCTCATTGCGATTAAAAAAATCACCGAAATTTGCGCGGCAGACCTGGTCACGGATTTGGCCTGAGCCGATGCCGCCGGCGGCGGAAAGTCTACCTGGTGCGTGAGACCGTCATCCAAAACGCGCACGGGCGACATGTTTGCGGTGCTCCTACCCATAGACTGTGATGAAACATGTTCGCTGCTTCAGGGCGCGACACGGGCCACTTGTGCTTCGAAACGCTGGCTGCACTGACCTTCATTCATAGGTTTGCCGCGATCTTCAATGAAGATCGGGACAACCCTATGGATGTCATGGTAAACCACATCTTTGAAATGGATGAATCAGCTCAAAGCCTGGGCTTCCAGTAGCTATCTGCGCCTGCCGGCGATTCTACGCGCCCGAGGCGAACGCGCCAGCTACTGCTTTGTGGAATTCTTCACGACCACTCCAAGTGCAGCCTCCGGAATGCAGTAAGACGACTGCACCGCCCGCCTGAATCGCAGTTGGGCCAGCTCAAAACTGCCGCTCTTCCGGTCGTTTTGGCCTCATCTTTAACGGGTATGACGATTGCTGCAACCAGTTGGCACCTTCGGGTTTTCATAATGGTGAGCTGATCCGCCAAGCTGTGAGGGGAGAGCATGCGCACTCATATGAGCGCCAACTTTATGGTGTGGAATCGCCGGCAGAGCTGGTTCTGGATGGTGCTCAATCAGCACGGCAACGGCGGCACGATTGGCACCGCCGCTACTGAGGCGGACGCGGTGCATGAGGCCCACTCTACAATCGAAGAAATGTTTGCGCAGCCTCCATCACTTCCTCTAGCGCCGGGCCTGAGTGAGAGAAACGCTGTGATGCTGCTGAATCGAGCATATCCGTGTAGTGCGGCGGCGCTCGGCTGGATGGATTGGTGGGTGAATGTTGCTCATCAGGTAACTGATAGAATGCTTACCCGTTGGGCAGATCTCGTTGTGCGGAGCAGCTAATGCTGTCGTTACTGATAATCGCGGTCATTGTCTTCGCGCTAATCCAGCGCCGCCGCTGCCGATACTGGCTCTGGAATAGCCCGGCCGGGCGCGTCGACGGGCCGGATTACGATTCTGACCACTGGAGCCGGCGCTTCGAGCACACCGCCGAAAAGTTCGAACGGAAGTTGCGGCGCAAACTGGACCGCCAGACGCGCAAGTACGGTGTCGCCAGCGCCGACCCTCATCAGGACGACGCGCCGCCGGCGTTTAAGACCGAGGAGCAGCGTCAGGCCTACCGCCGAGCCCGGCGGCGAGCGGCCGCCGAGGCCGGTTTTTATGTCCATCTGATGTGGTACGGCCTGGTTATCGGCCTCGTTTTCTGGATAAACGTACTCACCGGGTCAGGCTATCTGTGGTTTCTATGGCCGGCGGGCTTCTGGGGCTTCGGCGTAATCAGCCACTTCACCGCAGTATTCGGATGGCGCTGGATTCATCAACGAGTCTTCGTCCCTGCCATCGAACGCGAAGTTCAACGCGAAGTGCAGCAGGAAAAGGAAGTGCTGCGCACCGAGAAACAGGCGTCACTCGATGAACTGACCGCGTCATTCGCCCACGAGATTCGTAACCCGATTGCGGCGGCGCGCAGTCTCGTGCAGCAGATGGGCGAGGATCCGACGTCCAATGAAAATGTCGAGTACGCACGGGTGGCGATGGACGAACTCGCACGGGTTGAACGCAGCGTTTCGCATCTGCTGAAATTCGCCAAGGAAGAGGATTACCATTTCGAAAACGCAAATCTCGCCGGTGTGCTCGACGGCGCCCTGCTCCAGATGCGCGCCAAACTCGAAGCGAACGCGGTCACGGTCTCCCGCTCCTATCTCAACGGACCGGTCGTGCGCGCGGATGCCGACAAGCTGCGCCAGGTCTTTTCGAACATTGTCGACAACGCGATTGACGCCATGGCTGAAGTCAAAAGCGACCGTCGCATCGAACTCGCGATCCAGAGCGTGACCGATCAGAACGGACGCGCCGGGATGGGTATGGTCAGGCTGCATGATAATGGCTGCGGCATTGCCGACGACCGCATCGCGAAGATCTTCAACCCTTTTTATACCTCGAAGCTTAACGGCACCGGGCTCGGGCTGGGCATCGCCAAAAAAGTGCTCGATGCGCATCGCGGCACCATCGAGGTGTCTAGCCGCGCGGGCGAGGGGACCGAGTTCAGGGTTGCGATCCCGCTGGCAGATTCGGCGCGCGAATTCAGCCGCAACGGCAGCGAAAAAGCAAACTCGCCACTGTCCAATGAGCGCGCGGACGCGTCTTCGTCGCGAGGCGACAACGATTCACCGGTGCAGCGATGAGAGGACGGCTGCTAATCGCCGACGACGAGCGCGGAATCGTGGTCGCGCTCAAAGGGCTTTTCACCAAGGAAGGCTACGAGGTCGAGACCGCGGATTCGGGCGAGCAGGCGCTTGAAAATTTCAAGGCCGGCTTCTTCGACGTCGTTATCACCGACCTGAGCATGAAGGGGATGGACGGGCTGCAATTGCTCAAGCGCATTCGCGAGCTTGAGCCGAACACCGCGGTCCTGATGATCACGGCGTACGGCACGCAGCGGATCGCGGTCGACGCGATGAAGGCTGGCGCCGAGGATTATCTGCCCAAGCCGTTCGATAATGACGAGCTGCGGCTCAAAGTCCGCCGGGTGATGGAAACCCAGCTCTTGCGCCGCGCGCACAATCGCCTGCTCGAGCAGGTGCGGCTCGAAACCGGTGTCTTCGAGAATATGATTGGCCGCTCGCGCGCGATGATGACCGTATTCGAAGCAATCGAGAAAGTCGCGCCTACCGATGTCACGGTGTTGGTGCGCGGCGAGTCGGGTACCGGCAAGGAGCTGGTGGCGCGCGCGATCCATTTCCGCAGTCCGCGCGCACGCAGGCCGTTTATCGCAGTGAATTGCGCCGCCTTCGCGCGTGAACTGGTCGAAAGCGAGCTGTTCGGCCATGAAAAAGGGGCTTTTACCGGGGCGGTGGCGCGCCGCGAGGGAAAATTCGAAGCCGCCGATGGGGGTACGCTGTTCCTCGACGAAATCGGCGACATGCCCCTCGAAACTCAGGCCAAGCTGTTGCGGGTGCTGCAGGAAAAACAGTTAGAACGGGTCGGCGGCAATCAGCCGCTCGCCGTTGACGTCAGGATAATCGCCGCCACCAATCAGGACCTGGAAGCGCACGTGGTCCAGGGCCGTTTCCGCGAAGACCTCTATTATCGCATCAGGGTGGTCGAGATTCGCGTGCCGCCGCTGCGCGAGCGGCGCGAGGATATTCCGCAGATGGTTCAGTATTTTATCAAAGACGCATGCCATCGCTTTGGCCTGCCGGAAAAACGGCTAGCTCCGGCCGCGATGCGCGCCTGCGTCGAAGCCTCGTGGCGCGGTAACGCACGAGCACTCAAGAGCAATATCGAGCAGGCAGTGATTCTCTCCTCGGGCAGCGAGTTAAGCGCCGACGAACTCTTTTCCGGCTCATTGCCCGACGGCGTTCATGCGTCCGCCGATCGAGCGCCGGCTTCGAAACCCCATGCAGAGGCCGAGAGCGTCGCGACGTTTCGCGAGGCCAAGGAAAAATTCATCGAGCAGTGGGAGCGTGACTTCTTTCTGAACGCATTGCGCGCCACCGGCGGCAATATCTCACGCGCCGCCGAACGAGTCGGAATGTACCGGCAGAGTTTTCAGCAGAAAATGCGCGAACTCGGCATCAGCACCGCCGATGTCGGCCACCCAGCGAATAGCGACGAGGATTAGCTGTGGGACAGGCTTTTAGGAGAGAACAGAGCGATGCGTTCTGCGTTTGTCATTCTCGCGCGTGTCTGGCGCGCGAAGAATCCCGGAACAGCGAGGGCGAGTTGCTCTGGTGTATCGTAAGCGTCGGCGAGGGTTGGCCCGCCTGGGAAGATGGCGAAGACGCGGGATTCCTCGCGCGCGGCAGCCACGCGCGCGGGAATGACAGAATGGCGCGGCGTTCGTGGGACCACAGCCCGACTCTGGCAGTAGCGACAAGCGTTTCTCGCATGCTGTGCCGCGGCTAACCGCGTACTCCCGCTGACCCACGAGCTAAGGAACACTACGCGGGTTTCGACAACTAAGTACTTAGTAGGACGGCTTTCCAAGCCGTCACCTTAAGGAGGCAACCATGTTCAGGCGTTTCTTTAATCTGATCGGCGGCAAATGTCGCCGCTGGATGCGAACCCGCGAGGCTCGCGATCCCGAGAGCGTCTACGAAGCTGCGATCACAGGTCGTATTCGGCGCTATCAGCAGCTTAAAAGCGCGGCGGCCGGCGTCATCTATTTGCGAAGTAAGCTCGAAAGCGAACTGAAGCAAAAGGCCGCCGAGATACGCGAGGTTAATGAGCAAATCGGCCACGCTGCCGATCTCGACGAGGATCAGTGCGCATTGCTGCTGATCCAACGCAAGCAGACGCTCGCCGCCGATTGCCAACGCCTTGGCGACGAATTGAAGGAACTCACCCGCGAGGCGGAAGAGGCGAAGAAGAACCTGATGGGCTTCAAGGGGGAAATCGACCAACTCAAGGCCGAGAAGGTGCGCATGCTCGCGCGGCTGAAGAATGCCCAGGCGCGTGTGCGCATCCAACATGCGCTCGAACAGCTTTCATCGGAAGACGACGTTCGCGCGCTGGAAGATGTGCGCGATTCAATCCAGCGGACACTCGCTGAGGCGGGCGTCAACCGCGAACTCGCGGGCTCCGAGCTGGAGGAAAAAATGGAGCAGATTCGGCGGCGCAACGCTGAGGCGAAGGCCCAGGCAGAACTCGCCGAGATTAAACGCCGGCGCCGCATGCCCGCCCTGCCGCTACCGGCGTTCGATAGCGCGATAGACGGCGCGATCAGACACTAGATGAATCGGAACGCAGCTTGCTGCCGTTTCATCACACCGCACCCTATTCTGTCATTCCCGCGCGCGTGGCTGCCGCGTGCGAGGAATCCCGCGTCTTCGCCATTTTCTCAGGCAGGACAGTTATCGCCGACCTTTACGATACACCAGAGCAACTCGCCTTGGCTGTTCCGGGATTCTTCGCGCGCCAGACACGCGCGAGAAGGACAACAGAGCGTCGTCGGGCCTTTTAGCACACCACCCGCTCGCCAGACTCACGTCTGGCAACTCGTCGCTGCGAGCAATCGCTGATCATCCCGTCGCCTCGTGACAAACAGCTTTGATATAGTGGTCTGCTGGCAAGCAGCCGCTTGATTGATCCCGGGCACGCCTGACTCGCTGCGCGGCTGATGGGATGGGCAGCCTGGGGTTGGCTTGGAGCTCCGTGAATCGCAGCGGCAATTCTGAAACGGGGGCAGGCGTGGACGCCGGCCCTATTGGTGAAACGATGAATCGTGGTGCGCGAAGCCATGAGGTGCTCGCCATTCTGGTGGGTGGCGGACCCGCCCCGGGCATCAACGGCGTGATTGCCTCTGCCGCAATCGAGGCGATTAATTCCGGCTTGCAGGTGCTCGGGATTCGCGACGGTTATCGCTGGCTGGCTGATGGCGATACCTCACACGTAGTCGCTCTCAACATCGAGGACGTCAGCCGGATTCATTTCACCGGGGGGTCTATCCTGCGCACGTCGCGCACCAACCCGGCGCGCGACAAAGCTACGCTCGAGCGAGTGGTCAAGGCCTTGTACTTGCTCAACACCCGCTATCTCATCTGCGTCGGCGGTGATGACACGACCTATGGCGCCGCCAGAATCGCCGAAATGACCAAGGGCCGGATTGGCGTCGCCACCGTACCGAAAACCATCGACAACGATTTGCCGCTGCCGGAGAATGCGCCGGCGTTCGGTTTCGAAACGGCACGCGCGGTTGGCACTGCGATTGTCGAAGCGCTGATGGAGGACGCCCGCACCACTGGCAGATGGTATCTGGCAATTTCGATGGGGCGAAAATCCGGATCCCTGGCGCTCGGCATGTGCAAGTCTGCCGGTGCCACACTGGCCGTAATCCCGGAGGAGTTTGGCGGCGAAAAATTCGATCTGCAACTGGTAGTCGATACTGCGGTCGGTGCAATCATCAAACGTCGCGCCGCGGGGCGTGACAACGGCGTTGCGGTAATTGCGGAAGGTATTGTCGAACGCCTGGACAAAAGCACCTTTCCCAACAATAGCGGCTCACAGCGCGACGCCTATGGCCATCTGCATATCGCTGACATTCCATTAGGGATGCTGTTGCGCGACAAAGTTCGAGAAGAGCTCGCCGCACTCGGTATCGACGCTACTGTCGTGCCGAAGGACATCGGCTATGAACTGCGTTGCGCCAAGCCGCTGCCTTTCGACGTCGAGTATACCAGGACGCTGGGCTATGGCGCCGTGCGCTATCTGCTAAACGGCGGCTCGGGCGCCTTGATTGCAATCACCGGGGGCCACGTGACACCGGTGACCTTGGAGGAGCTGTCCGATCCGGAAACCGGCCGTATCCGGGTGCGGATGGTGGATACACGAGCGGAAGCCTACCAGGTCGCACGTTCTTACATGATTCGCCTGGAGCCGCGCGACTTCGAGGAACCTCAACTCTCCCGCCTGGCCGCGCACACGAATCTCTCGGCCGAAGCCTTCAAAGCGAAGTTCCTGCCCTCGGTAATGGCAACGGTACAACCCGAAATGTAAACAGATTGTTATTCTGTGTGGCACAGGCTTTAGCCTGTGTCTGGAATTTCTTTCTTTTACAAGATTCCCGAGCAACGGAGGAGGCGGCTTCACAAAATGCAAGTGCCAGTCCCGGGACTTCGTGCAACGGCTGCACGCTGGCAAACACGGCGAATCGCCCGAAATGGTGGTAGTCGTGGCTAACGCACGAAAATCATTCCGAAGTGATTGTCGGTCACTTCACCCGTGGCCCTGAGCGTAAAAATTCGAGGTGATAATTCCACTCGCACCGGCGAACTGACCTTCACCACCTTCCACCCGCCACATCACTGAGCCATGCTGAAGCGTCGCGTCCGGACTTTTGCCGAGGAACCCTGTCCGATAGTGCTGAACCGGGGAGATGGTTCGAATCGCCAAAGCGAATCGTGCCGGCCTCCGTGAAGGACGTTTCTCCGATGAGCGTCACTTCTGATTCGAACGAAGCTTGCCCGCCCGGTGCCGGCATCAGTGTGCCTGTCACGCCGTCTGACCCAACGGCTGAACCGATCGTGCAGCTCGGCGCCGTGGTCGAGGCTTCGATCACTCCCGATACACCGGCCTTTGGTGCCGCACTACCCTTGAACTGCATCGCATAAATAATCTGTTTCATTGCTCTCTCCCGCTGGGCCAGCACCGCCTAGCTTGGCTACGCCGCGCTACTAATTCAATCGACTCCCGGCGGAAAGTGTTAATCAGTCAATTCCGGGAGTTGAGCTTTGTGTTACTCCGGTGACCCTGGAGGAGCTGTCCGATCCGGAAACCGGCCGTATCCGGGTGCGGATGGTGGATACACGAGCGGAAGCTTACCAGGTCGCACGTTCTTACATGATTCGCCTGGAGCCGCACGATTTCGAGGAACCTCAACTCTCCCACCTGGCCGCGCACACGAATCTCTCGGCCGAAGCCTTCAAAGCAAAGTTCCTGCCCTTAGTAATGGTAACGGTGTGCAGCCTGCGATGTGGGCGAAGCGCCTCACCAAGAAGAAAAATCCGGGCGGCTGATTTTCTGCCCGAGGTGGCACGCGGTGAGTCTGCCGCGTTCTCCTTACGCCACCTTCGGCTTCCGGTTTGTGTCGATGAAGCGCACCTCGACCCGTTTGTTCAACGCATTGGCGACGCGTCGCAGCATCGCAAGTGAGTGGCCCTCGTAATCAGCGTCTTCCAATCTGCAAATGACCGAAGCGGTGGTACCGACCAGTTTAGCGAGTTGTTGTTGGGTGAGACCTGCGCGCTCGCGAAGCCGATAAATCTTGCGCGCAACAGTATCGTTGGCCTCGGCTTCCGCCAGCGCTGCCATCCGCCCGGGTGTCCTTCATAGTCCCGCCGATGAATGATCTCGATAGCATCCGTGGTCGGCTTCCGTTTTCTGGCGATTTTCATAGTTCATGATTCCTCAAACGTGTGGAGCTTGGGGTCTTGCTCGTATATTCCTTTTCGCGCCAGTGCGATTTCGATTGCGGCGTCCGGAACTCGATCCTCTTTTGTCAGACCCTGTGTGAGGATTGCCGCCACTCTCCCGTGAAAGAAGTAGAGAATTCGATAGTTAACGTGCTGAAGCGTGACTCGCAGTTCGTATATGCCATCGCGGAGAAAGTCGGCCTCGGGCCGACGCAACTCGTGCCCCTTTTCTGAGGGCCGTTGAATTCTGACTCTGCACTTGTCCTGCGCCTTGGCCGGCAGAGGGTGGAACCACTGTAGGACCGGCACCGCGCCGTCGGCCTCGCAGTAGAAAACAACCCGGGTCCTGGGCACGGCATTCCGTTCTTAGCAAATTTCGCAAAATTGCGAAAGATGGCTCGAAAAAAGCCCGAATCTACGGAACACCACTCTCGGTTGGTGAGCTGCTCACAAAATCGGCGCTTCGCGTTGCAACGCCCCGAGATGTAAGCACGCTGTCGTTGTTTGTGGCACAGGTTCCACCCTGTGTCTGAAATCTTCTTTTTAAAATTCGCGCGCGACGATGGAGGGCTGCGGTACGAGTCTAGGCGCCACATCGCCGGTCCCCTGGATCAGCTGCGGCCTTTGGCCGCCCCCGTCCGTCTAGCGCAAATAGCAGCGACAAGCGGTGGCTCCACGCCTGTCATCCCGACCAAAGTGGAAGGATCGCGCGCCGTCTGCGGCGGGCAGGCGAGCACTTGTCGGCCTGCGATTAACACTGATTCATGCGGTTTCTTCCAGGCTCAGGTCTTTGAATGAGGGGTTCACAGTCCGTATAAGCACCGCCTTGCCTCGGCTCCAGCGCTTGGTCTGCTTTTCGCGGTCGATAGCAGTCACCGGATTATCAAACAGCTTAGAGTAAATCAGCCGTTTGACTCCATTTTTATGGTAAAGCCCTCGCTCAATCCGTGCTGGTATTCATACAGGCGGCGTTCGAGATCCGAGGTAACACCGATATACAGCACTCCACTGGGGCTCGAGAGGATGTAGACGTAAAACTGGCGCGTCGGTCCCAGCAACTCTAGTACAGGCACACTGCAAAACTAAGGCTCGTGCTCCCGCGCGACATCTTTCCCTGCGCGCCGAGGACGGCGCGCGACCCCTCCGCTTCGGTCGGGATGACAGACAAACGGCGCCGCCGCTGCTGCTATCTGCGAGACCGTACACTACGAATGGGCTTTGATGAAATCGATCACCAGCGGATTGAACAGTTCCGGATGTTCAATGAAGAAGACATGGCCGCCGGGCAGTTCCTTGAGCACGGCGTTCGGAATCCGCTCCGCGATCATCCGCGCATTGCCGGGCGCGACCAACCGATCCTCGCGGCCGGTCAGGACCATCGTCGGCATTGTGATGGACTGGAGCCGGTCGGCCGTGTCGTGGCGCTCCAGCGCCTGCATTCGGCGCTTGAGCGCGAACGGCGGCATCGGATGGACCGCGCGAATCTCGTTTACCTTCTCGATTACCTCGGGGCGCCGCTCGATGGTTTCGTCGGAAAACGCCGCCTTGAGCTGAAGCTGGCGCTGTTCAGCGCTGGCCGCACTTCCGGCGGCCATTGCCGCCTGCATCTCGGGTGGAGGTTGAATCGCGCCCTTGCCGCCGAAATGAGTACAGGCGAGGAGCAGGCACGACAAGCGCTCAGGAAAGTTGATTGCCAACTCCTGGGCAATCATCCCGCCCATCGAAACTCCTAATACCGCGGCCCGCCCGATCTGCAGGACGTTGATAAGCCGCGCGGTATCGTCCGCCAACTGGCGCATGGTGTAGGGCTCGTCGGGCTGGTCGGTGCGGCCGGCGCCGCGATTATCGAACAGTACGGTGCGAAAGTGACGCGCAAATTCGGGCGTCTGCTCGCGAAAAACTCCTGAGTGCAGTGTGGCCCCGTGGATCATTACCAGCGTCTGGGGACCGTCGCCGTGCACTTCGTAGTAGATTTCGATGTCGCCTGCACGCTGCCTGGGCATGACCGAACCTTAGCGCGGGACGCGTGCGGCCGCAAAGCCCGACAGCAGCCGGGTGCCCCCGGCGTCACCGCTCCTCACTGCGATTTGTTTCACTCCGTCTTTGGCTAATAGCTGAGCGCTGATAACTGACAGCTTTATTATGATAAGGTGCGAATCGCTTGGCCTGATGGTGAGCCGATGCGCTGTTCCAGGTGCCGGAGCGAAAATCCAGACGGTAAGCGATTCTGCGGCGATTGCGGCGCGCCGCTGACGAATCAATGTCCCCAATGCGGCGCAGATAATCCGCCCAGCAAACGCTTCTGCGGCGATTGTGGGACCACGCTCTCTGCCAACAACGCCACCCCACAATCACCAGCGTCCTCTCGGAGCGTGCCCGACCTTACCATTACATCCGAGGAGACTGCGTGGGACAGGCTTTCCAGCCTGTCATCTTCGACTGACGGCGAGCGCAA
>WNFD01000584.1_pt1 | contig 36113 bp, 30 predicted proteins | sample 5400491 | NCBI WGS metagenome assembly WNFD01 (sample SAMN13153343, study PRJNA577476) | soil metagenome | isolation source: 120 cm saprolite under Douglas fir tree site 2 hole 2 replicate 2 | place: USA:California | collected 2015-04-18 | reverse complement strand
TTCCGGATCACCGAACCGATCGTGCGGCTGCACCAGCTGATCACCGCGCGATCCGAGCCGGAACTGGTGGCCGGGCGGGCAGCCAGGGTCTGGGCCCGCAGTGCCGAGACCGTGGCCGCTCAGGTCTACGGGCCGCATTTCGAGGACATGGCCAGGCGCTGGTGCCTGGAATACGCGGAAGAGGAGACGCTCGGCGGCGCGCCCGGCAGTGTGCGGCCGACCGAGGTGCCATGCCACGAGCACCGGGGCCGCCACGAACTGGATATCGTTGTCGCTGAGGACGCAGCCGCGGGCCGCCTCATCGCGATCGGCGAGGCGAAGGCGGCCAGCATGCCGGTCCAGGCGCGGGAACTGCGGCGGCTGGAGCACCTGCGCGGCCTCCTGCCCAGCGCCCGCGTCGAGCAGCCGCCCAAGCTGCTGCTGTTCGGCCGCTCGGGATTCTCCCCGGACCTCACCGCCGAAGCCGGCGCACGTCCCGACGTAGAGCTGATCGGCCTCGACCGGCTCTACCACGGATCATGAGATAAAAATTTGGCCGAACGGACCGCGGTTTCCGCCGCCCAGTCTGCGACGAGCCCGCGGCTGGCAGGCGCAGTTGTGACGGCACGACTGCGCTGCTCAGCGGTACGAGTGCTCCTCGTCCGGGAAGGCGCCGCTGGTGACGTCGTCGGCGAAGGCGGCGGCGGCTTCGCTAAGGACGGTGGTCAGGTCGGCGTACTTCTTGACGAACTTGGCGGTGCGGGGGGACAGACCGGCCATGTCCTGCCAGACCAGCACCTGGGCGTCGCAGGCCGGGCCGGCGCCGATGCCGATGGTGGGGATGGTCAGGGCGTCGGTTACCTGCGCGGCCAGGGACGCGGGCACGCACTCGAGGACTACGGAGAACGCGCCGGCCGACTGTAGCACCTTGGCATCGTGCAGCAGGTGCTCGCCGTCCTCGCCGCGTCCCTGCACCCGGTAGCCGCCGAAGACGTTCACCGACTGCGGGGTCAGGCCGAGGTGGGCCATCACCGGGATGCCGGCCGCGACCAGCTCCTCGACCTGGTGGGTGACCCGCTCGCCGCCTTCGAGCTTGACCGCCTGCGCGCCGGTTTCCTTCAGGAAGCGGGTCGCGGCGGCCAGCGCCGCGCCCGGGGATGCCTGGTAGGAGCCGAACGGCAGGTCGGCTACGATCAGCGCCCGGCTTGTGCCGCGCACCACGGCGGCGGTCAGCGGGATCAGGTCATCCACGGTGACCGGGATCGTGGTCTCGTGCCCGTAGACCACCATCGAGGCGGAGTCGCCGACCAGCAGCACCGGGATCCCGGCCCGGTCGAAGATCGCGGCGGTGAGCGCGTCGTAGGCGGTGAGCATGGGCCACTTTTCGCCGCGGGCCTTCGCGGCGGCGATGTCGCGGACGGTCACCCGGCGCTCGGTGTTTGCTCCGCCGTAAAGCGGCTCTGGTGTGGTCCGCGGTCCTGTCGCGGCCATGGCTACAGCAGCGTGCTGTGACATTTTCGTCGACCTCCGTGTCTCGTGTCGCCCCAGCGGCGTACCCGGACACACAAATGATGGCATGTCATGTGGCTTCAGTGGTAGAGCCGAACGGTTCTGGAAGACTGGGGCGATGGTCGATTTCGCGGACGTGGACACCCTGGCGGCGGGCTATCACCAGCGCGGCGGGCAGCCCGGCCTGGCGTACGGGATCGTGATCGGCGGCGAGCTGGTGCATGCGGCCGGGCTCGGCGAGCGGCACCTCGGCGGACCGCCGCCGGACGACGGTACGGTCTTCCGCATCGCCTCGATGACCAAGAGCTTCACCGCGTCGGCGATCATGGCGCTGCGCGACGACGGCGCGCTGAAGCTCGATGACCTCGCCGGGGCCTACGTTCCCGAACTGCGTGATTGGCCGCCGGTGAGCCCGGACTCGGCGCGCATATCGATCAGGCACCTGCTGACCATGACCGCGGGCTTCCCGACCGATGACCCCTGGGGCGACCGGCAGCAGGGCCTGCCGCTCGAGGAGTTCGCGAGCTTCCTTTCCAAGGGCGTGCGGTTCAACTGGGCGCCGGGTACCGGGTTCGAGTACTCCAACCTCGGCTACGCGATCCTGGGCCGGGTCATCAGCGCCGTCACCGGTGTGGCGTACCCGGACTATATCCGCCATCGCCTGCTGAATCCCCTGGGCATGACGCGTACCGGCTACGAGGCGGAGGAATTCGAAGTTCCCGGCCAGCAGGCATCGGGGTCCGCAGGCGTCGCCCGCGGTTACCGGCGCTCGCCCGGTGGCTGGTCGGAGGTGGGGTTCGACCCGGCCGGCGCGTTCGCCCCGATGGGCGGGCTCTTCAGCTGCCTGCGCGACCTCACCCGCTGGGTCGCCGGTTTCGCCGGCGCGTTCCCGCCCAGGGACGCCGGGGTCGGCGATTCGCACCCGGTGCGGCGCGCCAGCCGGCGGGAGATGCAGCTGCCACAGGTCCTGACCGGATGGGCCATCGCACCCAGCTTTCCCGGGGATGGGGCGTCTTCGCTTCCCGCCACCTACGGCTTCGGGCTGTTCGTCGACGAGCAACCTGCCTTGGGCCGGATCGTCAGCCACAGCGGCGGTTACCCCGGGTTCGGCAGCAATATGTGCTGGCACCCGGCGACGGGGACCGGTGTGATCGCTCTCGGCAACAGTACCTACGCGGCGATGGCGCCGCTGGCCGCCAGGCTGCTCGAGGCCGTCATGCGGCAGGGCGAGCCGGCCTCCTACGGGCACGCCGTGGCGCTCGCCCCGGCGGAGCCCCAAGGACCCCAAGGACCCCAAGGACCCCAAGGACCCCAAGGAACCCAAGGACCCCAAGGACCCGGTCCCTGGCCGGAGACGCTGGCCGCGCGGGTCGCGGTCAGCCAGCTGCTGACATCGTGGGACGACGCCGAGGCGCAGCGGCTGTTCTCGCCCAACGTGGCGCTGGATGCCCCGTTCCCGGAACGGCAGCGCAGGATCGCCCTGATCCGCGAGCACATCGGGGATTTCCGCGACGATCCGGGGCGGCGGCCCGAGTTCGACACGCCCGCCCACTGCCGCTGGTGGCTGGCGGGGGAGCGCGGCGTGGTCCAGGTGCAGATCCAGCTCAACCCGGAACGTCCGCCCCGGGTGCAGTCGCTCACACTGGCCGTGCCGCCCGCCGCGGGCTCGGCGCTGCGCGTCACGCTGGAATCCGTGGTCGGCTGGCTGAACGGCGCCGACCGCGACTGGCCGGCGTCCATCCCGGTCGCCGACGGAGTGGACACCGGCCTGCTGGCCCGCCGCCTGCGGATGGCCGCCGTCTGGGCCGGCCCGTGCCGCGCCGGCGCCTGGAAGGCCTGCGACGGCACCGCCTCGGTCGCGGTCGAGCTGGCGGGCGAGCACGCCACCATCACCCTGGCCCTGGTCATCGACCCGGAAACCCGCCTGCTCCGCCTGGCCGACGTCGCGCCCTAACCCGCGCCCGCCTTCGCATCGGGAGTCGGTGGCACACCGGGTACGTTCTTGCGTACCCAAGGGCCCACCGACTCCGCCAGCCGCCGCCGGACCGCCCGGGCAAGACGCGGAAACGGGGCATGCACCAGGCCCGTTCGGCCAAATCTGAAGCAGCGCCGCAGCAGGACCCGCGGGGAGTTATGGGCTGAGGCCGAATGTGACCTGGATCACAAAAGATCACCGCCGGGTCGCGGAAATAGATTCCGATACGAGACCGTTCCGTATCGATGGATGCGGTAACCGGAAGTCCTGATCGTGGCAACACACCGCCAGGCCAGCACCTTCCCGGTTCCGCGCGCAAACTTCCGGGGGTCGTCCCCCCGGGCCAGTGCAGCAAGTGATCCGGAAAGGGACACATGGATTCGCAGGCGATTTACCGCCGCCGCTGGGTCATTCTCAGCGTGCTGATCGTCGGGCTACTCGCCATCGTCATCGACAACACGGTCCTTAACGTGGCCATGAAGACTATCGCCGAGCCTCGCGGGGGCCTCGGCGCGAGTCAGAGTCAGCTCGAATGGGCCATCAACTCCTACACGCTGGTCTTCGCCGGCTTGCTCTTCACGTTCGGCGTCATCGGCGACAAGATCGGTCGCAAGCGCATGCTCATAATCGGGCTCGCGCTGTTCGGGCTCGCGTCGCTGCTTTCGGCCTACTCCCGGTCGCCTGACCAGCTGATCTTCGCCCGGGCCGCGATGGGCCTGGGCGGCGCCGCGGTCATGCCGCAGACGCTGTCCATCATCTCCAACGTCTTCGACCCGGCCGAACGGCCCCGGGCGATCGGCCTGTGGGCCACGGCGGTCGGCATCGGCATCGCCACCGGCCCGGTGCTCGGCGGCCTGCTGCTCGATCATTTCTGGTGGGGTTCGGTCTTCCTGATCAACGTGCCGGTGACCGTCGTCGGCGCCATCGCCGCCGCGATCCTGGTGCCGGAATCCCGCAACCGCGAGGCCGGCGGGATCGACTACGTGGGCGTGCTGCTGTCCATCGCGGGCCTGGTGCTCCTGGTGTACGGGATCGTCCAGGGCGGCGACAGCGCCTCCTGGCTGCACCTGGGCGTGCTCGGTCCGATCGTCGGCGGCCTGGTGGTCCTGGTGGCGTTCGCCATGTACGAGGCCCGGATCGAGCATCCGTCGCTGGACGTGCGGCTGTTCCGCGACCGGCGGCTCTCCGCCTCGATCGGGTCGCTCGGCCTGGTGTTCTTCGGCATGGGCGGCGTCTTCTTCTTCACCAGCTTCTACCTGCAGAACGTCCGTGGCTACACTCCCCTGGCGGCGGGGCTGCTGACCGTGCCGTTCGCGGCCGGGCAGCTGCTGATGTCGCCGCGCAGCGCCCGCCTGGTCCAGCGCTACGGGGCCAAGGCGGTCGGCGCGACGGGCATGTTTGTCATGGCCGGCGCCATCGCGGGGTACGCCAGCCTGGGCACGGCCTCGCCGATCTGGCTGCTCGGAGTGCTCTTCGGCATCCAGGGCGCGGCGATCGGCATCAGCATGCCGGCCGCCACCGCCGCCGTGATGGACGTGCTGCCGCGCGAGCGGGCCGGCGCGGGCTCGGCGCTGACCAACACCGCCCGCCAGGTCGCGGTCGCGCTCAGCGTCGCCATCCTCGGCTCGATCCTGGCCGTGTTCTACCGGAACACGCTCAGCCCGTCGCTGACCGGCCTGCCTGCCGCGACCCGGAGCGCGGCGTCATCCTCGATCACCGCCACCCAGGCGGTGGCGCAGCAGCTCGGCGCGTCCGGACGGTCGCTGCTGGTGCCCGCGAACAACGCGTTCGTGCAGTCCATGCACATCACCACGCTGATCGCGGCGCTGCTCGCGCTGGCAGGCGGGTTCGTGGTGCTGCGCTGGATGCCCGGCCGCACACAGCCGGCCCTACCGCAGGCCGCGCCCGCCGGTGATGGCGGCTACGAGGCCGAGCTTGCCATACTGGCAGAAGAAGTCGCGCTCAACCGCGCAGACCGAGAGGGATGACCAGCCATGCAGCCCGTGATCCTGGATCAGGGGCCCGGCACTGACACGAAGACCGGGCCGGCCGGGGGAACCCTGCGCCGGCCCGGTCGTCCGCGCAGCGAGCAGGCCGAACAGGCGATCATCGAGGCCACCCTCGACCTGTTCGCCGAGCAGGGGTTCGAAGGCGTCTGCGTCGAGGCCGTCGCCGCCCGCGCCGGAGTCGGCAAGGCGACCATCTACCGCCGCTGGCCGAACAAGGAAGAGCTGCTGCTCGCCGCGCTCGGCTCGATGAAGTCGCCGTTCCCCGAGCCCAAGGGCGGTTCGGTCCGCGACGACCTGGTGGCGATGCTCACCGTGATGTGCGAGGACAAGGCCGACCCGAGGAAGGCGCGGCGCTACGCGCTGCTGCTCGGCGAGGGCGAGAAATACCCGCGGCTGATGGCACGGTACAAGGAGACGGTGGTCGAGCCGCGGCGCGACGCCATGCGGGCGGTCATCCGCCGCGGCATCGGCGCCGGCGAGCTGCGGGCCGACGTGAACGTCGAGATCGCGATGCTCACGCTGACCGGGATCGTCCTGGCCAAGGAGAAGTCCGCGGACGGGGGCCTAGACGGCGATTTCGCCGCCGGTGTCGTGGACGAACTGCTGCTCGGCCTGGCCGCACGCTAACCGGGCCGCGCTAACGGCCCCCGGAATCGTCGACCAGCGGAGCGACCTCACAGGCCAGGAACCCGACGAAGCGCTCGAGGTCAGCATCCCCGCCGGCGGAGGCGGCGGCTACGAGGGGAGTGCCTCGCGCCAGCGGTTGGTGATGGGGAGGCGCCGGTCGCGGCCGAAATTCTTCTGGCTGATCTTCGGGCCCGGCGGGTACTGCCGCCGCTTGTACTCAGCCGCGTCGACCATCCGGACCACCCGCTCGACGAGCTCCGGGTCATGCCCGGCCGCGACCAGCTCCGCGGTCCCCATGTCCTTCTCGACGTAATCGTCGAGCAGCGCGTCCAGCACGTCATACGGCGGCAGCGAGTCGGTGTCCATCTGCCCGGGCGCCAGTTCCGCGCTCGGCGGCTTGGTGATCGAGTTCTCCGGGATCGGGGGAGTCGCGCCCCGGCGTGCGGCCTCAGCGTTGCGCCACCGGGACAGCTCCCAGACCAGCGTCTTGGGCACGTCCTTGATCGGCCCGAACCCGCCCGCCGAATCCCCGTACAGCGTCGAGTAGCCGGTCGCGAGTTCGCTCTTGTTACCGGTGGTGAGCACGAGGTGCCCGCTCGCGTTGGACAGTCCCATCAGGATCACCCCGCGCACCCGGGCCTGCAGGTTCTCCGCGGGCAGCCCGGTTTCCGGGAACCCGGCCGGGACGAGCTCCTCGGTGAACGCGTCGATGATCGAGGCGATCGGGATCGTCAGCGCGTGCAGGCCCTGCCGCTTGACCAGGTCCTCCGCGTCGCTGACCGAATGCTCCGAGGAGTACCGGCTGGGCATCAGCACCACGTGCACCTGGCCCGGGCCGATCGCGTCGGCGGCGATCGTCGCGGTCAGCGCCGAGTCGATCCCGCCGGACAGCGCCAGGATCACCGAACGGAATCCGTTCTTGCGCACGTAGTCCCTGGTTCCGGTCACCAGCGCGGCGTACACCTCGGCCGGATCGGACAGCCGCGGCCAGAACAGCCCCGACCCTTCCGGCCGCTCAACCTCCGGCCCCCCCGCTGCCTCTGCCGCCTCTTCAATCCCTTCCGCCCCCGCGTCCCCAGCTGGCCCCGACGCCCGCAGCGTCACCCGCTTGATCGTGATCACCGTGCCGTCGCCCGCGTCCACCGGCTGGTCCCCGGGCACCGGACCAGGCCCCGCCGCCGGCAGTTCCAGGTCGGCGACGACCAGCGCCTCCTCGAACTGCGGCCCGCGGGCGAGCAGCGCGCCGTCCGCCGCCACCAGGATCGAGTCGCCGTCGAAGACCAGCTCGTCCTGCCCGCCGATCATGTTCGCGTAGGCCAGCGCGGCCCCGGCCTCGCGCGCCCGCCGCACGCACAGATCCAGCCGCACGTCGTCCTTGCCTCGCTCGTAGGGGGACGCGTTCGGCACCACCAGCAGGCTCGCTCCCGCACGCCGGCAGACCGCCACCGGCCCGCCGTCCTGCCACAGGTCCTCGCAGATCGCGATCGCGATGTCGACGCTTTCACCTTCACCTTGCGGGGGGGCCTGGGGGGGTCGTCCCCCCGGGCCATGCCCTCGCGGGGGGGTCTGGGGGGGTCGTCCCCCCGGGCCATGCCCTCGCGGGGGGGTCTGGGGGGGTCGTCCCCCCGGGCCAGCACCGCCGGCCGCCGGCAGCCGGAACACCGGCAGCGTGTTCCCGGGCACGAAGTAGCGGAACTCGTCGAACACCCCGTAGTTCGGCAGGTGGTGCTTGGCCGAGGTGATGACGACGCGGCCGCCGTGCAGCAGCGCCGCCGCGTCCAGCGGCGCGCCCGCCGGGAGCCCGGTACGCGGCGCCAGATCGGCCCGCCGGTCCAGGTACCCGGTCACGACCGCGATCTCGCCGAGCCCCTCGGCCGCCAGGCGCGCCGCCACGGCGTGCAGCGTCCTTATCGACGCCTCCACGAACGACGCCCGCAGCGCGAGATCCTCGACCGGGTACCCGGTGAGCATCATTTCGGGGAACACCACGACCCTGACCCCGCGCGCGGCCGCCCGGCGGGTCCACTCGACGATCAGCTCCGCGTTTCCGTCCAGGTCCCCGACCGTCGCATTGACCTGAGCAAGCGCGATCCTCAGCGTTGTCACTCCTTCAGCCTAGGCCGTAGGCAGCTGACCCTTCGTGCCCGGTGCTCTGTCATTCATTCGGCCGAACGAGCCGGGTTTCCCGCCCCGGCCCCGCGACGCAGCCTTAACCGCCTGCGCCCCGGACCCGCGACGCAGCCTTAACCGCCTGGAAACACCGGCCGGGCACACTCGCAGGTACGCGGGCGCCGGGCAAAGCCGCGGCCGCCGGAGGCTGGTCTAGCGATGGGGAACGTCTAAGGTGATTACCGTGGATAGGCAGGAAGAATTCGTGCTGCGCACGCTCGAAGAGCGTGACATCCGGTTTGTGCGGTTGTGGTTCACCGACGTCCTGGGCACGCTGAAGTCGGTCGCCGTCGCGCCCGCCGAACTCGAGGGTGCGTTCGCCGACGGGATCGGTTTCGACGGCTCCGCCATCGAGGGGTTCGCCCGGGTCTACGAGGCGGACATGATCGCCCGGCCGGATCCGTCGACGTTCCAGTTGCTGCCGTGGCGCGGTGAATACCCAGGGGTGGCCCGGATGTTCTGCGACATCTTGCTGCCCGACGGGTCGCCGTCGTACGCGGACCCGCGCTGGGTGCTCAAGCGCAACCTCAGCCGCGCCTCCGACCTCGGGTTCACCTTCTACGCGCACCCGGAGATCGAGTTCTTCCTGCTCAGGGAGCGGCCTGAGCCGGGCGCCAGGCCGCAGCCGATCGATACCGGCGGCTACTACGATCACACGCCGCACAGCATCGCTCATGACTTCCGCCGGACGGCGATCACCATGCTCGAATCCATGGGCATCTCGGTGGAGTACAGCCACCACGAGGGCGCCCCTGGGCAGCAGGAGATCGACCTGCGCTACGCCGACGCGCTGACCACGGCCGACAACGTCATGTCGTTCCGACTGGTGATGAAGGAGGTGGCGATCGAGCAGGGCGTCTACGCGACGTTCATGCCGAAGCCGTTCACCGACCACCCCGGCTCCGGCATGCACACGCACGTGTCGCTGTTCGAGGGCGACAAGAACGCGTTCTACGAGGCCGGGGCGGAATTCCAGCTGTCCAAGACGGCCCGGGCGTTCATCGCCGGGCTGCTGCAGCACGCGCCGGAGATCACCGCCGTGTGCAACCAGTGGGTGAACTCCTACAAGCGGCTGTGGGGCGCGGCCGAGCGGACCGCGGGCGCGGGCGGCGAGGCGCCCGCCTACGTGTGCTGGGGGCACAACAACCGTTCGGCCCTGGTCCGGGTGCCGATGTACAAGCCGCAGAAGGGCAACTCCACCCGGGTCGAGTTCCGGTCGTTGGACGCCGCCTGCAACCCGTACCTGGCGTTCGCGGTGATCCTGGCTGCCGGGCTCAAGGGCATTGAAGGCGACTATGAATTGCCGCCCGGCGCCGAAGACGATGTGTGGGCGCTGACCTCCGCCGAGCGTCGCGCGCTCGGCATCCGGCCGCTGCCCCAGGACCTAGACCAGGCCATCAAGGTCATGCAGGACAGCGAGCTTGTCGCGGAGACGCTGGGGGAGCATGTCTTCGATTTCTTCCTGCGCAACAAGCGACAGGAATGGCAGGAGTACCGCCGCCACGTCACCGAATACGAGCTAGCCCGCTACCTCCCGATGCTCTAGCTGCTGCCCCAATCGTTTTTTGCGTTACGGCGTGCGGCAAGACGCCTTTCCACGGTCTTCGGTGCGCGCGCCCGGCGGGCGGCAGCGCGTCGCGAAAACGTGTCGAGTCCCTTGCGTGCGCGACGTTGGACAGCGCGCGCGGCGCGTGAGTTAGGATCGCCCCATCCCATCTCGCCCAACTACCGTGTCCTAGCCGAACTACTCCTGGTGCCGGGCAAAAAATACGGGGCTGATCCTGACGCGGCCGAGAGGTGCCGTGCTCGCTATTCCTCGAAGCGGCCGCCCAGGTACCTGGCCAGGAAGCGCTCGGCCGCGGCGTAGAACTTCAGCCGGTTCTCCGGCTTGGCGAAGCCGTGACCCTCGTCGGGGAACAGCATGTACTCGTAGTCGATCCCGGCGTCGGCGAGCGCCGCGACGATCTGCTCCGACTCAGCCTGCTTGACCCGCGGGTCGTTGGCCCCCTGAGCGATCAGCAGCGGGATGCGGATGTCACGGGCGCGGGACAGCGGCGAGCGCGACCACAGGAACTCCTGGTCCGTTTCCGGGTTGCCGACCCGCTTGTACAGCTGAGCCGCCATTGGCTTCCAGTAGGGCGGGATCGTCTCGAGCAGCGTCTTGAGGTTTGACGGGCCGACGATGTCCACCGCGCAGCAGAACACGTCCGGCGTGAACGCCGCGCCCACCAGGGCCGCGTAGCCACCGTAGGAGCCGCCGTAGATCGCGACCTTGGCCGGGTCGGCCCAGCCATGGTCCACCGCGTACTTGACCGCATCCAGCAGGTCGTCGTGCATCTTGGCGCCCCACTCGCGGTCACCGGCCGCCACGAACGACTTGCCGTAGCCGGTCGAGCCGCGGTAGTTCACCTGAATGCACAGGTAGCCCCGGTTGGCCAGCCACTGCGCCTCGGGATCCCAGCCCCAGACGTCGCGCGCCTGCGGCCCGCCGTGCACGTTGAGCACGGTCGGCAGCCCGGACCTCCCGCCGTCTGGCGGGAAGGTGACGTACCCGTGGATGGTCAGCCCGTCCCGGGCCTTGAACGAGAACGGCTCCATCCGGGCCAGACCGTAGCGCGACAGCTCGGGCCGGCTGGAGAATAGGAAGCTCCCGGTCCGGCTGCCCCGGTCGTAGGCGAAGTACTGAATGGGCCCGGCGTCGTCCATGAAGGCGACCAGCCAGGTGGTGTCGGCTTCGTCGCGGCCGACCGGCTGCGGGTCGCCGGGGTGAAGCGCCCGGATCGCCTTGAAGTCGGGTTCCACCGACGGGTCGAGCACATGGTATTCGGTGCGGTCCTTGAGCACCTCGACGATCTGCGGCTCCCGCGTGTCCGGGTGAAGCATCGCGCCCGCGACGTCCGCCTCGGGGTCCTCGAGCAGCACCTGAGCCTCGCCGGAGGCAAGGTCGATCTTGGCCAGCCTGCCCGTGTCCGTGCCGATCGAGCTGATCGCCAGCAGGTGAGAACCGTCCCCGCTGAATGCCAGTACGTCGCTGGCCGGGGCGTCATCGGCCGGGATGGTGAGCAGGGTCCGCCAGTCGGCGTCCGCGCCGTCCCGGACGAGCAGGTCGAATCCGCCGTCAGGCAGCGGGGCGATCGCGCCGCGGACCACCATGTCCTCGTCCGCGAGCCAGCCGGCGTACCCGGGGTTCTCGATCAGTTTGACCAGCTCACCGGACGTCAGCGAAAGCTGGTAGACGTCGTGCAGCTGCGGGTTGTCGCGGTTGATCCCGACGAGCACCTCGTCGCGGTGGCTCTTGCGGGTGGCGATGATCCGCGCCTGGATACCGTCGAACGGCGTCAGGTCGCGCCGGGCCATCGTCTCCATGTCGACGTCGTACAGCCGCCAGTTCTCGTCGCCGCCGGTGTCCTGCAGGTACAGCAGATGCCGGCCGTCCCGCGCCCAGGCGAACACCCGGACGCCCCGGTCGGTGTCGTCGGTGACTACCTTCGCGGCGTCCCAGTCAACGCCCGAGGTGCCCGCAGCGCCTGCCCCGTCGGCAGTGCCCGAGGTCGCGATCGGCGCGACCCAGACGTTGAGCACCCCATCGCGAGGTGCGATCCAGGCCAGCTGGCTGCCGTCCGGCGAGATGTGCGGGCTGACACGCTCCGGGTTGCCGAAAAGCACGTCGCGCGGGATGAGTTCGGCCATGACCCATGCCTACCACACCGCACGAAGCGCACGGACCCAGCGTCAGTGCGCGGCAGCCTGCGGGTTATCCGCGCGCGCCGCGAGCCTACCGCGGACGCCGAGGTAGATGACGACGACGATGGCCAGGTAACCCACGTAGATCACCAGCTGCAACGGAGTGGGGGCATCGCTGTAGCCGAAGAAGTTGTGCAGCACGTCCCCGAACGCGCTGTTCTGCGACAGCAGCCCGGCCGAGTGCCACATCGGCGCGTTGAGCACCGGCAGCCAGCCAAGCTCCTGCATGTTCTGCACCGTATCGGCCAGCAGCCCCGCGGCGAAGACCATGAGCAGCACGCCGATCACCGTGAAGAACCTGGCCAGGTTCAGCTTGTGACCCAGCCGGTAGATCACGAACGCGACGCCCAGCCCTCCGGCCAGCCCGATCACCGCTCCGCTGAGCGCGCCCGCCGCCGAAGTGGAGAAGATGATCGCCAGGGTGAAGACCACCGTCTCAAGCCCCTCACGGCCGACGGCCTGGAAGGCCAGCAGCCGGAGCCCCCATCGGGCCCGGCCGTCGAGCGCCGCGTCGGCGCGAGCCCGCAGTTCCCTGGACAAGAACCGGGCGTGCCTGCGCATCCAGAACGTCATGTAGGTCAGCACGATCGCCGCGAGCAGATAGGTGACGGTCTCGAAGATCGTCTGGACGCGCGAGCCGGTGTAGCTGCGGATGGTGACATAGGCCACGGCCCCGCCCGCGGTCGCCAGCACCAGCGCGGCCCCCACGCCGAGAAACACGTCACGGAAGAGCTCGCGCCGCCCGATGCGGTTCAGGTACGCCAGCAAGATCGCGACGATCATGCTGGCCTCGACGCCCTCGCGCAGGAAGATGACGAGCGTGGCGAGCATCCGCAGGCCTCCAACTGGACGGGGGCAACTCAAGGTTAGGCCAGGCAAACCTTACTTGAAGTTGGCCCAGTTGGCATCTCCCAGGAAGGGTCTTACCCGGAGAACCAGTGCGCGGGTGCCGGGCTGGTGTTGTGGTAGATGTGCTTCTTCTCCTGGTATTCCTCCAGGCCGGAGGGGCCGAGCTCACGCCCGATGCCCGACTTGCCGAAGCCGCCCCACTCCGCCTGCGGCAGGTAGGGGTGGTAGTCGTTGATCCACACCGTGCCGTGGCGCAGCGCGCCGGCCACGCGCTCGGCCTGGCCCGCGTCCGAGGTCCACACGGCGCCCGCCAGGCCGTAGCTCGTGTCGTTGCCGAGCCGGATCGCCTCGTCTTCGGTGCTGAACCGCTCGACCGTCACCACCGGCCCGAACACCTCGTCCTGCACCACCGCCATCTCCCGGTGGCACCCGGCGAACACCGTCGGCCGCAGGAAGAAACCGTTGGCCAGCTCCGGTGAGGCAGGCCGCTTCCCCCCGGCCAACAGCTCTGCGCCCTCGGACAACCCCAGCGCGATGTACCGCTCCACCTTGGCGCGGTGCGCGGCCGAGATCAGCGGGCCGCACTCGGTCTCCGGGTCAAGGCCGCTGCCCAGCCGGATCCGGTCGGCCCGGGCGGCCAGCTCGGCGACGAAGCTGTCGTGCAGGGATTCCTGTACGATCAGCCGCGCGCCGGCCGAACACACCTGGCCGGAGTGCAGGAACGCCGCGGTCAGCGCGTTGTCCACCACCGTGTCGAAGTCGGTGCCGTCGAAGACGATGTTGGGGTTCTTACCGCCGAGCTCGAGCGCGACGCGGCGCACCCCGTGCGCCGCCGTGGCCATGATCTTCTCACCGGTGCCCAGCCCGCCGGTGAACGAGATCAGGTCCACGGCCGGGTGAGCGACCAGCGCCTGCCCGACCGTGCCGCCCTGGCCGAGCAGCAGGTTCAGTACGCCCGGCGGGATGTCCGCCTCCTCGAACAGCCCGACGAGCGCCACCGTGGACAGCGGGGTCAGCTCGCTGGGCTTGATCACGGTCGTGTTGCCCGCGGCCAGGGCCGGGGCGAGCTTCCAGGAGATCTGCAGCAGCGGGTAGTTCCACGGCGCGATCAGCGCGCAGACGCCGACCGGCTCGTGCGTGATCCGGCTGGTCACGTGCGGCCGGCCCGGATCGACCACCCGTCCCGCGTGCGAGCCCGCGATCCCGGCGTAGTAGCGGAACAGGGCCGTGGTGTCGTCTACGTCGGCGCGCGCCTCGTTCAGCGTCTTGCCGGTGTCCAGGCTCTCGGTGTGCGCGAGCTGCTCGCGGTCCCGCTGCAGCAGGTCGGCGATCTTGGTGAGCAGCGCGGCGCGTTCAGTCACCGTCGACCGGCGCCACGGGCCCTCGTCGAATGCCTCCCGGGCGGCCGCCACGGCCGCGTCGACGTCCGCAGCGGACGCCTCGGCCAGGGTGTCCAGCGGGGTCGCGTCGAACGGGTTGATGGTCTGGGACGTGCCGCCGTCCGCGGCCTCGGTCCACTTTCCCGCGATGTACAGATATCTCACGACTTGCTCTCCATGGCTCGGCTGAACGTCGCCACTATAGATGCGCCCAGGGCGGCTATTACTGCGCGTCCGGGTATCAACTAGTTTTACGGGGTGAGTGGTTCGCGGACCACGCTGGCAGGGTGGCTGGCGCGGATGGGATTCGCGGATGCCGCGCGCGCCGAACGCCTGCTCCTGAACGACCTTGGCACGACCGCGGCCGAGCTGAGGACCGACCCGATGGTGGCCGCGATCGCCGCCGCGGCCGACCCCGACGTGGCCCTGGCCGGGCTGGCCCGGATGTTCGGCGCCGCCGCCCACCCGGACGCCCTGCGCGCCGCGCTGCGTGCCGAGCAGGACTTCCGCGAGCGGCTCATCGCGGTGCTCGGTGTCAGCGCGGGCCTGGCCGATCACCTGGCCCGGCACCCGGTGGACGCCGAGATCCTGCGCGGTACCGTCGCTCGCCCGGATCCGGCCGAGCTGCGCGAGGACATGCTCCGGGCGGTCGGCGCCAAGGACCTCACCGACCCGGTGGCCTCGGGCCGGGAGCCCACGGCGGCGCTGGCCGCGGCGTACCGGCGCAGGCTGCTGCACCTCGCGGCGCGGGACCTGACCGGGGTCGCGACCGTGGACGTGGTGGGTGAGGAACTGGCCGACATCGGGGCCGCGGTCCTCGAGGCGGCGCTCGCCGTGGCCCGGTCCGAACTGGCGCCCGGCGCCGCGCCATGCCGGCTCGCGGTGGTAGCCATGGGCAAGTGCGGCGGCCGCGAGCTGAACTACGCCAGCGACGTCGACGTGATCTTCGTGGCCGAACCGGTCAAGGACGAGGACGAGACCGCCGCGCTGGCCACCGCCAGCAGGCTCGCGGCCGGGCTGATCGGCGTGTGCGCGCGTTCTACCCCGGAAGGCAGCATTTTCCCGGTCGACCCGAACCTGCGCCCGGAAGGCCGGGCCGGGCCGCTGGTCCGCACCCTCGCCAGCCACCGGGCCTACTACGAGCGCTGGGCCAAGACCTGGGAGTTCCAGGCGCTGCTCAAGGCACGGCCGGTGGCGGGCGACATGGCGCTCGGCGAAGCGTACGCCAACACGCTCGGTCCGCTGGTCTGGCAGGCGGCCCGTCGCGAGCACTTCGTTGAGGACGTGCAGGCCATGCGCCGCCGGGTGGAGCAGTCGCTGCCCGCCAGGCAGGCCGGGCGTGAGCTCAAGCTCGGCCCCGGCGGGCTGCGCGACATCGAGTTCGCCGTCCAGCTGCTGCAGCTTGTGCACGGCCGCACCGACGAGACGCTGCGCGCGCCGGCCACGCTGCCGGCCCTCGCCGCGCTGGCCGCCGGCGGGTACGTCGGCCGCGCCGATGCCGACGAGCTGGCCGCCGCCTACCGGTTCCTGCGCCGCACCGAGCACCTGCTGCAGCTCAGCCGGCTCAGCCGCACGCATACCCTGCCCGAGGATCCCGCCGTACTTCGCAGGCTGGGCCGGGCGATGAGATTTAATGACGGGCCGAACGAGCCGTGGTTCCCGCCCTTGGTCACCGGGACCCGCTCCGACCCGGCGGTCGACTTCGATGAGGAGTGGCGCCGGCACGCCCGGCAGGTCAGGCGGCTGCACGAGAAGCTGTTCTACCGGCCGCTGCTCGACGCGGTGGCCCGGCTGCCCTCGGAGGCGGCCCGGCTGACGCCCGCCGAGGCCCGGGCGCGGCTCGAGGCGCTCGGCTACGCGGACCCCGCCGGGGCGCTGCACCACATCGACGCGCTGACCTCAGGCGTTTCCCGGCGCGCGGCGATTCAGCGGACGCTGCTGCCCGTCCTGCTCGGCTGGTTCGCCGACGCCGCCGAACCCGACGCCGGCCTGCTGGCGTTCCGCCAGGTGAGCGAGGAGCTGGGGTCCTCGCCCTGGTACCTGAGGCTGCTGCGGGACGAGACCAAGGCGGCCGAGCGGATGGCCCACGTGCTGGCGTCCAGCCGGTACGCGACGGGCCTGCTGCTGCGCGCGCCCGAGTCGGTCGCCATCTTCGGCAACGACGACGCGCTGAAGCCCAGGAGCCTGACCGGCTTGCGCGCGGAGATGATGTCGGCCACCCAGCGCTACGAGGACGACGCCGAGGCCGCGGTGACCGCGGTGCGTTCGGTCCGCCGCCGGGAACTGCTGCGCACCGCCGCCGCCGACGTGTTGGGTTTCAGTGCTTATCCCGGGGGGGACGACCCCCCCCAGACCCCCCCCGCTCATGGGGGGGCTCCCCGCCCCCCCATCCCCCCCTGGCCCCCCGCTCATGGGGGGGCTCCCCATCCCCCCGTACCCCCTGGCCTGGCGGCGACGGGGGAGGCGCTGACCAACGTCACGCGCGCGTCGATCGAGGCCGCGCTCGCGGTGGCGCTGCGAAAGGTCTCCGCCGAGCTGCGGCGGCCGCTGCCGACCAGGTTCGCCGTGATCGCGATGGGCCGTTTCGGCGGTCACGAGGTCGGCTACGGCAGCGACGCGGACGTGCTGTTCGTGCACGACCCGCTGCCCGGCCGGCCGGAGAAGGAGGCCGCGGACGCCGCCCACGCGGTGGCGGCCGAGCTGCGGCGGCTGCTCATGCTTCCGGTCCCTGACCCGCCCCTGATCGTGGACGCCGACCTGCGGCCAGAGGGGCGCCAGGGACCGCTGGTCCGCACCCTGGCCGCCTACCGCGCCTACTACCGGCGGTGGTCCGCGCCGTGGGAGGCGCAGGCGCTGCTGCGCGCCGAGCCGGTCGCAGCCGACGCGGACCTTGGCGCCAAGTTCACCCGGATGATTGCCGAATTCCGCTACCCGCTGGGCGGGATCGACCATGCGGCCATCCGCGAGATCCGCCGCATCAAGGCGCGGATGGAAGCCGAACGGATACCGCGCGGCGCCGACCGCGCGCTGCACGTCAAGCTGGGACCCGGCGGCCTGTCGGACGTGGAGTGGACCGTGCAGCTGCTGCAGCTGCAGCACGCCCACGCGCTGCCCGCGCTGCGCACCACGCGCACCGGCGCGGCCATGGCGGCCGCGGTGCAGGCCGGCCTGCTGGCCGCCGGTGACGCCGCCGAACTAATGACCGCCTGGGAGCTGGCCGCGCGGATCAGGAACGCGATCATGCTGGTGCGCGGTCGGCCGGGCGACACCCTGCCCGCCCGCCACGGCGAGCTGACCGCGGTGGCCCGCCTGCTCGGCTACCCGCCGGGTGACGCCGCGCAGGCCCTCGAGCAGGACTACCGCCGAGCCGCCCGCCGCGCCCGCGCGGTGATGGAACCTCTCTTCTACGGCTAATCCGGCGCCTGCCAGCTACGCACTGAACCTCGGCAGTTGGCCCTCAGGGCAGGGTCTCGATTAGCTGAATGACCTCGTCGCGCCCGAAGCCGTGCCGCTGGGCGAACTCGATGAGGTCCCGTGTCCGGGCCAGAACCGCGCCGCGCTGGGGAGTGCCGACCACGGTGATGCCCCGGCCGCGCCGAAACTCAAGCAGGCCTTCCTCCCGGAGCAGGTGCAGCGCGCGGAGAACGGTGTTCTTGTTCACGCCAAGCACGGCGGCGATGTCCTTGGCCAGTGGAAGACGCTCGCCGGGGCCGGCCTCGCCGTCCGCGATGGCCCGCCGGATCTGCGCGGCGACCTGGTCGTGCAGCGGCTCGGAGCCGGAGCGATCAACGTTGACATCAAACATGGTTCTAGTCATAGTAGTTCCATGTCGCAGACCGGGCAACGTCGGCCCAGCGCGGGCATTGTGTGCCTAGAGCAGGCTCTGTTCAAGGAGGCACGGCGTCGGCGTCGGCGGCGATGGCTGGCCGGAACCGCCGTGGTCCTGGTGCTATCAGCGGCGGCCGCCGTCTCCGTCGTGACCTGGGCTCACCGCACGGGTCCGGGAGACGGTCGGCCGAGGCCCGCGGGGGCGGCCCCGGCTGCCCGGTCCGCCACGGCCGCCGTGTGGTTTGACGACATCGGCTTGCATACCGGTGACATCTACCCCGGCGGCCGCGTGACCCAGCGTTTCGTGGGTCACCAACACCGCGACCCGGGCGGTCCAGACCGTGCGCAGCCCGCAGCCGGGCGGGTTTGCCATGGGGGGCGCCTTCTCGCCTGGCGGCAGCCGGCTGGCGGTATTCCTGAACGCGGACGCAGGGCAGGCGGCTCATTTGGCGCTGGTGGACCTGGCCACCGGAACCATCCGGGTGGCCCAGGGGACCAGGCTGTCGCTCGGCATCGACATTGCCTGGGCTCGCTGGCTGCCTGACGGCGCGCATCTGATCATGGGTGCGGCGGCCGGCGTCAACTACCTGGTGGAGTCCGCGACGCTGGCCGCCGAACCGCTCGCCGTCGCACCCGGCCGTGCCCATGATCGCGGGAACCGCCTGGACATCAACTACACCACGGCTGTCATTCCGCCGCGCGCGTAGCATGGGCCGCGCTGGCTCGCTATGGGCGGTCGTTGGCTCGTAGCACGCGGAGGGCGTCGACGGTGAGGAAGCCGCGCCAGTCCCGCTCGGCGGCCGGTGACCAGGCTGGCCAGTTGAACGTCCAGCCGCCGTCGTCGAGTTGGGCCTGGGCGAGATGGTCCAGGTGCGCCTTGACCGTCACGTCGTCGAACAGGCTGCGGGCCAGCGAATCGGGCTCGGGCGCGAAGTCGAGCACGCTATGTATTTCGCCGGATGCCTCCGGATCCAGGGCCACCAGATTCCGCTCGATGATCAGCGGACCGATCCGGCCGAAGACCTCGCGGGCCCGGTCCCGGTCGGGCACGTGCTGGAGGAACCTGAGCACGCCGAACATCTCGTACCCGCCCGGCTCCGCGGGGGGTGCCAGGGGGGTCGTCCCCCCGTGGCCAGCACTCAGCGTGCCGATCCTAGCCCACATCACCGCGGTCGCGCGATCGAGCCAGGGGTGGCTGACGCCGCGAGCGTGTAGCGTGCCCGAGATCATGCCGGTGCCGATGAGCGAGGCCGGATGGCTCTCCTCGGGGACCCACCAGGGCGCGTGTGGCCAGCCGGCCAGGCTCGGCTCGACGAAGGCTGCGCCGCCCTCGGCAGGCGCCACCGCCGAGAGCCAGTCGCAGGCGCCCCGGACCAGGTCCTCGTCCCAGGCGTCCGCCTCGTCCAGGACGCGCAGCGCCATCTCCGCGGCGGCGGGCTGGCTGCCGGGCGCGCGGCAGTCCGGCTCGAGCGCGTGGCCGAACCCGCCATCGTCGTTGCGGTAGGCGGCCACCGCGTCCCGCACCGGTGCGGCTGGGCCGTCCTCGAACAGCCGCTGGAACCGGCGCCGGTCCAGCACCCTGGCGTTGGCGGCGACGAAGGTGGCGGCGGCGTTGAAGTCTGGAGTGTTCATCGGCCCATCAGATCACCGGGGCACCATATGCGTATTGAACGAAACGGCCTTCGTCATGGCATGCTGGCCAGGTGGATGCCGAAGCCCGCGGCGTGCGGGACCTGCCTCCCGGTTACACAGAATGGCCGGCGCCCGCCGCGCTGCGGGGCGCCGTCGCGTGCCTGTGGGCGCAGGTCACCACCGAGGACGGGGACCGGGACGACCTCGTCCTGCCCGACGGATGCACTGACCTGGTGTGGGAGCCGGGCCGGGGCGCGTTCGTGGCCGGCCCGGACACCGGCCCGGTGCCCACCACGATGGCCGCGGGCACGGTCATCCTCGGCGTCCGCTTCCGGCCCTCGGCGGCCGGCGCAGCGCTCGGGATTCCGCTCCGCGACCTCCGCGACCTGCGCGTCGACCTCGCCGACCTGCGGCCGGGCGACGCGAGGCGGCTGCCGGCCACGCTCGACCCGGATACGGCCGCGGCCCGCGTGCTGGGCGTGGCGGTCGCCCTGGTCGCCGGCGGCGCGCCGGACCCCGCCGTGACCTGGGCCGCGCGCCTCCTGCGCGACCCGCAGGCGCGCACGGAGGACGTGGCCGCCGAAGTCGGGCTCAGCATGCGGCAACTGCGCCGCCGCTGCCACGCCGCGGTCGGCTACGGCCCGAAGACCCTCCAGCGGGTGCTGCGGTTCCGGCGGTTCGTCTCCCGCATCGACGCCCGCCCGGACGTCCTGGACCTGGCGGCCATCGCGACCGAAGCGGGCTACGCTGACCAGGCCCACCTGACCAGGGAATGCGGCAAGCTATCCGGTCTGACTCCGGCCGCCCTGGCCAGGCAGAGAATGCCCTAGGTCAGCGGCGGGCCTGCCACGCGCGAACGGCAGGCAAGGCCACCGGCACAGCGGCTCCCACGGAGGCGAGCAGCGCCAGGTAAGCGCCGAATTCCCAGCTGAGCCCGGCCAGCGGTACGTCGAGAAACCCGATGAGCACCAGCAGGAACTGCAGGCCGGCGCCGGCCAGCAGCAACGTCTCGTGCGCGATCGGCAGGGCAGCATGGAACTCGTGCCAGCCACACCGCAGCAGCAGGTACGCGGGCAAGAGCAGGGCCATGACCACCGCAATGACCAGGTACCGGTGCGCGGTCGTCCCGCTGACGCCGATGTTCGCGCCGAGTTCACCGACCCCGAACCAGGGCAGGAACAGCGCGACCAGGACGACCAGGCTCGCTCCGCCCACGATCTGGTCGGCTCGGCTGAGCCGCCGCAGGTCTAGCCGGAACTCGCGAGGCCGGGCGGAATCCGGCGGGGGGTGCTGGCCGACCGCGGCGCTCGGGACGTACTGGTCGCCGGGCGTGCGGGGGAACTGGCTGGCCGACGCCCCAAGAGAGTACGGCCCGGCCGGCCCGCTGCTTTGGTACCTCTCGCCCAGGGGCTCGCTGGTGATCGGAGTGCCGCAATAGCCGCAGAACGCCGAGCCTTGCTTGTACACCGACAGGCACTCGGGGCAGGTCACCTGCTCCACCCCCGAAAGCCGGCCAGCGGCCGCGCGAATCTCAACGCCGCAGCTAATACGTCGAATACGGCGTTACCGTCGATTTTGGACATCTTTGCCCATTCCCTTTGCTGATGAACAATGGCTCCGTTGCCGGGGTTAAATGCTACGCACCCGCCTGCAGCCGGGCAAGCGATACCGCGCCTGCTGAGCCATCCGTAATTACCGTCCCTGTGAATTCAGGCCATTACCTTTTATCGGGCGATGAATCATGTGAATTTCCGGCATGACCGCATTTGTCACGCCGGGCAGGATCTCCTCGCGGTCGCGTCGAGCGGCCGGTGGGTGACGGGACGAAGACTCACTCCATCACCGGGAGGAAGGGTGCGGCGGCTCTGCGGCTGCGGGATGGCCGGTGCTGCTCCGGGGGACGAGGCGGGGTTCGAGGACTGTCTCGGCGCGGTCTTGTGTGGGTTCCTCTAGGGCGGTGATGGCTGCTCGGACGGCTGATCCGGCCAGCTCTGCGGCTTCTTGAGAGACGCTCGTCAGGCCGATGGCGGCGAGGCCGGCGACCGGAGAGTTGTCGTAGCCGGTCACCGAGCATTCGTCGGGGATGTGCACTCCGGCCTTGGTGAGCGCGTCGATGAGGCCGAGGGCGCAGTGGTCGTTGAAGGCGCAGACGGCGGTGGGCAGCCGTTCGAGTCGCAGGAGCTCGGCTGCGGCGCGCCGGCCGTCGCGTTCGGTGTCGCCCCCGGTCAGGACGCGGATGTGCGAGCTCAGGCCGCGGCGGCGCATGGCCGCGCGGTAGCCGCGTCGTCGGTCGGCGGCGATGGGGTGGTTGCCGCCGTCGATGTGCGCGATGTCGCGGTGTCCGAGGCCGGCGAGATGGTCGACGAGCAGGGCCTGGCCGCGGTGGTCGGCTGAACGGACCACCGAGACGCCGTCGAGGGTTGCCCGTCGGCCGATCAGGACGATGGGCAATTGCTGTGCGAGGTCACGGAGCTGCGTAGTGGGGAGGTCGGAGCCGAGCAGGATGAGGGACTCGCAGCGGAACTCCAGGAGGGTGTCGACGGCACGCTGTTCGGTGTGGGAGCCGGTGATGATGGAGAGCACGATCTCGTACCCGGCGTGGTCGGCTCCGGACTGGATGCCCTCCACCAGTTCGGCGTGAAAGGTGTTGCGGACGTGCATGGTGACGCCGAGATGCTTCGTGCGTCGCAGCTTCATCAGGCTGGCGGTGCGGTTGGTGCGGTAGCCGAGCTGTTCGGCGGTCGCGAAGACTTTTGCCCTGGTCTCGGCGCTGGCGCCTGGCGCGCCTCGGAAGACGATCGAGACCAGCGCCGTGGAGACGCCGGCCGCCGCGGCCACGTCGCGCATCGTGCCCGCTCGCACCCCGGCGGGCTGTCTCGTCATCGGCGAACTTGTCCCATCATTCGGAGTTTGACTTGACATACGTACATGAGCTCAGTCTACTCTAGACCGTTCTACTAGAACGTTCTAGAGGAGACCTGCCATGAGACTGGGCGCGTACACGGCGTGCTTGCACGACACACCCCTTCCGGAGACCCTTCGGATCCTCGCCGGTCTCGGTCTGGACAGTGCCGAGATCAATTCAGGAGGCTTCCTGCCGGCGGTGCATCTGCCGGTCGAGGACCTGCGATCGAGCGAGACCGCGCGGACTGAGTACCTGGGTCTCTTCGACGAGGCCGGCGTCGCCCTGACGGCGCTGAACTGCAACGGCAACCCCCTGGACCCCGATCCAGAGGGCGCGAGGCAGGCGCAGGACATCTACACCTCGATCCAGATCGCCGCCCTGCTCGGCGTCAAGCGCGTGGTCACCATGTCCGGCGCTCCCGGTTCGGAACCGTCGTCGACGCTTCCGGTGTGGAACGTCGTGCCCTGGCACAGCGCGTTCCTGAAGGTGCAGGACTACCAGTGGAACGAGGTGGGCATCCCGTTCTGGAAGAAGGTGCAGGCGTTCGCCGCTGACCACGACGTCAAGGTGTGCCTGGAGATGCACCCGGGCAACATCGTCTTCAACCCGCGCACCCTGGAGCGACTGGCCACGGAGATCGACGCCACCCATGTCGGCGCGGAGATGGACCCCAGCCACCTGTTCTGGCAAGGCATCGACCCGACGGAGGCGGTGAAGTCACTGGGTTCCCTGGTCTACAACGCGGCCGCGAAGGACACCCGGATCAACCCTCTCGCCAAGGTCAACGGCACCCTCGATGACAGCTTCACGCACGTCGGGGCAGACGACCCGAGGTGGCTCAGCCTCGGCGGTCCGCATTCGCTCAGTGGCTGGCCGAAGGACTCGTCGTGGGACTTCGTCGCGGTCGGTCGCGGGCATGACGTGAGCTGGTGGGCCGGCTTCCTCGACGCGCTGGAGGCGGTCGACCCCGGCATGGCGGTCAACATCGAGCACGAGGACCAGGAGCTCGACCAGATGGCTGGCCTGCGGTACGCCGCTGACACCTTGCTGCAGGCCGCGCGCCGAAAGGACCATATCGGTGACTGACGCGTCCACGACCGAGCCAGTCGGTGTCGCGGTGATCGGTGCGGGCATGGCCGGCCGGTCCCACGCTCACGCCTACCGCACCGCGCAGACCGTGTTCGGGACCGGAGCGCCGCGCTCGGTCACGCGGCCAGCGTGCCGGTCAGTGACCAACGTGAGCCGGTCACCAACGACGACCTCGCCACCTTCGTCGTGGCCTTCGCCAACGGCGCAGCCGGGACGTTCTCGATCTCCCGGGTGGCGCTCGGCCACCCCAACGACCTTGCGTTCGAGGTGTTCGGCACCGAGGCGGCCGCCCGTTTCGATCTGTCCCGCAACGCCGAGTTCGGGTACGTCGACAACGGACCGGACCCGGTGACCAACGGCTGGCGCCGGGTCGTAGTCGGGGCGGCCCATCCGTACATCGCGGCAGCGCAGTCGATGCCCTTCTCCGGCATCGGGCACGGCGGTCAGGAGTACTTCACCTACCAGGCAAGGGCGTTCCTCGACCAGATCGCCGGCCTGGACCGGCTTCCGGCCCAGGCCAACTTCGCCGACGGCCTGCGCAACCTGAGAGTCGAGGAGGCCATCGTACAAGCCGCTGTGACGGGCTCAGCAGTGCAGGTGGGCCCATGACGACCCCGTTGAGGATCGGGATCCTGGGTGCTGCCCGGATCGCTGATGGCGGCATCGTGGATCCCGCGAAGGTTCTCGGCCACGAGCTGGTCGCGGTCGCGGCCCGGGCCGGATCGTCGAGGGGTTCCACTACCTGCACCACCCCGTAAACCAGCGGCTGCGCGAGCTGGTCACCTCCGGCGAGCTCGGCGCGCTCCGCCGGGTCGAGATCGTGCTGGCCATCCCCGCCCCTGCGGACAGCGACCCGCGCTGGTCGTGGGAGCTCGCCGGCGGCGCGACCATGGACCTGGGCTGCTACGTGCTCAACGCCGCGCGCCAGTTCGGTCGCTGGATCGGTGCCACGCCCGAGCTGGTGAGCGCCGACGCCACCCTCAAGGCCCCCGAAATCGATGCGGCGATGCGTGTCGAGCTGGACTACGGAGCCGGGGTGACCGGCAGCTGCACCTGGGACATGGACGCCGGCAACCGGACCATGACCGGGCTGACCCCGCGCGGCACCTAGCGAGGCTGCCCTCAGCCGAGGAGCACGTCAGCCGATGGGCGCGGCCGCGGACATGGCCGGCCGCGGCGCATCACCCGCGGCCCCTGCGCCGGGCGGTCCCGGGTCGCGGGGCGGGTGAGCCGGCCGACCGATGAGTTCGCGGCGGAGGATTCGTTAAGTATTTGTGCCGCGCGAACGCGGCTCCGTCCGTGCGCAAACCGGAGGACCCACGAAGTGACCACTGACCTTGATCTGGAACCGCCGGCCCGCCAGCTCATCACGCTGGCCGAAGCCGTGACCGACGACATGCTCCCGGCGCCGACCCCGTGCGGGGACTACACGGTGCGGGACCTACTGGCGCACGTGATGGGCCTGACCATCGCGTTCCGCGACGCGGCGGCCAAGGCGGGGACGTCGGCCCAGGACGCGGTGCCGGGCCGTGCCGCGCTGGACGACGACTGGCGGGACCAGCTTCCCGGGCGGCTGCTGGCGATGGCCGCGGCCTGGCACGCGCCGCAGGCGTGGGAAGGCCTCACCAAGGTGGGCGGCGGGACCATGCCGGCCCCCATCGTGGGGCAGGCCGGGCTCAACGAACTCGTGATCCACGGCTGGGATCTCGCCCGCGCCACCGGCCAGCCCTACGGTTGCGACGAGGCCAGCGCGCACGCCTCGGCTGAGTTCCTGTCGCTCGCTTCGGCCGCGGCGGAACCCGGCCAGCGCGGTCCGTTCGGTCCCGCCGTCGACGTCCCGCCCGGCGCCCCCGTGCTCGTCCGCGCCATCGGCCTCAGCGGCCGCGACCCGCAATGGCCGGGCGCCTAAGACCAGGCCGAGCCGCCAGGATCGAGGCCTGCCAGGATCGAAAGCCAGCCAGGATCGAAAGCCAGCCAGGATCGAAAGCCAGCCAGGATCGAAAGCCAGCCAGGATCGAAAGCCAGCCAGGATAATTCCGAGCCGCCGATATCAGTCGGGGGCGGGCTCGGCGATCATGGCGGTGCCGATCTCGCGGAAGCCGACGCTGGCGTAGACCCGGGCCACCGCGTGGTCGCTGGCGGACAGGAAGACGGTCTCCACGCCGCGCTCCAGAGCGTCCATGGCTAGCAGCGCGGTGACGGCCGCGCCGAGGCCCTGGCGGCGGGCGGAAGGCAGCACGCCTACTCCGGTGATCTCCGCTACGTCGTCCACCGCCTGGCAGCTTCCCGCCGCGAGCGGACCGTCGGGACCGAACGCCGCGGCCAGCACCGAATGCCCGGACCGAAGCCGTTCGCGCAGCATCGCGATCGTGCCGCCGTCGTGGTCCGCGGCGATCTTGTCGCGCTCGGCCGGGCCGGCCTCTCCGGCCGCCGTGCCCGGATGCCCGAACGCGACGGCGGGCACCGCCCAGATCCGGTCAAGCTCCTGATCCTCGGGCGCGATGATGCGCACGGTGACGCCCGGCGGGAGCACAGGCGCCTCCCGAGGTGAAGACAGCACCATGAGCGGATGCGTCTGGACCTCAAGGCCCGCTGCGGCCGCGGCCGACGCCATGTCGGGCGCGACCTGCTCGATCCATTCGAACGACTCGGGAATGATCATTTCGCGCTGGCGGGCCCGGACCGCGCGGACGTCTTCCGCGGTGATGAGCGGCCGCGCGCCGCGCCTGGGCCGCGCGTAATAAGGCCAGCCCGGGCCCATGGGGACGAACAGCACGAGCGGCCCGTACTCGTCGGCTCTGGCCCGGCGCCGGGGGACAGCGTCGCAGAACGCGTCAATACGCTCAATGACCTCGTAAGCTCTCACAGCAGTACTTACCTTAAGGTGCCTAGCTCGCTACTCCAACCGTGTTTACCTCGCGTTGGGGCACCCGTGCGGCGGAAAGCCCAGCGCCGCCGAGGTCCCGGGCCCGGCAGGAAAATCCGGTATGCAGGCCAGCAACGCTGGACTACCGTGCCTCCATATGGCTGACACCGAACTCCCGCCGAGCCTGACTCGGCTGACCTTTCACGGCCCCCGGTCCGAGGCCAGGGCCGCCCGGGCACGTCCGCTGGGGAATTCGGCAGCCTGGCCGGCCTGGTCGACTTCGCCGTCGACGCGGGCTTCCGCCCGGCCTGGATCGAGACCGCCACGCTCGAAGAGTGGGAGGACTTCGAATCGGGCTACCAGTGCGACGAGGAGGAGTGGCTCGCGGCCCACGGCGACCATCCCAAGGCCGCCGAGATCCGGCAGCAAGTGGACCAGCACCGTTCGTTCTGGCAGCGCGGCTACTACGGCCTCCTCGGCCAGGCCTACCTCACCCTGGTCCCGGTCGGCTAACCGCCAGCCACCGGGCGCCAGGCCGCCTTGTCGCCGCCGTACCGGCTGAGCGCCCGCGGCCAGGCCAGAGCCTGCCCGTCGAGCTGGCCGGGCGGCAGCACCGCAGTCACCGGCCCCTCGGCGCTGTCCACCGCCATGAGCCAGGCCTCATCGTCGCCCTCATCCACCGAGGCGGGGGCCGAGGCGGGGGCCGGCGCCGGGGCCGCCGCGCCCCGTGACTGGCCGAGCAGCCAGTGCGCGGTCCGGGCCAGGCTGAGCTCGCGGAACTGAGTGCCGCCGTGGGCGGACTGCCGGGCCAGCGCCCGCAGCGCGGCGGCCGCGCACAGATAGCCGGTGCCATGGTCAAGGAGCTGGCACGGCATCGCGCCAGGCCGTTCGCCGTCCTGCGATTCCGCCATCGCGATACCGCAGGCCGCCTGCACGATGCTGTCGAACCCGCGCCGGTCACCCCACGGCCCGCGGCTGCCCCACGCGGACAGGCTCACCACTACCAGTCCCGGATGCCGTTCGGCCAGCGAATCCGGGGCCAGCCCGAACCGGTCCAGGGCATGCGGGCGATACCCGTGGACCAGGATGTCGGCGCCGGAGAGCAGTTCGTGCAGCCGGGCATTACCGCCGGTCGTGCCGAAGTCGAGCAGCGCGCTGCGCTTGCCGAGCAGCCCGTCGTAGGCGTGCAGCGGCAGTTCCGGCCGGTCCGGGGCGTCGAGCCGAAGCACGTCCGCGCCGAGCGCGGCCAGGTACCTGGTGGCCACCGGGCCGGCGATGACGCGGGTCAGGTCAAGCACCCGGATACCCGTGGCGGGCAGCGCCCCGGCCGCACGCCACTGGGGCGGCGCGCCGCCGATCTCCGTCGCTTCGATCAGCCTGGTCGCGGTCACCGCCTGCCCCGGCGGTGACGCCCGCCAGGCGGCCTCGGTTCGGACGGCGGCGGCGACCCCGCCCGCGCCGACCACGAGGTCCTCCACCTCATGGGCGCCCAGGCCCGCGATGGCCGCCGCCACCGGCTCAGGGTCTCCGGAACAACCAAGCGCCCGGAGCAGCGCCGAGCGATGCCAGGGATAGTTCCCGTGCGTGCGCACCCACCCGTCGGCGGCCCGCCAGAATCGCGACAGCGGCGCGAAGCCCGGGCCGCCCTGCGTGCCGTTAATCCGCAGGTAGGCCTCGCTCCTGAAGGCCGCCGCGACATGTCCCCGATCCAGCCGCGCCGTCGGGGACCCGCGGGACCCGCCGTCTCCGCCGCGTTGGGCGTGCAGGGCCGCGGCAGCCAGCAGGGCGGCCCCGGTACAGGCGATGGCCACCTCCTCCACCGGCAGGCGTGATCGCAGCTGACCCGGTTCGCCGCTGACCCAGAGCACCTCGAGCCCGGCCGGGAGCCGGAGCGGTCTGCCGGGGTCACCGGCGGGCGAGGCAGGCGGCGGCGGACCGCCACCAGCCAGGCCTGCGTCCGCGGCGAGGGCCGCCCAGGCCTCAGCCAGCAAGCCCGGCCACAGCTGTTCCGCCACCCGCGTCATTCTCCCAGACGGCCCGGCGACCAGGCCGGCCGCGGCCACGCCCCGCCGCCGAGCACCGTGAGACGCATCAGGAGCGACGTCGCGCGATCAGGTGCAGCAGCGCCGCCACCTGCCGGTACGGGTCGGTCCGCCCGGCCCGTTCCTCGCAGGCCAGCAGCGTCTCGAGGTCCGGCGGCGGTTCGGCGTCGCCGGGCGTCTCTGGGGCGGTGTCGGTGAAGACCCGGACCCCGTACCAGGCGGTGACCTCCAGGCCGTGACCCGCCAGCCGGCCGGTCAGGTCGGCGAGCCGGTCGGCGCGGGCGGTGACCCCGATCCGGTTCGCGTACCGGTCCGACCCGAACGCCTCCGCGCAGGCCGCCCAGTCACCGAGCAGCCCCGGTCGCATGGCCAGCGCGTCGCCGTTGCGGACCAGCAACGACACCATCCCGCCCGGTGCCGCCAGCCCCGCGATGGCCCGTAGGACCGGCTCCGGATCCGCCGCGTACATCAGCACACCGTGGCAGAGCACGGCCGGGAAACGGGAAAACCCGGCTCGTTCGGCATAATCCTCGATCAGGCCGCGCTCGACCCGCACCCTGGCGCGGACCTCGGCCGGCTCGGCGGCCAGGTCCCGCTCGAACCGGGCCAGCAGGTCGGCCGAGGCGTCAACCCCGGTCAGCTCATACCCGCGCCGCGCCAGCCGCAGGGCCTGCGTCCCCTGACCGCACCCAAGATCTATGATCCGAACGGGCGCAGGTGGCAGTTCCCCCGCCAGCTGTCTCGCCACGAGTTCCTGGCGCACCACATCGCGCAGCTGACCCAGCCGTGCTTGCCAGTTCCGTTCCCCGGCGCTGAACCCGGTGCTCATCGGCCTGGACGCCACCGGGGATGCCCCGCCGGCTGGCGGGGCATCCCCGGGGAGCACTGCCCGTGCCTTCCGTTCACCTACCGGCTGGGCATGGGTTCGTCCCGAGGTTCTGCTGGTAGTCGTTGATCACCGGGTGAGTGGCACCGCCACCACCGAAGATCAGGTAGGTCTGCGGGTACAGCGTGCCGTACTGGCTGACCCCGCCGAAGTCGTTGGCGGTCTGGCCGGGCACATCATTGCCGATGAACCACCGGCAGCCGCCAGCCTGGTTGGGACCTGTGATGGAGAAGAAGGGGTAGAACGCGGCCGGCTGGTGGTCGTCGGTCGGCGGGACGAGGGTGCAGCCTATTCCGGTGAGCCTGTCGCATGTCCCGCCCAAGTCGGCGCCCTCGATGCGCGGCGTGTCTGTCTCGAGCGCCGCCTGAGAGTAGTTGAAGATGTTGAAGGGTCCGGTCAGCGGGCTGGAGAACAGCTCCGCCGTCGGGTGCAAGAACCTGTTTCCGTCTGGCCAGTCCTTCAGGTAGGAGGTGCCGTCGAATCCGGGCGCGTTGGTGCCGTTGCAGCCGCTCACCTTGACCAGCAGCGAGGCTGTCGCCGGGAAGCAGGCGGCGTCGTCGCCGTCGGTCGCCTCCTGGTCACCGGGCGCGCCCTCCTGTCCGGTGCAGTTGCCGTTGGCGTCCACCGCGGTGCAGTAGTCGAAGTGGCCGATCTCCTCGTCGAACGCGACGTTGTAGGAATGCGCGGCCCACGGCACCCGCGTCTGCGGCGAGGAGGTCGAGTACATGGGGTGGAAGTCGTACGGGATCTCCGTGCAGGACGTGCCGGTCGGCGCGTACTGGATCTGGCCGAACCCGTTGCCCGCGGACGCGGTCATCGACCCCACCTGGCCGTTGCTCTGGTCGAAAAGCACCGTCTGCAGGCCGTGCGGGGTGTCGTGCATGCTGACGGTGATGTGATCACCGGGTCGCATGAACATCACGTCGGGCCTGGTCGGGTTCCCTGAGGTGGCCGGGTTGAACTGCAGCGGGTTCGGCGGCCCGATCGGCGTTCCTGAATGCGTGAGGAAGGCGAAGTTGACGTACTCGGTGCCGCCGAGGATCTGGCTCCTGCACGTCGGGTTGATTATCTGGCCGGCCAGCGGATCCTCCGACAGGCTGTCGATGTTCAGCGCGGCGCACCAGTCCCGCGCACTGCAGCTCTGGCTGTTGAACTGCTTCACCCAGCCCGGCGGGTAGAACTGCAGCTCCATGAAGGCGGTGCCCGGATGCTTGGCCAGCGAGGAGGTGATATTGGTGTCGCTGTCCGGAGTGCAGGTACTGACCTGCTCCGGATAGGACTGCGTGTCGCACATCGCCATGCCGAACCAGAACGCCGGGGTGAGCTGGAAGCTCCACGACCGGCCGGGTTTCACCGAGCGCGGCGGGTCCTTCGGCAAGGTCAGCTGCCACTGGTTGTGGTTGCCCGCCCCGGGGATATTCGAGTAGTAGAGGACCGACGGCTCATCATGCCCCACGTATGTATCGAAGGCATGGTAGTAGTCCTGCACTTCGGTGCACATCAGGCTGCCCTTGACACAGGCCAGTGATTTCGGGGTTGATGGTCCGTAACTGGCCGCAGGAGCCGCCGCCGGCCGGGCGCTGGCAGATGTTACCCCCAGCATCCCGGCGGTCACGATGGCTACGCTCAGCACCAGCCATCGCCATACTCGTCCGCGCGTCATCGCGCCTCCGTTCTCTCGGCTGCTGTGCGCTACGGGCCCGCCCGTGTGTCCGTCGCCGCAACGCCCGCTCGGAGCAATCCGGAAGTTTAGACCGGGACAGCGCCCGTAACTAGTGGTTACGCCACTATTTGTTGGTAATTGTTCGGTGAGAGATCTGGGCGACGGTGGGGCAAGGCCAGGCGCCGTGGAACCAGCCCGTCTCCGGGTGCGTCAAAGTTCTGGCCATGACCTCTGGCCATGACCTGCAGAACCGCCACAGCAGGGAACCGGGCAGACGCAAGGAGGCTCAGATGCATCGCATTTCAGCCGGGCTGGCAACGTGCCTGGTAGCCGCCGTGACCGTCGGCTGCGGGACGGTTCAGGCGGCGCAACCGGGTTCCGCCACGCACACGGCCACGCCCGCAACGGCAGGAACTACGAGCGGGCAGCCCGGCGCCCCGACCGCTGGAGGCGCCAGCGCCCGGACCCCTTCGGGCTGCCACGGCGCTGGGCCGGCGGTCAAGACTCTCGTTATCACGCTGGCCGGCAACGGCAAAACCTTCTGCGTCAGGGTCGGCGGCAAGCTGAGCGTGTACCTGCGCAGCGCCGATTCGCACCTGTGGCTGCGGCCGCTGGCCAGCAGCAGCGCGCTGGTACCGAAGCCGAACCCCGCGGGCACCCTGGCCCGGGGAGTCACCGGCGCCTCGTTCGCTGCGGCCCGGCCCGGGCAGGCGCTCGTGACATCGGTCAGGCCTCCGTGCCAGACCACGATCCCGGCGAAGGGCGAACTTGAGCCGGCGTTCCCGCTACCCGAGACCTACCCGCTCCGGTTCTGTGCGCCCGGGCACCGCTTCAGCGCCTCGATCATCGTGGCGCGTTAAGCCGGGGAACCCTCGCCGGGCACCCCCACGCCGGGCACCGCCCCACCTGGTCGATCGTATATTCGACATGGTGGGCGCAGAGGATGTATGCTTTTGCCTGTGGTTACTATGCCAGCCGGCACATCCCGGACCCGGTACCAGTCACGTCCCGGACGGCGTGCGGTGGTCATCGCCAGCCTCGCGGACCTACGAGGACCCACCGAGGGCACGGTCGAGCTGCCGATCTGGCTGTTCTGGAGTAGCCCCGGTCACACCTTCGACCTCGGCGACCGGGACATGCGGCGGTGGCTTTACCAGACCGTGCTCCGGGAAGCGAGCCGCCCGGAGGACCTCACCACCTACCTGGACGGCGACACGCTGATCGCCCTCTGGCCTGACCTCTATCTGCCCAAGGGCGTACGGCAGGCATGGGAGGACCAGCACCCGGCCTTGCGGGCCGCGGCGGTCGCGGCCGCTTAATGCCGGTCAGCAAGTTCCATGGCCAGGTGGCCACCATCGCGCTGCATGCTGGCGCTCCGCACGGGTTCGCTCTGGGCGGTGGTAACGCCCTGATCGCCCACGGGATCATCGACCGGGCCACCCAGGACGTCGATGTCTTTAGCGATGAACAGGGTGGCGTGGAGGCTGCTGCCGATGCGGTGGAGGCCGCGCTGCGCGACGCGGGCTTCGGGACCGAGCGCCGGGACAAAACCGGCGGTCTCGCGGACATCTTTTACGGGATGGGCGAAGGCCTGGCCGAATGGATCGTCACCGCGCCCGGCGGGGAGCAGATGCTGCTGCAGATGGCCTACTTCGACCGGGCCCGCCGGCCGGTAATCATGGATGTCGGCCCTGTCCTTGACCTTGAGGATGTCGTCGGCGGCAAGGTGTGCGCGCTGGCCAGCCGGGTCGAGCCGCGTGATTACGTGGACACGGCGGCTGCCATGGGGCGCTACAGCATGGAGCAGATGATCGGCTTCGCCCGGCGGCTGGATCCGGGCCTGACCGACAGAGACTTCGCGGACGCCGTCCAGCGGCTGGATCAGTGGGGCGACGGGGTGTTCGCCCCCTTCGGGCTTAGCCCGCAGGACGTCGCAGTGCTGCGGGATCGGTTCGCGGTCTGGTCCCGGACCTGATCTCTAGCGGCCTGGTCGCGCACGCGTAAGCCAGCGCAGCGTCTGACAGCACAGCTCTCTCCTCATGGATGCCAAGAAGCGATCGATACAGGCCTAGACATCTTGAATACAGGATACAATAATGCTGAATACAGGATACAAAAGGAGAAGGCATGGCGCGGATCGCGTTCGTCGGGCTCGGGATCATGGGTAGTCCGATGGCGGCCAATCTGGTCAAGGCCGGGCACACGGTGACCGGTTACAACCTCACCCAGCCTCCCATCGACGCGCTTGTCGCGGCGGGCGGCCGAGGGGCCACAGGAATCGCCGAGGCGGTCGCCGACGCGGAGATCGTGGTCACCATGGTCCCGGCCGACCTCGAGGTGCGGGAGGTCGTGCTGGGCGAGGGCGGGGTGCTGGCGAACGCGCCGCGCGGGTCGCTGCTGATCGACATGAGCAGCATCACCCCGCAGACCTCGATCGCGGTGGCCGAAGCGGCGAAGGAGAAGGGCATCCGGGTGCTGGACGCGCCGGTCTCCGGCGGTGAGGCAGGGGCGATCGAGGGCGTGCTGTCCATCATGGTCGGCGGCGATGCGGCCGACTTCGCCGAGGCGCTGCCGCTCTTCCAGACGCTGGGCACGACCGTCGTGCACGTCGGTCCGCACGGCGCTGGGCAGACCGTCAAGGCCGCCAACCAGCTGATCGTCGCGGCCAACATTCAGGCCGTCTCCGAGGCCGTGGTCTTCCTGGAGAATTCGTCGGTGGAGCTGAAAGCCGCGCTCGAGGTGCTGGCCGGCGGCCTGGCCGGCTCCACGGTGCTCAACCGCAAGAAGGAAGCCATGCTCAACCGGGACTTCAAGCCCGGCTTCCGGATCGACCTGCACCACAAGGACATGGGCATCGTCACCGACGCGGCCCGCGCGGTCGGCGCCGCGATCCCGGTCGGCGCCCTCGTGGCCCAGCTCGTCGCCTCGGCCCGTGCCAACGGCGACGGCTCTTTCGACCACTCCGCGCTGCTGCGCGGCGTGGAGCGTCTCTCCGGACGGGAGGTCAACTGATATGGCGCGTATGACCGCAGCCCAGGTGGCGGTGGAGATCCTCAAGCGTGAAGGCGTCACCACGGTGTTCGGGCTCCCCGGCGCCGCGATCAATCCGTTCTACTCCGCGATGAGGACCAACGGCGGGCTGACCCACATCCTGGCCCGGCACGTCGAGGGTGCCTCGCACATGGCGGAGGGCTACACCCGGGCCAAGCCCGGCAACATCGGGGTCTGCATCGGCACGAGCGGCCCGGCCGGCACCGACATGATCACTGGCCTGTACTCGGCCAGCGCGGACTCCATCCCGATCCTCTGCATCACGGGCCAGGCTCCGGTCTCCAAGCTCCACAAGGAGGACTTCCAGGCGGTGGACATCCCTTCCATCGCGAGGCCGCTGACCAAGATGGCCACCACCGTGCTGGAGCCGGCCCAGGTGCCGGGCGCTTTCCAGCAGGCCTTCCACCTGATGCGTTCGGGCCGCCCCGGCCCGGTCCTGATCGACCTGCCGATCGACGTCCAGATGGCGGAGATCGAGTTCGACCTGGAGACCTACGAGCCGCTCCCGGTCTACAAGCCGAAGGCGACCCGCGCCCAGATCGAGAAGGCGCTGGACATGCTGGCCGCCGCTGAACGCCCGCTGATCATCTCGGGCGGCGGTGTGATCAACGCCGACGCCTCCGAACTCCTCGTGGAGTTCGCCGAGCTGACGGGCATTCCGGTGGTCCCCACGCTGATGGGCTGGGGCTCGATCCCGGACGACCACCCGCTCGCGGCCGGCTTGGTCGGTCTGCAGACCCACCAGAAGTACGCCAACGTCTCGTTCCTGGCCTCGGACTTCGTGCTCGGCATCGGCAACCGCTGGGCGAACCGCCACACCGGCGGCCTGGAGGTCTACACCAAGGGCCGGAAGTTCGTGCACGTGGACATCGAGCCGACGCAGATCGGCCGGGTCTTCGCCCCGGACTATGGCATTGCCTCGGACGCCAAGGCGGCGCTGGAGCTCTTCGTCGAGGTGGCGCGCGACCGCAGCCTGCCGGACCGCTCCGCCTGGGCGGCCGAATGCCGGGCCCGCAAGTCCGACCCGGCGCTGCTGCGCAAGACCCACTTCGACCAGGTGCCGATCAAGCCGCAGCGGGTCTACGAGGAGATGAACAAGGCCTTCGACCGGGACACCCGCTACGTCTCGACCATCGGCCTCTCCCAGATCCAGGCATCCCAACTGCTGCACGTCTACCGGCCGCGGCACTGGATCAACGCCGGCCAGGCCGGCCCGCTGGGCTGGACCGTCCCGGCCGCGCTCGGTGTCGCCACCGCCGACCCGGACGCCACCGTGGTGGCTCTGTCGGGCGACTACGACTTCCAGTTCATGATCGAGGAGCTCGCGGTCGGGGCGCAGTTCAACATCCCCTACGTCCACGTGCTGGTCAACAACGCGTATCTGGGGCTGATCCGGCAGGCGCAGCGAGCGTTCGGCATGGACTACTGCGTGCAGCTGTCCTTCGAGAACATCAACGCGCCCGAGGTCAACGGCTACGGCGTCGACCACGTCAAGGTGGCCGAGGGGCTGGGCTGCAAGGCGATCCGGGTCTTCGAGCCGGACGGCATCGCCCCGGCGCTCGACGAGGCCAGGAAGCTCGCCGCGGAGTACCGCGTCCCGGTGATTGTCGAGGTCGTGCTGGAACGGATCACCAACGTCTCGATGGGCCAGGAGCTCGACAGCGTCAACGAGTTCGACCCTCTGGTCTCCGACCTGGCATCGGACGCACCCACCGCGCTTTCGGTGATGTGACCAAACGGCCCTCTGTGTCTCCTCGCAGTGCCGCGAGCGCCGCGGTGATCGGGATCGCCCCGCGTCGTTGGGCCTGGTTGTGACAATGTACCCAATAGGGCGCGCAGATTATTAACACGCTGTCTTGATCTCTGCTGGCTTGGTGATGCCTGATTCGGCGGCGTAGCGGTAGAGATCAT
>WNFD01001120.1_pt1 | contig 36123 bp, 30 predicted proteins | sample 5400491 | NCBI WGS metagenome assembly WNFD01 (sample SAMN13153343, study PRJNA577476) | soil metagenome | isolation source: 120 cm saprolite under Douglas fir tree site 2 hole 2 replicate 2 | place: USA:California | collected 2015-04-18 | reverse complement strand
CGACATCCTCGGTGCTGAAGGTGGTCTATCTGCTGGCAGTCACCGCCGTCGCCTTTGTGGTGCCGGCGTTTGCGACAATGCGGCTTGCCCGATGGTTCGTCATTCCAGCGTTGCTTGCGCTTCAGCTCGTTATTTTGCTGGCCTGCCGGTTTCATATTACCGAAATCGTACGCCCGGTCTGGCGATTGAAATGGTTATTTCTATTCCTGATCGGCTGCTACGTCCTTCTGCCCGCGGAGAGCCCCGGCGCAGGCGACCTCGTTCTGGGCTGGCGCGTTCCACTCGTCGGCTGGCTGCTCCCGTTGAACGTCACCGGGCTCGACCGCGCAGCACTGATGTGTCTGCAAATCCTGACGCTGTTGCTTGCCTCGACGGTTGTTCGGGTGACGGGCTCCGGAAGCGATCTGGTGGACGGCCTGCGAGCGTTGCGGCTGCCCGACCTGTTCGTCTACTCGCTCGACCACACGCTCGAGGTGCTCGGGGGAGCAAAAAAATCCGGTCGTGGCCGAGCCCAACCCGTGGCGCAAGGCGGCACGCTTTCGACGGTGAAGCGACTGCTGCGCGGCGACATCGGCGGGTTCGTCGAAACAATAAGGACAAACATCGAGCGCGCCGGGGAGCGCCCGGGCCACGAAAACGACTACCGTCTCGGCCCCCGGTTGGTCCACGATATCGGCATCGTGACTGGCATTGCGTTGTGCATGGCTTCCGTCAAGGTGCTCAAGTTCCTGCCTGGCCTGCCATTTGCTCCCGGACACAAGGCGCTCCTGTTATTCCCGCTGTATGTCCTGGCATCTCGCCTCACCCATTCGCGCTGGGGCGGAACGGCTGCCGGGGCCATCATGGGAGTGATCGGGTTCCTGCAGGGTGATGGCCGGTTCGGCGTCCTGGATATCCTCAGGCACGTGGCGCCCGGCTTGGTGATCGACCTTGCGGGCCCGCTGGTGCGCCGCCTGCCAGCCTGGGCCTTGGGGTACTGCTTTCTCGGCCTGGCAGCGGCTGCCGGGCGGATCACCACCGAGCTGGTGTTGGTGCTCCTGCTCGGGGCTCGAGCCGAGGTGTACCTCTTCCCAGCCGCCATCCTGGTACCGAACCTGCTGGCAGGATTCCTCAGCGGGTTTGTGACGATTTTCGTTCTTCGTGCGTTTGCACGTTCAGAGGACAACGTGAACAAGGATCGAGATGCCCAGGTCGAGACCAAGCCAGACGAAGCTGCCGAGATACCGCCGAATCAATTGTTAGCCGAGCCTCCGAAATTGGGCGCCTCGAGCTACCCCGTACGGCAGAAATAGTTACCGCGCCGAATCGAGCGGATCGAATCAGATCGATTCATGGGATGGCTACGCGGCAATTCCCTCATTCGCTCCGAGCCGAACAGTGTGCATGACGAGGTGTTTTGTGCGGAATCGGTTGAAAAAAATCTGCGGCGCTCTTGCAATTCTCGCCGCCATGGCGTGCGCCGACTGCATGCACCCAGCGAGGGCCGCCGAACAGGGTTCGGTCCGCGTTGCTGCCGCGGCGGATCTCAAGTTCACCATGGGCGAGATTGTTGAAGCGTTTCGTCGAGAGCGCCCCGCCGTCGAGGTCTCGGTCACGTACGGCTCGTCTGGAAACTTCTACGCGCAGCTTTCCAACCGTGCCCCTTTCGACATCTTTTTTTCGGCTGACGTCGACTATCCCCGCCGGCTCGTTCGGCAAAGCCTGGCACTCGCCGACAGCGAATTTCTTTATGGAGTAGGGCGCCTCGTCGTCTGGGTGCCGCGGATTTCGCCCATCGAAGTCGAGAAGCTCGGGATCCAAGCATTGCTCAGTCCTTCGGTGCGTAGGATTGCCATCGCCAATCCGCGTCATGCACCGTACGGCCGAGCAGCGGAGGCGGCCATGAAGAGCCTGGGCGTCTATGACCGGACAAAGGATCGACTCGTGCTTGGCGACAGCGTGATGCAGACGGCCCAGTTCGTCGACAGCGGCGGAGCGGAAGTCGGAATCATCAGCTACTCGCTCGCGCTCGCGCCGCCCTTGCGGGACAAGGGCCGCTTTTGGGAAGTGCCGATTGATGCTTATCCGCGCCGGGAACAGGGCGGGGTGATCCTGTCGTGGGCCCAGGATCGACCTGCCGCCGAGGCATTGCGCGACTTTGTGCTCGGTGAAGGCGGCAGGGCGATTCTCCGCCGGCACGGCTTCCGACTTCAGGGAGAAGATCATGGATTTTGACGCGGTCTGGGTGAGCGTGCAGTTGGCATGGTGGACCACGGTTATTTTGTTTGTCTTGGGGCTGCCTCTTGCATACTGGTTGGCGGTCACGCGATGGCGCCTAAAATTCCTGCTTGAAGCCGTCGTCGTGCTTCCGATGATCTTGCCGCCCACCGTGCTCGGCTTCTACATCTTGATCGCCGTTGGCCCGCTAAGCCCCCTTGGACGTACCTATGAAGCGGTGGTGGGGCGGTCCCTCGCCTTTTCGTTCCAGGGCTTGTTGCTCGCCTCCGTCCTCTACAGCCTCCCCTTTGCGGTTCGACCGTTCACGGCGGCCTTTGCGGGCGTGGACCGGCGCCTGGTCGAGGCGTCGTGGTGTCTCGGCGTGTCCCGACTGCGCACCTTCTTTCGCATCGCCCTTCCGCTCTCGTGGGCTGGAATTCTCACGGGGGTGATTCTGAGCTTTGCCCACACGCTCGGCGAATTCGGCGTCGTCCTCATGGTCGGCGGCAATATTCCCGGGGTCACCCGAACCGTATCAATTTCCATTTATGATGAAGTGCAGGCGGTCAATTACAGCAAGGCGGCAATGACCTCCTTGGTCCTGCTGGCGTCCTCATTTCTGGCGCTCAGCGTGACCCACCTCGTGAATCGAAAAACGCTTTAGCGGGCCAGCAATCGCGCTCGCATCAGCCGAGTCCGGCCGCCACCCTTTCGCAGGCACACCGATATGATACCATTCATCGCCTACTCAGGGACAAAAGACGGTCGTGTCCTGCAGCCATGACGAAACGGCCGGACTAGACGGCGCTGCCAACAGCCGCGAACCGGTGCAGCTCGATCCGGCGGGCACGGCACAGCCGCTTACGTTGACCAGGAACGAGGAGGTTTCGCCGGGCAGCGCAGGACCGGCGGCGGCCGAATTGACCGCCGAGTTCGAAAAGGAATTTCCCGGCGGACCCGTCATCCAGGTAGAGCTGCGCCGCCCCGCCGACGTCTTTTCGCTAACCGTCCTATTCGGTCCGTCGGGCTCCGGAAAGTCGACGACGCTACGATGCCTCGCCGGCCTGGACAGGCCGGACCGCGGCACCATCCGTTTCGATAACGAAATCTGGTTCGACGCCATGCGTGGTATTTTTCTCCCGCCGCAGCGTCGCCGGATCGGCTACCTATTCCAGGATTACGCCCTCTTCCCCCATCTGCGGGTAGCTCAGAACATCGGCTACGGCCTGGGCAAGATTGCGGCGCCGGAGCGGCGGCAGCGCATCGAGGAGATCACGACGCTGCTCGGGTTGGCCGGTCTCGATGATCGCTACCCGAGGCAGTTGTCCGGAGGGCAGCAGCAACGCGTCGCGCTTGCGCGCGCGCTGATCTGCCGGCCGCGTCTGCTCCTGCTCGACGAGCCACTTTCCGCGCTCGATGCTCCCACCCGAGAGCATTTGCGGCGGCAGCTCCGGCATTGGCTCGTCGAGTTGCGAATGTCGACGATACTGGTGACCCACGATCGCATCGAGGCGCTCGCGCTCGGCGATCATTTGGTGGTCTTCGAAGCAGGACGAGTGCGCCAGAGCGGCTCGGCGCAACAAGTATTCTCCGCGCCGGTCGACCGCGCCGTGGCGCGCATCGTAGGCGTCGATACCATCGAGCGCGGCATGGTCGTGCAGGTGGCCGACGGCTTGGCAACCATTCAGGTCGGCCCAAAGCGGCTTATCGCTCTCGCGCCGCGCGGCCGGAACGCTGGGCGCGATGGGGAAGTGTATGTCTGCATCCGCGCCGAGGACGTGATGCTGGAGAAGAGGGTTGCCAACCTGTCGCAAAGCAGCGCCCGCAATCACCTGCTCGGGCACATTCGGTCCGTGGATCGCGAAGGGCCGATGATGCGCGTCGACCTCGACTGTGGCTTTCCTCTCAAAGCCCTGGTTACCAATCAAGCCTACCAGGACATGGGGTTGCGGGAGCGGGACGAGATCGTGGCTGTCGTCAAAGCGCCGGCCATTCATCTGATTGCCCGGGACTGATCGCGATGAGATGCAAGGGTGCTATGGCTGGCTTCACGACTGGAAAAGATGCGCTGTGGAGGAAATGCGTGCCGAGATCTGCGGACAGGATCACGACCTCTCTACGATGGCCCTGGGTAGCATTGTCTTTGCCGGCGCTCGGCGGGCTCCTGATGATGGTTGCACTTGCGCTCCCCGCGCTCGCGGAGCCGCGCGTCATCTTGAAGGGGCACACGCTGGCACTCGCCGATGTGGCCTATTCGGCTGACGGCCGGTACGTCGCGACGGCGAGCTACGACCACACCGCCAAAGTGTGGGAGGCCGCTACCGGCAGGGAGCTCATCACGCTGGCGGGACATGGCGCCACGGTCGAGGCCGTGGCCTTTTCGCCGGACGGCAAGTTCCTCGCCACCGGCAGCTACGATGGAACGGTGAAGCTCTGGGACTGGACCGTGGGCAAGGAGTTGGCCACGTTCGCGGGCCACTCCAACATGATCCGCGCGCTCGCGTACTCGCCGGACGGCAAGACGGTGGCGTCCGGTAGTCACGACAACACGATCAAGCTGTGGGATGTGGCGAGCGGCCGGGAACGGGCTCAGCTCCGTCATACGGGTGCCGTCCGGTCGCTGGCCTTCAGCCATGACGGCAAAGTGTTGGCCTCGGGAAGCAACGACATGACCGTCAAGCTTTGGGACGTGGCCACCGGCGTCGAGCAGGCGACGCTGCGAGGTCACGACCATGGCATCCGAGGCTTGGCGTTTTCCCCGGACGACAGAACGCTGGTCACCGGCAGCATGGATACCACCGTGCGGCTTTGGGATGTCGCCGGCCATACGGAGAAGATGACACTCGAGGGAACCGAGAATGAGGTCCTCAGCGTTGCGTTTTCGCCCGATGGCAAGCTGGTCGTCGCTGGCAGTCAGGACGACACGTTGAAAGCGTGGGACGCGGAGACCGGCAAGCTGCTTGCCAGCATGCTCAACGTCGGAGACCGCGTCCGCGGCGTGGCGTTTTCGCCCGATGGCAAAACCTTTGCGACGGCCACCATGGATGCCCTTGCCAAGCTGTGGGATGTGGCCGAGGTCCTCAAGGCCGGCATCCAACGCCCCACAGAAACCAGTAAGGACGGCGAATTGGTATCGTTCACGGGACACACGTCATACGTGACGGCCGTGGCCTTCTCCCCGGACGACAAAATCCTGGCTTCCGCCAGTCACGACCACACCGCGCGCCTTTGGGACGTGGCGAGCGGGAGGGAGCTGGCCAAACTCACGGGCCATACGAACGCGATCGTCACCATCTCGCTGTCGCCCGACGGGAAGATTTTGGCCACCGGCGCGTACGACCGAACCGTCCGGCTGTGGGAGGTGCCAACCGGAAAGGCGCTCGCGACCTTGCAGGGACACACGAACGTTATCCGCGCCGTCGCCTATGCGCCCAACGGCAAGACGATTGCTTCAGGAGGATACGATCAGACGATCAAGATCTGGGATGTGGCTAAGGCCAAGGAGGTGGCGACGCTCAAAGGGCATACCGGAGGCCTCAAGGCGCTGGCCTATTCGCCCGACAGCCGCATCCTCGCTTCCGGCAGCATTGACGGCACGATCAAGCTGTGGGACCTGGCCACGCACAAAGAGATTGCCACCATCGATGTGCACACCGGACCGGTCCATTCAGTGGCGTTCTCTGCGGACGGCATACTGCTCGCTTCCGCGGGCGCGAGCAAGGACGTGCAGTTGTGGGAAGTCAGCTCGGGCAGGGAGCTCAAGCCGTTCATAGGCCACACGCGTTGGGTTCGGTTCTGTGCGTTCTCTCCTGATAGCAGGATGTTGGCTTCGGCGGGCCTCGACAATGTCGTGCGCGTTTGGGATGTCGCGACTCGCAAACAAGTTGCCGAGCTGACCGGTCACCAGCGGCGGATTCACTTCGTGACCTTCTCGCATAGTGGAAGGCAGCTGGCGACGGCCGGGATGGACTGGACCGTCAAGCTTTGGGACACGCCCAAGCTGGCGCATTCGCCGGCGAGCCCGACCGGCCAAGGCGGCGGCGGAGGAAGCGGAAGTGGAGGTGGAGGTGGAAGCGGAGGCGGCGTGCGCGCCACCTGCAGCGCCGAAACCGAGAGGCTGTGCCCAGGAGATGAGCGCGTCGGACGGTGCTTACGCGCGCACATGGATCAGCTCTCGGCCGGCTGCAAGGCCGCGTTGGACTCGCAGCGCGGTAACCAGTAGCGAGCGCAAGCGGCGCGCCGATGCGTCGGTATAAAGCAACAACTAGGAGCTGATAAAATGGACAACGAAGCCCTGGACCGCATGACCATGGCCTTAGCGGGCGCGAGCCTGACTGACGAGGCCCAAATGGGCTTGCTCGACACGCAGCCCGTCATCCAAATCCTGCCTGACGCAAACGTCATCAAGATCGGCGGCCAGAGCTTCATCGACCGCGGGCGAGCCGCGGTGTTCCCACTCATCGAGGAGATAGTCGAGAATCTGCCCCGTCACAAAATGATCATCGGAACCGGTGCCGGCACGCGGGCCCGACACGCCTATAGTGTCGGGCTCGATCTCGGCGTGCCGACCGGCGTGCTCAGCGTGCTCGGCTTCTTCGTCAGCATCCAGAATGCCAAGATGATTCACTATCTTTTGGCGAAGCACGGCATTCCCTCGGTCGAGCCGGCCCAATTCGCTCAGCTGCCGCTTTATCTCGCCGAGCGCCAAGCGGTCGTCTCGGTCGGCATGCCGCCTTACGCCTATTGGCAGCCCAATCCGGAGATTGGCCGTATTCCGCCGCATCGCACCGATGCCGGCTGCTATCTCATCAGCGAAGTCTTGGGGGCGCGCTCGATGATCTACGTCAAGGACGAAGACGGTCTCTACACGGCCGATCCGAAAAAGGACCGCAATGCGAAGTTCATCCCAAAGATCACTGTCGAGGAGCTCGAGCGGCTCGACCTCAGCGACGTCGTCCTTGAGCATACTGTGTTTCAACTCATGCGGAATGCCAAGAATCGCCGCTCGGTCCAGGTCATCAACGGCTTGAAGAGAGGCAATTTGACCCGCGCGCTCAATGGCGAGCACGTGGGGACGATCATCACCGCATAAGCAGGCTGACCATGTCATCTTTGACGCCGCCGTCCCCTATGGCTGAAATTCCCGCCGACGGACGCCACCATGTCGAGTCGATGCTGATGCGCGAGAGCCTGCTTGACAAGCGGGTGATGTCCGCGACCGAGACGCCGGTCGTGCGCATGCTGCCGTTTTGCGGCGTGGTCAAGGTCGGCGGGCGCTCGATCATCGACCGCGGCAAGAGCGCGACCTATCCGCTGGTCGATGCCATCGTCGCCGCACTGGCGAAGTTCAAGCTGGTCATTGCCACTGGCGGCGGAATCCGCAGCCGGCACGTGACCTCGATCGGAATGGATCTCGGCCTGCCGACCGGCGTGCTGGCGCAGTTGCGGATCATCGATGCTCTCGGCAATGCCCACCTCCTCGGGACGCTGCTCGCGCCGCACGGCGTGGTGGCGATCCCGCCGGAAATTCTCGGACACATGCTGCCGTTTTTCATCAAGTCGGCCCCGGCTGTGATTTGTAACGGCGACCCGCCGTTCTCCATCTGGGAACATCCGCCGCGTGTCGGCCGCATCCCGCCGCACCGCACTGACGCAGGCAGTTTTTTGCTCGCCGAATGCTACGGCTGCGCAAACCATACGCTGATCAAGGACGTCGATGGCCTCTATGAGGCAGACCCCAAGACCAACCCGAAGGCCGCCTTCATCAAGGACATCTCGGTGACGGAGCTCAAGGCGCGCAACCTGCCGACCTTGCCGTTCGATCGGGTGCTGATCGATCTTCTTGCCTGCGCCCGCCAAGTGAAGCAATTTCAGATCATCAACGGGCTCAAGCCGCATCTGCTGGAACCGGCGCTGCGCGGCGAACACGTCGGAACCATCGTTCGTAAAGACTAGCGGGTTAGCGCCGAGAGGGCGATCCCGGGTGGTGATGATGCCCAGGTCCTGTGGTGACAGCTCTGGTCAGCATGTCCATTTCCTCAACTGCATCCGAGCCCGTGCTTCTGCACGCGGCCGGGAGTTTGCGCGCAGCGCTCACCGAAGTCGTAAAGACGTTTGCGGCCGACACCGGGTTGCAGGTGCAGCCGAAGTTCGGGGCGTCGGGCTTGCTCAAGGACGAGATCCTCTCCGGCGCGCCGGCTGGGGTGTTCGCGTCGGCCAATCTGGAGCATCCGAAAGCATTGGCCCAGGCAAAGCGCGCTGGGCCGGTAGTGCTGTTTGCCCGCAACAAGGTTTGTGCCCTCGTGCGGCCTGACCTGGTGGTCGATCCCGCAACATTGCTTGATCGGATGCTCGATTCGAACGTGAAGCTCGGCACCTCGACGCCGCGGGCCGACCCGTCGGGCGACTATGCGTGGGAGGTGTTCCGCAAAGCCGACGCGCTCAGGCCCGGTGCGTTCTCGAAGCTCGAGCAGAAGGCCCTGCAACTCACCGGCGGTCCTGGCACTAAGGCGGCGCCAACCGGGCGTTCGCTCTATGGCATCCTCGTGGCGGACGGATCAGCCGACATTTTCCTTACCTATTGCACGAATGCCGTTGCGGCACGGCGCGATGATCGCAGATTGCAAGTGGTTGCTCTACCCGAAATTCTGCGCGTTAGCGCGGACTATGGTCTGACGGTCGTCTCCACTGCTTCCCCAGACGCGTACCGCTTTGCGTTGTTCATCCTTTCTGAGATCGGTCAACAGATTTTGGCGAACCACGGTTTCGCGGTTCCCAGTTCGCCGCCCTGAACCCTTGACTTCCGCTAAGGGTCATTCACGTCGTTTGGACCGTCTCTGCAATACGTCCGGTTAGCGGGTAATTCCGGAAAATATCGGTGAGCGGGACGTCGGGGGTTTTCGGCAGTTCTCCCCCCGCCGCCCTTGGAAAGCCCCGCCAAATGCTGTCCCAGGCCCTCAGAAACGGCCCAAGACCGCGATCAGCACCCTTGCCCTGCCCCTGAAGTGGATGGGAGAAAAGGCCGAGCCATTCCGAAGGTGATGTGGGGGCAAAGGTCTCGGGTCAGGTTGCGGCGGGTAATAATAAGTTGGTGCAGCATGCGTCGAACAAAAAATCCCCAGGGGCGTCATGGCTTGGGAGCCCTTCATGGCGCGACCCTGGGGGCTGGCCGGTCTGAACGTCGAGAAAGACCCGCACGAAAAACTGTGGCAGACGCTGACCTTCAGAGCGCGTTGCTGATGACGAAGACCGCTGCGTCGTCGGTGGTGTCAGTCCGTGAACCGCCAGCCCACACATCCACGCTGCACAGAATCAGAGCTGCTGCGGCGATCAGCAGAAGCATCTTACGCATGAGAGCCTCCTCGTCTGATACCACAATGTTTAGGGCAGCATTGGTCGGGGAGCCTGTGATGGCGGTCACACCCCACGGCAGAAATTGTCGAGGCTCTGGGTCAGTGATCATGTCCTATTTTCCGGCGGGGACGTGGAAATTTCCATCGCTTTGCACGGCCGGTTCGGTACGCATCCCGAGGTCCCGGCGATCTCTCCGCTCCCTCCGCTCCCTCCGCTCCCTCCGCTCCCTCCGCTTCACGTCGCCCGACGGATACCGCTCTGCGAGCTTGCGGGGTCTCCCCTTCCTCGTCACCACTACATAGGCCAAGACCTTCCGGCATCATGTCCCATGTGGTACCGAAAGCAACCGGTCGACACATTTCGGCGTTATGTATTCCTAAGCTGGGAGGCTGCGCCATGACTGAGAAAACGTTTGCTACCATCGTCGCTGTGATTTTCGCGCTGGTTGCACTGCTGCATCTGTTGCGGCTTGTCATGGGCTGGTCGATTGTCATCGACTCTTGGACGGTGCCCATGTGGGTGAGCTGGGTCGGCCTCGTGGTTGCCGGAGGCCTGAGCTATTACGGAGGGCGACTCGCCATGCGCAGCTGAACGGCTGTGCAGTCGGCAGCGGACAATCTGCATGAAAGAACCACTGCAACCATCACAGCTTTACAAAGGGCCAATCCGGCATCTCGCCCTCTCCGACGAATTTATCGATCGCGTCAAAAGATTCAAAGGGACTCTAGCAGATGTCGACGGCACGTCGCTTGAGGAGACCATAGACAATTTCAAACGTGATACGCACCCCGAGGAAGAGCTCGCTATTTGGGAACGCATCGCGAACATCTATCAATCATTTCTTTCGCACAACCCAACGATAAATCTCGCAGTCAAGAAGGAGATTTTTGCCGTTCTTCTCGGGACCTCGATGGGTGCCGACGATTGGGGCAACATAAAAAAATTGAACAGCGGCCAAATCAACCATCTCGTCCTTAACTACCGCGGATCGTGAGCGAATCATTTGGGCGTCCGCCTTTGGGCCGGGCTCTCGTGAACGGAGCCGCACCGCGCGGCGAGCGCATCGCCGCGGTTGAAGCGTCGCAACGGAACGTCTTTTCATGCTGGGTGGCCTAACCTGACCGGCGACTGTCCGCGCCCCTCGAATAAAGTGTAAATTGAGAGCTCGATGGCACGGGATTACTATCCTCTTTTGGCCCGCGCGATCGCCGGTCTGGAGGAAAAGACTGTCGAGGCGCGGCGGACGGTATATGACCACGCGCGAGCGGTGCTGGTCCGGCACATGCGCGATCTCGACGCCGATCTTTCAACAGGCTTCGGTGAACTCCGCGCTCTGGAGGAGGCGATTCTCAAGGTAGAGTCGGAAGTAGCAGGACCGGAAGACGTCAAGCCCGCGAACATCGATGAATCCTATAAGATCGCCGAACGCGCCTATCTTCTCTGGGAACAGGCAGGCCGTCCGGAAGGAAAGGCACTAGAATATTGGCTTCGGGCGGAGGCCGAATGCTCGACAGAGCCAAGCGCGGATCCCCGGTACTGCCCGCAGGTCAGCTAAGTAATGATCGGACGAAGAGTGAGTTGGCTCGAGCAGAGCGGCCAATGAGAGAAAGCTATGGGCCGGCTCTTCCGGTTATCCTCAATCACCGGACAACCTGCAGCTCATGACGGAAGTCGCTTTTGTGCCACTTTGAGACTCATGCACTGCAGCGAAAAGCGCCTATTCAATCACCTCGTCGGCGGTCGCTAAGAGGGATTGCGGTACCGTAATGCCGAGCCCCTTTGCGGTCTTAAGATTGATGACGAGCTTGAATTTAGTTGGCTGCTGGACAGGGAGATCGGGAGGCCTAGTCCCTTTGAAAATTCGATCAACGTAAGTCGCCGCTTGCCCGAATTGATCGGCGAGATCCACGCCATACGAAGCGAGGCCGCCAGCTTCCGGGAAAAAAGAAACCGTATAGATCGCCGGAATTCGATGCCGAGCCGCCTGATCGATGATGAAGTCGCGATTAACGTAGGTAAAGGCGTCTAACAGAACGATTAAACCGCTGTTGGGCTCGCGTGCCAAATTGGGAAGTTTGCGTTCAAGATCGGCTTTGTCATCGATCTCCATGGAAAATGGTTTTATCCCGAAGCGCAGCGCAGCCGCATTTATGGACTGAAAATACAATTTCCCGAACGGCGCCGTTGATGTCACTGGATTGGACAGGACGGCAACGTGCTCGGTGGATGGCGTCAACTTTTTAAGCAGATCAAGCCATTTTTCGCCCATCGATACCTCGAACATCGCGAACCCAGTAGTGTTCCCGCCAGGCCGCGCCAAGCTCTCGACAAAGCCCTGCCCTACCGGGTCAGTGACGTCGGCGAAGACGATCGGCAGTGTTCGTGTAGCCTGCCGCAAGGCGGCAAGCGCGGCACTGCCTTGAGCAACGACCAAATCAGGTTTCAAATTCACAAGTTCTGCTGCCAGGGCCTGCAACCGGCTCACGTTGCCATTAGCCCAGCGCTGATCGACCCGAATATTTTGCCCCTCGATCCATCCCAGGCGTTGGAGTTCTGTCGTGAATGCCGTGCGCTCTGCGTGTGCTTGCGAGTCGGTTTCAGCGACAAGCATCAGGAGGCCGATCCGCCGCACCTGATGGTTTTGCTGCGCACGCGCTGCGAGCGGCCAAGCCGCCGCTGCACCGCCGAGAAAAATGATGAACTCGCGCCGCCTCACCGATTCCCTCCCTGGTCCGGGAACCGCACCCACTAAAGCCTAGCACAATGTTCGAGTGAGTACTGTCACGCAACGCAGCAAAACGAGTCGTTCATGTCGCAGTTGGGTCAATCGCGCCATTTTCGCGATGTCCGCGGCACGTCCGCTTATCCCCCAAGACTCGCCGTGAAGGCGGACATCGCGGCTAGGCAGCTCGGTGCCAACAGCCGATCTCCCGTGGCTCGCAAGGGCAGTCCGGGAATGCCCCGGCGGCCGTATCCGGGAAGCCATCCACTACTGCTGCTGTTCGCTGTAGGATGCCCATCCAGAGGGCACGCGGCGCTGCGCGCCGCTTTGCCCACCATAGGATTCAAACAAACTTCTCCCGCAGCGCCGCGATCGTCTCCAGATGCCGCTCGTGGTCGCCAACGAAGCGCAGCACGAGATGCGTGCAGCCGGCGGCCACGTAACCTTTGAGGAATTCGGCGACCCCGCCGACCGGCCCGGCATAGCCGGCCTGGCGCTTGCGCACCACCGCCGCGGGCTGGCCGTAGTAGCGCTCGAGATAATCGTCGAGCCGGGCGCTGGCGCGTTGGGCGTCCTCGTCGAGGCAGATGTTGAGATACATGCTCCCCGTCAGCGCGCCGGGATCGCGCCCCGCCTCCCGCGCGATCGCCTTGATCTCGTTCCATTGCCGGCCCCATTCCGCGGTGTCCGGCGTGATCGGCATCCAGCCGTCGAAGTAGCGCCCGGCGCGCTCGATGCTCGCGGGCAGCGAGCCACCGATCCACAGCGGCGGGCCGCCCGGCCGATGCGGCGTCGGGCCGACCACGGCGTGCTCCACCTTCCATCGCCCGTCCCAGTCGACCGGCTGGCCGGTCCACAGCGCCCGCATCAGGCGCAGCCCTTCCATCATGCGTCCGACGCGCTTGTCGAACGGCACGCCGCAGGCGGCAAATTCGGCGCGGATGTTCGGCACATCCGCCGCGATGCCGACGCCGAGGATGAAACGGCCCTGCGACGCCTGGTCAAGCGTCGCGACCTGATGCGCCAGCACCACCGGATTGCGCAGCGCCGGCAGTAGCACCGCGGTGCCGATTTCGACGCGGGCGAGGCGGCCGGCGACCGCGGCGAGCAGCGTCAGTGGTTCATGACGCGGGCGGGCCAGGATCGAATCGCCGACCCAGATGGAGTCGAAGCCGAGGCGCTCGGCCCGCGCGGCGAGATCGATGAGCGGCGCCGCGGCGGGCTCGCCCAACATGATCTTTTCGCGCGTGGGTAACAGATATCCTAGGCGAACCGGCATGCTCTACTCCCGTACGGTAATTGCGCCCGCGGGCACGGCGCTGGACTCGTCCCGCGGGTTATAACGCTTTCTCGATTGATCGCAGCGACCGATCCTGCCAGGCTTTTTTCGACATGGGGTAATTCCGGGATCGAGCCATATTCAGGCTCTGGGAATCAGCTCTCCAGGAAGCAGTCGGGCCACCCCAGAGGCCCTACAACGATGGAGAGCGACGTTGGAATACTATGTCGGACTGGACGTGTCGTTGAAGCGGACCTCCGGCCCGGCAAGGATCGGCCTGGAGAACTTGACATCCAAACCCGGAATTAGAGAACAGCATCGGTCAAAGTCGGTCATTCAAAGGATACCGTCCATGGACGATCCTACTCCGTTGCTCGGTATAGTCGCGAACTCGGTCGCCAGCTTTTCCATCGGGTTCGCGAAGCTCAGAGTGATCGGCAAGCAAGAAGACGCGACGCTGGCGGGATCGGGTGCGCTGGTGACCGTGGGACCGATTCGCGGGATCCTGACGGCTGCGCACGTCCTGAAAGAATTACCGGACCGCGGACAGGTAGGCCTTATCCAGTTCTCAACCAATCCGGTGCTCCAAAAGCAGTCAATCGACATGTACCTTACAGATAGACTGACAATCGGCGGCGAACACAATGGGGCTGACGGTCCCGACATCGGTTTCCTGCGGCTTGCTTCACATCAGGCAGCGACGCTCGACGCCACAAACGTCTTTTTCAATCTCAGTAAGCGAGAGGAATCCGTTTTAGCTGATAATCATCCTTCCGCTAAGTCCTTCGCGGGAGTGTGCGGAGTCATAGACAAATGGACGACTGAGGAGCCCGCCGGCGGCTCGGGATTCGATCGTCTGAAGGCATTTCACGGTCTGTTCGGTGTCGGCGTCGTAGCGGGAACGCGGGAGTCCGGCGGGTACGACCTCATCGATTTTTTGACGACTTACGAAGAGAACTCAAAAGCGCCTTACAGTTATAAGGGCATGAGCGGCGGTGCGCTGTGGCGCGTCTACGTCACGACAGCGAGCGACGGCCAACCATCGGTGTTAGACAAAAGGATATTCGGGGTCGCATTTCATGAGTCTGACCTCGTCGACGGCAAGCGGACGGTATGGTGCCACGGACCGAAAAGCGTCTATGGCGTGTTAGTTCAAGAAATTCGGAAGAAATGGTCGATGGCTTGATCACGCGGCGGCGTTTGCGGCTGCGACGCGCATCCGTTTTCGGTTTTTCTTGATTACGTTTCCCGGGATCTTGTGGATGGCAATGATCCTAGCCTTCTGGCAGGCGATCGAGATGCCCGGCTCGGTGCAGTCAGGGTCCGGTTCGATCTCCCCTTCAGGAAGAGCCTCATATACGACGGGATTCGGCGCGGCTGAAGCAAAAAATCGCGCACCGTCGATGCTTCGCGTCAGGTAGACTCTGTCGGGCCGACACAGCGGATTCAAGTTGGACATGCCGAATACGCCGGTCTCTTTCGGCGGGAGAAGATAATCTCCCACATGCAATTTTCGATTCCCACCGTGAAAATATCGCTCTTTCACGCGGCGGCTCTATCTTCTTTATCGGGTCCGCGCAAGGCGATCTCGCTCCGCTTTCGACTTCCGCTGCGGGTCAAACTGAGAAGAGCAAGCCCGTCTCAGATATGTCCGCTTCTGCCTCAACTGCAGAAAACACGAACACGTCACCTACCCGAGCGCAAACCTTCAAGGCCTGGCTCGATTCCCGCTGTCACCATAATGCTTGCGGCTGTCGCTGTTACAAAGATGAAGCCATCTTCCCTCCCCGTGCCCCTTGTTTTTTTGAATTACCCCAACGTCCAGGGGTGGCGTTTTCTCCGGATTGCGAATTGTAGCAGCATAATGGCAATTTGAGTCCTGCGGAATCCTTTTGGAGTTGTCCTGCAAGATCCTGATCGGAAAAGGGAAAAAAACTCCAAAAGGAATCAATAGAATCGTTCCAGGCGCTCCCGCTGCGGCAAGCTATGCGCGAGATGCATTGGACGGTCTGGCTGCAGCGAATCTCGGCTCCGGGACGCTGGCCAGGTCGCGATTACGGGCCGCCCGAGCTGCATTGAACGTTCTTGGACATTTGTGGACGGCTCGCTCGCACTCGACAAACCCGCACTGCGCTTGAGGTTTGGACATTCTGGACATTCTGGACGGCACATATTTTTTACAGAAAAAGGATTCTATAAGAGAGAGAGCGTATGCAACCGACGCATAGATCAAGGCACCGGCAGAGCCGGACAGTTGTGTCGATAAACGAAAATGAAAAAGGGGGCGGCGCGATAGGCGGGAAGCCGGCAAGAGGGCTCGAAATCGAGCCGCCGGCTTGCACCGTGCTTGCACGGGGTTGGGTGCTCAGGTGGCGACCAACGCTAAGTTATTGATTGCTTTGGTACAGCTGGGCGGATTCGAACCGCCGACCTCCTGATCCACAGTCAGGCGCTCTAAACCAACTGAGCTACAGCTGCACGGGCTGCACCGATCGGCGAGAGGCCGGAAACTAGGAGAGAAGGCGGATATTGGCAAGGTCCGGCGGGGCGCCCGACCGGCCGCAGCGACCGCGGCTTTTGCGAGCGGCGTGCGGATTCCATTCGTCTCGCCGGTCGCGCTCGGCATTCGTCTCGCCGGTCGCGCTCGGCCGCGGCGACCCGGCCCCGCGTCACGGCGCGATCCACTCGCGATGAACCATCGCCGCAAACGTAAAGCCCGGGCGACAGGCCCGGGCTTTGGTACGCAACGCTACGCGACAAATCGGGATCGCGAGGACCCGGACTCAGGCGACCTTGCGGAACGCCTTGGTGACGCCGCTCTTGAGCGGCTCGGTGGTCTCGGTCGCGACCTTCTGGGCGAGCGCCGCAAGCTCCTTGCTCTGCTCGGAGACGGCCTCGAACTGCTTGCGCGCGTGCGCCGTCGACAGCTCGATGATCTCGGAGAACGACTTCACGTCGAGCAGCTCGCGGGCGTAGTCGAACGCCGCATTGGTGTTGGCGCGGGCCGCCTCGATCACCTTGAGGTTATAGTCGGCGGCGCCCTTGGCGGCGGTCGTGTAGGTGTCCTCGAGCAGGTCGGTCGCCTCTTCGGCGGCGGCCTTCACGCGCTCGTAGGCATCCTTGGCCTGCGCAACGCCCTTCTCGGCGATCTCGCGGAACGCCGCGGGAACCTCGAGCTTGGGCAGGTCGAACTTCGGCAGATCGAACTTCGGCAGTTCGAAGATCGAGCTCACCGGCGCTACCGGTTTTGCCGGCTTGGATTTCACAGTTGTCGTCGCTTCGTTCATGGCACTCCTCCGTCACAGGGCGGCAGTATGTGCGGCTGTTCGAACCCGCCGCCCGCCGCCGGTCCGATGCCTCGAATGGATCCTGTCTCGTCCCCGCGGCGGCTCCCCTTCCCGCTAAGCCGCCGGGGCAATCTCGCGCCCGCTATATAGCACCGAATATGGTGCGATGCAACATGAATACTGCATCGCAAAATCGAGGCGCCGACCCGGCCTCCGAAGGACGCTGGAAACGGGGGCGTGCGGCCTGAACTCGCAGGGAATCTGGTGAATTTTCCTGCCGGAAAGACGGGTGCGATCGGCGAATGGCGAAGCAGGCGGAGCTATTCGCCGCAATCGCGGAGAAAATCGGCCTACCGACCCCGATGGGACACTCTGTCGCAGTGCAGCAGCCGTTCAGGCAAAACGGAATACCGGATCATGAAGCCCCGGATCAGGAAGCCTTGGGCTTGCCGGTGTCCTTGGCGGCCGTGCTCGCGGCGTCCCCAAGCTCCTTCGCCTGGCTGGAAAGAGCCTCCATCTGCGCGCGGATGAACTCGGAATGGAGCCGCAGGATTTCCTGAACGTCCTTGGCGCGGACCAGCTTGTGCGCGAACTCGAAGGAATTCGCCACATTCTGCTCCGCGAACGTCATCGCCTTCTTGCCCACGTCCCTGGCTCCGGCCTGCGCCACCGCGGCTTGGCCTTCCAGCGTGCTGACCGCCTGCTGGGCGGCCGCGATGAAGCCGTCGAAGGCCTTTCTCGCCTGTTCCACGCTCTGCTCCGCCATCTGCCGCATTTCGGCGGGGATTTCGAATTTCGGTATGCGCTCCTCGGCCATCGTCGCCTCCCGTTTCCGGTGTCTTGCACAGTTCGCGCGCCCGGGGATCGCTGGCGCCCGGCACCGGTCCGCCAGCGTATCATAGTGCGGCAGGCGAATCGCTTTTATAAGAAAGCCGCACGCAACCGGGCAGTTAACGTTATCCCCGCCTCGTGCAGCGACAAAGCCACCTCGGCGTGGACGCCAGGGACCCCCCGGACTAATACGGGTTCCTTTAGCGCTTGGCGACAAAACGCCCGGGAGCACCCGGTGGTGCGCATCCTTCGCTCGCAATGACGAAACCGGTCCTTGCCCTTGTCCGCGACCCTAGGCTCTCGCCCCACGTGACGAGCCCGGTCCCGGCTTGGCTCTGCACGATCGAGCCCGCGCGCATGGTCTGGATGAATGCCGCGGCCGCCGGCCTGCGGGGATCCCCGAGCCCCGCAGCGGTTACGCAGCGGCCAATGTCGCCGGGCGATCCCTTGGCCATCGACCTTGCCCGACTCGCCGCCGGCCTGCCCGATTCCGGCGCCGCGCGGCTCGAACGGATTCGCGGGCTCGCCGCCGGCATCGGACGCACGAGCGTGTGCGCCTGCTCGCGGCTTGCGCTCGAAGATGGCATGGCGATCCTGATGGTCGCGGCGGAGCCTGCCGCATCCGCCATGCCGTTGGCCGAACGGGTGCGCAGGACGTTTGCGGACGCGGAAGGCGCGATTGCGGTGTTCTCCCCGGCTGGGGCACTCATCCATGCCAGCGCGGAGGCTGCCGCCCAACTCGGCCCGATGACGACGCTGGCAGCTTGGGGGGCCGGTGCGCTCGCGGCCGAGGCGCTGAACTGCGGCCGCGCGAGCGGCAACAGTCTCATCGGACCCGTCGAGTTCCAGCGGATCGGCACCGGCGGCAACGCCGTCGTGCTGGCGATTTTGGCCGCGGAGCCCGACCGCTCGCAACCACCCCTGGGCGAGATTGGCATGGACGAAGTTCCGTTCCCGATCGAGCCGGCGCAAGCCGAGGAACGGGCTGCGCCGGCGGATGGCGCCGAACCGGCCGCAGTTCCTCCCCGGCCGGAGCGGCCGCTTCCGCTCCGCTTCGTGTGGCAGATCGATACGGACGGACGATTCACGCTGGGCGCGACGGACTTTGCCGAGGCGATGGGCGCGCAAACCCTAGCGCAGATCGGACGGACCTGGAACGAGGTCGCCGCCGAGCTCGGGCTCGACCCGGACCAACGCGTGGAACGCGCAATCGCCTCGCGGGATACGTGGAGCGGCGTCACATTGGCTTGGCCCGTGGAGGGCAGCGAACAGCGGCTCGCGGTCGAGCTGTCGGGACTGCCGGTGTTCGATCGCGACCGAACGTTTCGCGGTTACCGCGGCTTCGGAGTCTGCCGGGATGTCGCGCGGTTGGCGGCGGCAATCGCCGCTCGCAGCGCCGCGCCGGCGGCGTCCGCGCCACTTTCCGATGCAGCCGCTCGCTCGATTGCCGCAGATGCCGGGGAGCCTTCGGGCACGCAACCGACCGACCCGCGACCGCAGCTCACGCTGGTGCCGGCTGCCAAGAACGTCGTGCCGTTTCGGAGCGCCGCCGCCAATGAACGCCGACCCGCATTGAGCGCGGTCGAACGAACGGCGTTCCGGGAGATCGGCCAGGCTCTGACCTCGGGACTCCCCGAGAACGCCGACGAACCGGGTACAAGAACCGAGCAACCTGTTGCGGGCGGCGAGCCCGCGGGGCCCCGCGCTGAGGATGCTACCGTGGTGCCCAGCGCGTTTGCGCCAGGCGGCGTGCCGGCCGCGGCCGGCGCGGCGATGGCCGGACCGGGGTCGACCGCACTCGACCGACTACCGATCGGGGTGCTCGTCTATCGCGGCAGCCGGCTCATTCATGCCAATCGCGTGCTGCTCGATTGGACCGGATACGAGGATCTCGGCGCGCTCGCGGCGGCGGGGGGGCTCGAGCGGGTGTTCGCCGAACCGGCCGCCGCGCTCGACCAGTCCGGCGAAACCGGCCGGACGCTGGCAATCACCACGCGCACCGGTGCGCCGCTGGCGGTCGAGGGCCGGCTGTTCAGCGTGTCATGGGGCGCCGAGACGGCATTCATGCTGGTCCTGCTCCAGGCGGGCGACCGGCTCAAGAGCTCCGAGCTCGCGCTCCGCCGCGCCGAGGCGGACGCTCGCGAGCTCCGCTCGATCCTGGACACCGCGACCGACGGCGTGGTCGTGATCGAGCGCGACGGCCGCATTGCGTCGCTCAACCGCAGCGCGGAAGCCTTGTTCGGTTACGAGACCCGCGACCTCGTCGGCGCACCGTTCGGCGATCTGTTCGCGCCCGAAAGCCAGCGCGCCGCGCTCGATTATCTCGACGGGCTGTCGCTCAACGGCGTGGCGAGCGTGCTCAACGATGGCCGCGAGGTGATCGGCCGCGTGCGCGAGGGCGGCCTGATCCCGCTGTTCATGACGATGGGCAGGATCGCGGACGGGACCGACAAATTCTGTGCAGTGCTGCGCGACATCACCCAGTGGAAGCGCGCGGAGGAGGACTTGGTCAACGCCAAGCGCGAGGCGGAGCGGGCGTCCTCGGCGAAATCCGACTTTCTCGCGAAAATCAGCCACGAGATCCGTACCCCCCTCAATGCCATCATCGGCTTCTCCGAAGTCATGATGGACGAGCGCTTCGGCCCGGTCGGCAACGAGCGCTACCGTCAGTACCTCAAGGACATTCACGCCTCGGGCGGCCATCTCGTGTCGCTGCTCAACGATCTTCTCGATCTCTCCAAGATCGAGGCGGGCAAGCTCGACCTCACCTTCGACAGCGTCGACCTCACCGCGTTGCTGCAGCAGTGCGTCGCCATCATGCAGCCGCAAGCCAACCGCGAGCGGATCATCATTCGCACATCGCTGCTGCCGACGCTGCCGGCGGTCGTGGTCGATGAGCGCTCGATCCGCCAGATCGTGCTCAATCTGCTGTCGAACTCCATCAAGTTCACCGGCGCCGGCGGCCAGGTGATCGTCTCGACCGCGCTCACCGAGCGGGGCGAGGCGGTGCTGCGCGTGCGCGACACCGGGATCGGCATGAGCGAGAAGGAGATCGAGACGGCGCTCGAGCCGTTCCGGCAGCTCGCGACTTCGACGCGCTGGGGGTCCGGCGGGACCGGACTGGGACTGCCGCTCACCAAGGCGCTGGTGGAGGCCAATCGCGCGACCTTCACCATCAAGAGCGCGGTGAATGCCGGAACCCTGGTCGAAATCACGTTTCCGGCAACCCGGGTGCTCGCGGAATAAGCAGCAGCCGCACGCGAGGCTCCGCCTGGAAAACGGCGGATCGGCTGCGGCACCGCCATATAAACTGCGGGTTCGATGCGCTAAGCTGGCCTGCGGACCAAGCGCGCCGGGGACGTACCGTGATCCGTCGAATCCGTCACACATGCTTTGCCCTTGTGGCATTGCTGTCAATCGGTCAGCCTCCCGCGGCGGCGGAGGGGGAGAACGCCGATCTGCTGCTCGTGCTGGCGGCGGATGTTTCGCGCAGCATCGACGTCGCGAAGTTCCAGCTGCAGCGCGAAGGCTACGCCTCTGCCATCACCAATCCGCAGGTGCTCGATGCGATTCGTTCGGGCCCGACCGGACGCATCGCCGTGTGCTTCCTCGAATGGTCGGGCGTGGCGTCGCAGCGGCTCGTCATCGACTGGACGCTGATCGGCGATGCGGATGCCGCTCGCCATTTCAGCGACGGCATCGTCGAGGCGCCGCGTTCGTTCGCCGACCGCACCTCGATCAGCGCCGGGATCGATTTCGCGATGGAGCAGCTGGAGCGTGCGCCATTCGCATCGAAGCGCCGCGCCATCGATGTCTCCGGCGACGGCACCAACAACAGCGGACGCGACGCCGGCGCGGCGCGGGATGACGCGATCGCCAAAGGCGTCACCCTCAACGGCCTCGTCATCCTGAGCGAGACGCCGCTGGTCTGGAACCCGGAGCACACCAATCCGGCCGGGGGGCTCGCCGAATATTATCGCCGCAACGTCATCGGCGGCCCCAACGCCTTCGTCATGGTCGCGGAGAATTTCTCCTCGTTCGGCGCGGCCCTGGTCAAGAAACTGGTCGCCGAAATCGCCGAGGCTGCTTCCTCAACGACGGTCCGCGGCCGGATCGCGCGGCCTTGATCCGCCACCGCCCGGTCGGGTAGCGTCGCCCCGCCACCCCGCTTCCGCTCGGTCGAGCAGCACGCCACCCGCAGCTTTCGCCGCCGACATCCCGAAACGCCCAGGTATGGTTCGATGAACAAGGTCTATTCCGACGCGAGCACCGCGCTCGCCGGCTTGCTGCATGACGGCATGGTGATCATGGCCGGCGGCTTCGGGCTGTGCGGCATTCCGGAGACGTTGATCCACGCCATCCGCGATTCCGGCGTGAAGCATCTCACCGTGGTCTCCAACAACGCCGGGATCGACGGCGTCGGGCTCGGCCTGTTGCTGGAGACCCGGCAGATCCGCAAGATGATCTCGTCCTATGTCGGCGAGAACAAAACCTTCGCGCAGCAATATCTCGCCGGGCAGCTGGAGCTCGAATTCAATCCCCAGGGCACGCTCGCCGAGCGCATCCGAGCCGGCGGCGCCGGCATTCCGGCGTTCTTCACCAAGACCGGCGTCGGCACCATCATCGCCGAGGGCAAGGAAGTGCGCGAGTTCGACGGCGAGAAATACGTAATGGAGCGCGGCCTCGTCGCCGAGCTCTCGATCGTGCATGCCTGGAAGGCCGACACCGAGGGCAATCTGGTCTACCGCAAGACCGCGCGGAACTTCAATCCGATGATGGCGAGCGCCGGTAAGGTGACGGTGGCCGAAGTCGAGATCCTGGTCGATCCCGGCGAGATCGAGCCCGACCACATCATCACGCCCGGGATCTACGTGCAGCGGATCGTGCCCGCGCTCAACGCCTCGAAGCACATCGAGCAGCGCACCACGCGTCCTCGCCCCTGAGCAGGAGACAAGAACGATGCCCTGGTCCCGCGAAGAGATGGCCGCCCGCGCCGCCAAGGAGCTGCGCGACGGTTTCTACGTCAATCTCGGCATCGGCATTCCGACGTTGGTGTCCAACTACATACCGGAAGGGATCAGCGTGCAGCTGCAGAGCGAGAACGGCATGCTCGGCATGGGCCCCTTCCCCTACGAGGGCGAGGAGGACCCGGACCTCATCAACGCCGGCAAGCAGACCATCACCGAGCTGCCGACGACGAGCTATTTCTCCTCTGCCGACAGCTTCGCCATGATCCGCGGCGGGCATATCGATCTTTCCATCCTGGGTGCCATGCAGGTCGCGGAGAACGGCGATCTCGCCAACTGGATGATCCCCGGCAAGATGGTCAAGGGCATGGGCGGCGCCATGGACCTCGTGGCCGGGGTCAAGAAGGTGGTGGTGATCATGGAGCATACCGCCAAGGACGAACCCAAGCTGCTGAAGCGCTGCACGCTGCCGCTCACGGGCGCCCAGGTCGTCGACCTGGTGATCACCGATCTCGGGGTGTTCGCCATCGACAAGCACCGGGGCGGCGGCATGACGCTCATCGAAATCGCCCCGAAGGTCACGGTCGACGAGATCCGTGCCAAGACCGAGGCGGGCTTTCGGGTCGACCCCAAGCTGAATTGAGGCCTTAAGGCCACGAAAGCGTCACAGAGCCGCGTCAGGAGTGGCCCACGCGCTGCCGGCCTGTCGGCGGCGGCCGGATCATCGTAGGTTGAACACCCGTGTTCGTGGCTGGCGGTTTCAAACGCCTGGGAATCCTCCTCGCCGCACTGGTTGCGGCCGGGGTTGCCGCGCTCGTGGCGATTTCGCTGGTCATTCCCGCCGAGGACGTGCGCAACGCGATCAAGGCCGAGATCCGCGCGGTGACCGGCTTCGAGCCGATGATTCGCGGCGATGCCTCGGTTTCCCTGTTTCCCTGGGGCACGGTGAGCTTCGCCGACGTCAGCCTGGGCGATGACGGCAGCGGCGGGCGGGCGCTTGCCGCCGAGCGCGTGACCGCCCGGCTGCGGCTGCTGCCGCTGCTGTTCGGCCGCATCGAGGCCGCCGACCTCTGGCTGCTGCGGCCGAAAATCTCGGTCCGCTTCGCGCCGGAAGCAGGCTCGAACTGGTCCGGCGTCGCCGAGGCACTGACCCGCGCGCTCAAGCCGACGGCAAGTCCGGCCGACACGCTGATGTCGTTCTCGGAAATCCGCATCGCCGACGGCACGATCGAAATTCGCGACGACGCGCGGGGGCTTTTGGAGCGCCTCTCCAAGGTCGAGATGTCGCTCGCCTGGCCGGCGATCGCCAAGAGCTTCGTCGCGACCGGCCGGTTCGTATGGCGGGACGAGCCGATCGACCTGAGTCTGAACCTCAACGATCTCTCCGCCGCACTCGACGGCGAGCGCGCGGGGCTCAAGGTGCGACTGAGCGGCCAACCGTTCCGGGTCGGCTTCGACGGCCACATCGGCCGGCGGCCGACACTCAAAATGGAAGGCACGCTCGCCGCCGATACGCAATCGCTGCGCAACGCGCTGGTGTGGGCCGGTCAGAAGCCGCTCCCGGGCGGCGGGTTCGGTCGCTTCGCGCTCAAGGCCCACACCACGCTGGTCGCCGGCACCGTGGCGCTGTCCGGGGTCAACATCGAGCTCGACGGCAACACGGCGGACGGCGTGCTCGCGTTCGCGACCGATGGCCGGCCGATGGTGCAGGGCACGCTCGCGGCCGACGAGCTCGATCTCACCCCCTACATTTCGACCGCGCAGGGGCTGCGCGCGAGCGGGCACGACTGGAGCCGGGTGCCGATCGTGCTCGACGGGCTGATGGATTTGGACGTCGACCTGAGGCTTTCGGCCGCGCGCATCAATCTGGGAAATGCGAAGCTCGGCCGCACCGCGATCGGTGCCAATCTGCGCGATGGACGCTTGACGCTGGCGATCGGCGAAGCCCAGGCGTTCGGCGGAGTGCTCAAGGGCTCCTTGGCGCTGGCGAGGGCGCAATCCGGGGCCGAGATCAAATCGCAGCTGCAGTTCGCCAATGTCGACCTGGAGAGCTGCCTGCGCGACCTGTTCGGCATTCGCCGCATCGAGGGCAAGGGCACCCTGGTGTTCGCCGTCGAGGCCGCGGGCGAGAGCGTGCTGGCGCTGACCCAGACCTTGAGCGGCACGGCCAGCTTGGTGGCCGAAAACGGCTCGCTCTCCGGCCTCAACGTCGAGCAGCTGCTCAAGCGGCTGGAGCGCCGTCCGCTCTCGGGAGGCGGCGAGTTCCGCAGCGGGCGCACGCCGTTCGACAAATTGACCGTGAACCTCAGGCTCGCCGACGGGACCGCGAATGTCGAGGACGTGAAGCTGGAGAGCGCGGCGGTGCGGCTCGCGCTCGGGGGCTCGGCCTCGATCCCGGCGCGAGACCTCGACCTCAAGGGTACCGCCAGTCTGATTGCCGCCGTGGCGGACAGCCCGCCCACCTTCGAGCTGCCGTTCGTGATCCAGGGGCCATGGGACGATCCGCTGCTGCTGCCCGATGCCGAGATCCTGATCCGTCGCTCCGGTGCCGCGGCGCCGCTGCTCGATGCGGTGCGCGATCCCAAAACTCGGGATGCGGTTCGCTCCGTCATCGAACGGGTGACGCGACCCGCGCCCGCGCCGAAAGCTCCGGCGGCGCAACCCGCTGCGGCGCAGCCTGCCGCGGCTTCGCCGCCCGGACCGGACGCACCGGCGCAACCTGCTGCCGCCGCAGCTCCGGCACTTGGGCACGACGCCGCTTCCGCTCCGGCGGAAGGCGCCCGGCCCGACGACGCGGCGAGCCACTGACCGTCATAATTTCGCGGTGAGATCCACGGCCTCGGCGCGCCGCGACGCGCGGCCTCGGTTGAGCACTGCGGCGGCGATGACGCCGAGCGCGACCAGCACGATCATGAGCGTGCAGATCGCGTTGATCTCCGGCTTCACCCCCAGGCGCACTTCCGAATAGATCCGGATCGGCAGCGTCGTGGCACCGGGGCCGGTCGTGAAGCTGGCGATGACGAGATCGTCGAGCGAGAGCGTGAACGCGAGCAGGAAGCCCGCGGCGATCGCCGGCCAGATCAGCGGCAGCATCACCAGCAGGAAGCTGCGCAACGGCGGGGCGCCGAGGTCCATCGCGGCCTCCTCGAGGCTGCGATCGAACGTCAGCAGGCGCGATTCCACCACGACCGCGACGAAGCACAGCGTCACGCTGGTATGCGCGATGGTGATGGTCCAAAAGCCGCGATCGAGCCCGATCGCGACGAACAGCAACAGCAAGGCGAGCCCGGTGATCACCTCCGGCATCACCAGCGGCGCGTAGAGCAGCCCGCTGAACAGCAGCCGGCCGCGGAACCGCCCGCCGCGCGCGAGCGCCACCGCCGCGAGCGTGCCCAGGATCGTAGCCGCCGTAGCCGAAACCAGCGCCACGCGCACCGATACCCAGGCCGATTCCAACATCGCGCCGTCGGCGAGAAGCTCGCGATACCATGCGAGCGACCAGCCGCCCCACACGGTCACCAGCCGCGAAGCATTGAACGAATAGATCACCAGGATCGCGATCGGAAGATAGAGGAAGGCGAGGCCGAGCGCCGCGCTCACCAGGTTGAAGCTCGAGAGCCGCTTGCGCATGGCGTCAGCGGCCTTGCTCGATCTCGCGCGCCTGCCGGTGCTGATAGATCAGAATCGGCACGATCAGCAGGCACAGCAGCACCACGGCGACCGCGGAGGCGATCGGCCAGTCGCGATTGGCGAAGAACTCGGTCCACAGCGTCTGTCCGATCATCAGCGTCGCGGAGCCGCCGAGCAGGTCCGGAATGACGAATTCGCCGACGACGGGAACGAAGCAGAGCAGCGATCCGGCAACGATGCCGGGCCGCGACAGCGGAACGGTGATGCGCCAGAACGCCTTCCAGGGCGGCGCGCCGAGATCGGCGGCGGCCTCGTGGAGCGAAACTTCGATCTTTTCCAGGGCCGCGTAGAGCGGCAGCACCATGAACGGAAAGTACGAATAGACGATGCCGATGTAGACCGCGGTGTTGGTCGAGAGCCAGCCGACCGGCTCCTCGACGATGCCGAGCGCCAGCAGCATCTGGTTGAAGAGCCCGTCGCGCTGCAGGATGTTGATCCAGGCGTAGACGCGAATGAGGAACGAGGTCCAGAACGGCAGCACCACCAGCATGACCAGCATGGCCTGCAGCCGGCGCGGCGCGCGCGCCATCGCGTAGGCAAACGGATAGCCGAGCGCGAGCAGCATCAAGGTGGAGAATGCCGCGACCTCGAGGCTCTTCAGGTATGCCGCCAGATACAGCCGATCGGAGCCGAGAGCCGCGTAATTGTCGAACGAGAGCCCGGCAAGGAAGCGCCTGAGACCTTCCCAGCCGGCAGCAAGATCCAGCACCGGGAGATAGGGCGGCTGTGCGATCACGGTCTCGGACAGGCTGATCTTGAGGACGATGAGGAACGGGACGAGAAAGAACGCCGTCAGCCACACGTAGGGGATCACGGCGGCGGTTCGCCAGCGCGGCACGCCAGTTGCGGTCTTTGCTGTTCCGGGCATGGCGAACAGCCTAGCGCGTCAGCACGATCGCGGCTTCGGGCGGCCAGCAGAGCCACACTCGATCGTTCCAGCCGATCGTGCGCTCGACGAGCCGGGTCCGATTGCTCAGCGTCGCCGTCATCAGCGCTCCGTCATCGAGCCGCACCTTGTAGACCGACAGATTGCCGAGATAGCCGACGTCCACCACGGTTCCGGCCAGCGCATTCTCGCGCGCTTCGGTCGGCCGCTCGAGGCCGATGCGCACCTTCTCGGGGCGCAGGGCCACCCAGACCAACGCGCCCGGCGCGGCATCGACCGGCTGCGCGATGCGCAGTTGAGCGCCGCCGTTGCCGTGGACCAAAGATTCGCCCGCGCCTGTTGCGGTCAGCCGTCCCTCCAGCAAGTTCACGTCGCCGACGAAATCGGCGACGTAACGGGAGCTCGGCTGCTCGTAGATTTCGGCCGGCGTCCCCACCTGCACGATGCGCCCGCGCTCCATCACCGCCATGCGATCGGCCAAAATCATCGCCTCCTCCTGGTCGTGGGTGACGATCACGAAGGTGGTGCCGAGCTTTGCCTGCAGCTCGATGAGCTCGAACTGCGTCTCGGCGCGCAGTTTTTTGTCGAGCGCCGCCATCGGTTCGTCGAGCAGCAGCACCTTGGGGCGTTTGGCGAGCGCGCGCGCGAGCGCGACGCGCTGGCGCTCGCCCCCGGAAAGCTGATCGGGCTTGCGTCGGGCAAAGCCTTCGAGCTTGACCAGCGCAAGCATTTCTTCGACGCGAGCCGCGATCTGAGGTTTCGGCATTCTCTCCTGCTCGAGGCCGAAGGCGATGTTGCGCTCGACACTGAGATGCGGGAACAGCGCGTAGCTCTGGAACATCATGTTGGTCGGCCGCCGATAGGGCGGTATGCCGGCGAGATCCGCGCCTTCGAGCAGGATCCGGCCTTCATCCGGCGTTTCGAAGCCGGCGAGAAGGCGCAGCAAGGTCGTCTTGCCGCAGCCCGAAGGCCCCAGCAGCGCGAAAAACTCCCCGGCGAAGATATCGAGCGAGAGCCGGCCGACGGCGCTGATTGCACCGAACCGCTTGGTGACCCGCTCGAATCGCACCAGCGGCGAGGCAGCAGGATCCGCCCACGGCGCGAAATCGCGTTTGGGCCCGAGCCTCGGCTTGATCGGTTGCGCCCGCTCCACCATGCGCCCCAATCCCGAACGGCGGCTCAGGACGGACGCCGCGTCAACGTGCGCTGCACGGCATCGCGCCAGCCGGCGCATTTGCGTTCCCGCGTTGCCGCATCCATCGCCGGCTCGAACCGGCGGTCGAGCTTCCAGGTCGCCGCGAAGGCGGCAAGATCCGGGTAGATGCCGGCGCGGCGCCCGGCGAGATACGCGGCGCCGAGCGCGGTCGTCTCCGCGATCGCCGGCCGGTCCACCGGCGCGGCCAAGATGTCGGCGAGGAACTGCAGTAGATATTCGCTGGCGATCATGCCGCCGTCGACCCGCAGCACGGTGCCGCCGGTGCCGGGCCAATCGGCGCGCATGGCCGCGAGCAGGTCGCGGGTCTGATAGCCGACCGCCTCGAGCGCCGCGCGGGCGAATTCGGCGCGCCCGGCGTTGCGGCTGAGCCCGAACATCGCGCCGCGCGCGTCGGGATCCCACCACGGCGCGCCGAGCCCGACGAACGCCGGCACCAGATAAATCGGCTCGGCCGGATCGGATGTGGCGGCGAGCTCCCCCGATTCCGCGGCGCTCGCGATCAGCCCGAGGCCGTCGCGCAGCCATTGCACGGAGGCCCCGGCGACGAAGATCGCGCCTTCGAGCGCATAGGTGCGGCGTCCGTCGAGCTGATAGGCGATCGTGGTCAGCAAGCGGCTGCGCGACTTGACCGCGGTCGTGCCGGTGTTGAGCAGCGCGAAACAGCCGGTCCCGTAGGTCGACTTCATCATGCCGGGGTCGAAGCAAGTCTGGCCGATGGTGGCGGCCTGCTGATCGCCGGCCATGCCCAGAATGCGGATCGGGCCGCCGAACAGGCCGGGCTCGGTGACGCCGAAATCCGCGGCGCAATCCCGCACTTGCGGCAGCAGCGGCAGAGGCACGCCGAACAGTTTTACCAGACCCGCCTCCCATTCGCCGCGGCGGATGTCGAGGAGAAGCGTGCGCGCCGCATTGGTCGCATCGGTGGCATGGACGCGGCCGCCGGTCAGACGCCACAGCAGAAAACTATCGACCGTGCCGAACGCGAGCTTGCCGTCTTGCGCCGCTCTGCGCGCGCCCTCGACGTGATCGAGCATCCACGCGATTTTCGTGGCGGAGAAATACGGGTCGAGCACGAGCCCGGTCTTGTCCGTGACCTCCGGCTCATGGTTTTGCGCGGCAAGCTTGGCGCACACGTCGGCCGTGCGGCGATCCTGCCAGACGATCGCGTTGTGGATCGGCTTGCCGGTGGCACGGTCCCAGATCAACGTGGTCTCGCGCTGGTTGGCGATGCCGATCGCCGCGACGTCTTTCGCCGCGACGCCGGCTTTCGCCATCACTTCGCGCACGGTCTCGACCGCGGTCGTCCAGATCGCCTCCGGATCGTGCTCGACCAGGCCGGGCGCCGGATAGATTTGCGGAAATTCCCGCTGCGCGACGGCAACGGGGAGGCAGGCGCGATCGAACGCGATGGCGCGCGTCGAGGTCGTGCCCTGGTCGATGGCGATCACGTGGGTCGGCAAGCGCATCCCCTATTCGGCGGCGGTCTTGGCTTCGCGCGCATCCGCCATGAAGCGCTCCAGCGCCTCGCGCGCTTCCGCGCCGAGCCGCAGCCCCAGCTTCGAGCGGCGCCATAGCACGTCCTCGGCGCGCTCCGCCCATTCGCAGCGCATCAGATGCCGGACCTCGGCCCCGGTGAGCTCGGTGCCGAAGCAGGGCCCGAGGTCCTCGAGGCTCCTCGCCTGGCCGAGGATGCGGTCGACCCGCGTCCCATGCGCGGCGACGAGGCGTCTCGCATGCGCCTCGCTCAGAAACGGCCACAGCCCGCACGCGCGCGCCACGAGCGCCTCGAAACCGTCCCACGGGAAGTCGCCGCCCGGAAGCGGTGCGTGCGCGGTCCAGGCCGGACCGGTCACGAAGAAGTCCGCGATCTTTTCCAGCGCCGCCTCCGCGAGCCGGCGATAGGTGGTGATCTTGCCGCCGTACACCGTGAGCAACGGCGCCTCGCGATGGGGCGCGTCGAGCGCCAGCACGTAATCGCGGCTGATGTCCTTGGCCGCTTGCGTGCGATCGCCGTGCAGCGGCCGCACGCCCGCATAGGCCCAGACCACGTGCTCGGGCTCGACGGTCTCGCGAAAGTAGGCGTTCGCGGTCCGGCACAGATAGGTGATCTCGTTGGAGCTTGCGGCGACCGCGCCGGGATCGCCGTCGTAGTCCTCATCGGTGGTGCCGATCAGGGTGAAATCGCGCTCATACGGAATGGCGAAAACCACGCGGCCGTCCCCGCCCTGGAAGATGTAGGCGTGGTCGTGCCCGAACAGCTTTGGCACGACGATGTGGCTGCCCTTGACGAGGCGCACCGGGATCGAGGTATTTCGCCGCAAGATCTGCTCCGCCACCAATGCGACCCAGGGACCGGTGGCATTGACGAGGACGCGGGCGGTCACGATCTCGCGGCGGCCGCCGCGGGATTTGAGCGCCAGCCGCCAGACCAACCCGTCGCGATCGGCGCGAGCAAGCCGCGTGCGGGTGCGGATGAGCGCACCGCGCTCGGCGGCATCGACCGCGTTGAGCACGGCGAGGCGCGAATCGTCGACCCGGCAATCGGAATATTCGAAGCCGAGCTTGTACCGGCGTTTCAGCGGCACGGCGACTTCGCCGTGGGTGAGGTCGAGGACCTGGGTTCCGGGCAGGATCTCGCGCCCGCCGAGCCGGTCGTAGAGGAACAGGCCGGCGCGCAGCTGCCAGGCCGGGCGCAGCGCGTCGTGATGCGGCAGCACGAAGCGCAGCGGCCGGATCAGGTGCGGGGCGTTGCGCAGCAGCACCTCGCGCTCGGCGAGCGCCTCGTGCACGAGCCGCAACGCACCCCGCTCGAGGTAGCGCAGGCCGCCGTGGATCAGCTTGGTCGAGGCCGAGGAAGTCGCCGAGGCGAGATCGTTCTGCTCGAGCAGCAGCACCCGGATGCCCCGCCCGGCCGCGTCACGGGCGATCCCCGCCCCGTTGATGCCGCCGCCGATGATGGCGAGGTCGAAATCGGCCATGCGCGCTCCTGCCTGCCGGCGCCCGATTTCTCGCGCGGGCACTTGGAATCGATCTCGCAGCATGGCGCGGTTTGCGGCCGGCGCTCAAGCGGCTGGGCGGATGACCTTCGCGGAGACCATGGACAGGAAGCTCGGCAAGCCGCGGTTGGCTGCAAAATTGCGCGGATTTCGACACCGATCGAATTGGTAAGCGGCTCCAAGGCCACGATTTTTTGCGTTTCAATTCGTCAAAATACGTCTTGTAGCTGTTTGTTGTGCAATTTCGTCATACGATTGTCAATCGTGCCATTGCACGCGGCATCTGCCCGGCATCCCCCGATGTCACGGCGAGGAAACGGTGCCATGATGGGACGAGATTTCCGGTGGGAGTGCATCATGGATTATCGAGATCGCCGTATCGTCGTGACCGGCGGGGTCGGGGCGCTGGGCACTGCGGTCGTCAGCGCGCTGGTCGAGGCCGGCGCGGTCTGCCACGTGCCCTGCCGCACGCCGGAGGAGGCGCAGCGGTTTCCGTACCGGGACCATGCGGCCGTGAAGCTTTCGGCGCCGGTCGACCTCGCCGACGAGGCCGCGGTCGACAAACTCTATGCCGGCGTGCCGAAACTGTGGGCTTCGCTCCACATCGCGGGCGGCTTCGCGGCAGCGCCGATCGAAGCGGCCGGCAAGGCGGATTTCTTGCGGCAGGTCGAGACCAATCTCGTCTCGGCGTATCTGTGCTGCCGCGCGGCGGTGCGGGCGATGGGGCAAAACGGCGGGCGCATCGTCAACGTCGCGGCGAGCCGCGCCATCGAATGGCGCACCGGCGCCGGCATGACCGCCTACACGGCCAGCAAGGCGGCCGTCGCCGCGCTCACCGTGGCGCTCGCCGAGGAAGTCGTGAGCAAGGGCATTCTGGTCAACGCGGTCGCGCCCTCGATCATGGACACGGCCGCGAACCGCGCCGCCATGCCGAAGGCCGATTACGGCAAATGGCCCAAGGTCGAGGAGGTCACCGCCACGATTCTGTTCCTGGCCTCGCCGGAGAACCAAGTGACCCGCGGCGCCATCGTGCCGGTGTACGGAAGATCGTAGGTGGGGTTGAGCCCAGCGAAACTCACCAATCGCCAAATTCCCGGGCTGGATTTTTGCCGTGTTACGATCGTAGAAACGTCGCATACGGAGCAAACATCATGGCCGAAAATTTCAGCTTCTCGGTGATCCTCGAACCGCAACAGGACGGTGGCTTCACCGTGCTGGTCCCGACGCCTCCCGAAGTCGTCACTGAAGGCGACACGGAGGAGGAAGCATTCCACCACGCCCGGCAGCGCGTCGATCTCGGTCTCGATCTCCTTGGGGTAGACGTTGAAGCCGCCGGTGATGATCAAATCCTTGCCGCGGCCGACGATGTGCACGTAGCCGCGCGCGTCGATCTTGCCGAGATCGCCGCTGACGAAGAAGCCGTCGCGGAACTCGGCCGCGGTCTTTTTCGGCATGCGCCAGTAGCCGGCGAACACGTTGGGCCCGCGGATCTCGATCACGCCGACCTCGCCCGGCGGCAGCACCTTGCCGGTCGCCGGATCGGCGATGCGCAGCTCGACGCCGGACAGCGGGAAACCCACGCTGCCGGCGATCCGCTCGCCGTCATAGGGGTTCGAGGTGTTCATCCCGGTCTCGGTCATGCCGTAGCGCTCGAGAATGGCGTGGCCGGTGCGCGCCAGAAACTCGCGCTGGGTCTCGGCCAACAGCGGCGCGGAGCCGGAGATGAACAACCGCATGTGCGCGCAGCGCGCGCGGTCGAGATCGGGATGCTGCAGCAGCCGCACGTAGAAGGTCGGCACGCCCATCATGGCGGTCGCCCTGGGCAACAGGCGGAGCACCTCGCCGGCATCGAACCGCGGCAGGAACAGCATCGAGCCGCCGGCGATCATGGTGACGTTGGTGGCCACGAACAGCCCGTGGGTGTGGTACATCGGCAGCGCGTGCAGCAGCACGTCGCGCCCGCTGAAATGCCAGGCTCGCGCCAGCGTCGTCGCATTGGAGGCAAGGTTGCGATGGGTCATCCTCGCGCCCTTGGAGCGGCCGGTGGTGCCGGAGGTGTAGAGGATCGCCGCGAGATCGGTTTGCTTGCGCGGCACGTCGGCGAAATCCGCAGGCGCCCCGGCCGCCGCCGCGCCGAGCGAGCCGCGTCCGGCGGCATCGAGCGTCTCGACCGCGGCAACGCCGCATTTCTGCGCGACCGCCTCGATTCCGGCGCGCTTGTTCGGATCGCAGACCACCCCCTTGGGCTCGGCGTCGGAGAGGAAATATTCGAGCTCGGCGAGCGTGTAGGCGGTGTTGAGCGGCAGGTAGACGGCACCCGCGCGCAGCACCGCGAGATACAGGATCAGCGCTTCCGGCGATTTCTCGACCTGGGCGGCGACGCGGTCGCCGGGCTCGACCCCGCGCAGGACCAGGATGTTGGCGAGCCGGCCCGACCAGGCGAGCGCCTCGCCGTAGCTTAGCTGCCGGCCGTCGGCGAGTTCCAGCAGGACTTTGTCCGGAGAAGGCACGCGCGACCGGATGAGATCGAACAGATTTCCACTCATGCCATTGCCGGTAATTTGCAGTCGTCATGCCCGGCCTCATGCCGGGCTTCCACGATCTGAACACTGATGCAGGGAAGGCGTGGATGGCGGGGACACGCCCGGCCATGACGAGTGAAGACTTGGCGGATCGGGATCATAGCCCGTGCGTGAGACGACTCAATGGGCCGACGAGCGCGGCAAACTGCGGCGGTTTCCAGTTGCGGTCAGCCGGCGGCGGGAAGCAGCTGCAGCATCGAATTGCGCGCGAGCTTGCGGATCGCGCTCGAAGCCACCACCGTTCGGCTCTCGGCATAGGCCTCGTGGTTGCGCTCGATCTCTTCGAGATCGTAGAGGTAGTTCACCATCAGGCCGTGCGACTGGCGCGAGCCCTTGGGCGAGGTGTCGGCGAGCCAGTCGATCTGCTCGAGCCGCGCCCCGTTGCCGAGATGGAACCGGGCGACCGGATCGAGCGGCACGCCGCGCGGCGTGCGCGCGCCGAGGAAATACGCGGCCGCGGCGCGCAGCACCGGCTCGCGCAACGCTTCCGCGGTTTCGGGTTCCTGCCACCAGTCCGGCCGGTCGAGCAAAGCGAGCTTGGCGCGGTCCTCGGCGGCGACGGCGGCCGAATGCTCGCTCGCGCGCTCGCCGGCGAGCCAGGCCGCAAAGCCCGGCACCGGCGAGAGCGTCACGAAGGTCGCCAGCCGCGGCAGCTCCCGCGAGATCTCCTCCGCCACCTGCTTGATCAAAAAACTGCCGAACGTGACCCCGCTCAGCCCGCGCTGGCAATTGGAGATGGAATAGAACGTCGCGGTGGTCGCCCGGTCGGGCGTCAGGATCTCGCGCCCGTCGGCGAGGATCGGCGCGATCGCGTCGGGGATCCGGCCCGAGAGCGCAACCTCGACGAAGATCAGCGGCTCGTCGACGAGCGCCGGATGGAAGAAGGCGAAGCAGCGCCGGTCCGGCGGATCGATGCGCCGGCGCAGATCCGCCCAGTCACGGATCTCGTGAACCGCCTCGTAGCGGATGAGCTTCTCGAGCACGATCGCCGAGGTCGACCAGTCGATGCGGCGCAGCACCAGGAAGCCGCGGTTGAACCAGGACGAGAACAAATGCACGAAATCGGCGTCGACGGGGGCGAGATCATCGCGGCGCGCGAGCGCGTCCATCAGCTGCTCGCGCATGGCCACCAGCGCCGTGGTCCCGCCCGGCGCCAAATTGAGCCGGCGGAACAGTTCCTGGCGCCGCGGCTCGGCGGCGACATGGAGCTCCGCCGCGGTCAGTTCGGAAGGGCTCGCCTCCCAGGCGGCGACCGCGGCCGCGATGCGCTCGCGGTCGGCCCCGAATTTCGTGGCCAGCGCCTCGAAGAAGGCGATCCGCGGTCCGATGGTCAGCTCGGCGTAGCGCAGCAGGATCTCGCGGGCGAGCGCCACCCCGGAAGCCTCCCCGCGGCCGGACAGCAGCTCCTCGCAGAGCTCGACGAGGCTGTCGGAGCGCTGCCCCGGCAGCCCACGCCGCTCGCGCGTGCGCTCGATGAAGGCGCGGCCGCGCTCCGAGATCGCCTGCAGCAGCTCCCCGAAAAACGAAGCGTTCATCTGCCTGTTCCGTGTCGGCATCGCAAGCCCGCGTTGTTGTCTGCCACATACGATATGAGGGTGCGGCGAGCCGACCGCGAGTCGGAAGGGCGTCACCATCCGCCAGCGCCGCTTCCCGCGCAAGCGCGCCAGCCTGGCTTTGTTCCGCAAGGCTATGGCCGCCGACACCCGCCTCGGCCCGGTCGGGTAACCCGGATGGCGCGCGGCGCAATTCGGGATCGAAGGCCGCTTCCCGGATGCAGCGCCGCTCCGCGGCGCTGCATCCGGGCTACCTTCCCCGGCCCGAAATTTCTGTTGTATAGATAATAACTTAGCTTATCTTATCACTGCTTAAGGTGCCCTCCCCATGCAGATCGGCTTCGACCCCGAGCTCCTGGTGCTGCTCTACGACGTTGCCCGGCAGATGCGCACGCGGGCGGACCAGCGCGCCCGCACCCGGGGGATGACGCGAGCCCAATGGGTGATCCTGGCGCACCTCGAGCGCCAGCCGGGACTTTCCCAAAACGAGCTGGCGGCGATCGTCGAGGTCGAGCCGATCACCATCGGCCGCCTGGTCGATCGGCTGGAGGCGCGCGGCCTCGTC
>WNFD01000583.1_pt1 | contig 36151 bp, 41 predicted proteins | sample 5400491 | NCBI WGS metagenome assembly WNFD01 (sample SAMN13153343, study PRJNA577476) | soil metagenome | isolation source: 120 cm saprolite under Douglas fir tree site 2 hole 2 replicate 2 | place: USA:California | collected 2015-04-18 | reverse complement strand
GGCTTTGCCGATTCCCATCAATGAGCGATAGCTGTTTCCGCAACTCCTACGTGCTTATCGCCCGCCCCGTAGTAGAGGAAATAGCGACCATGCCGAACCACCGCGCCTTCCACAAACACCACGTTGGCAACCTGGCCCGTCATTTCCCATTCCTTTTCCGGCGCGAAGACTGGCTCGTCGGTGCGTGAGATCAGCTTACGCGGGTCGTTGCGGTCAAATAGCGCGACTCCGGTACGGTAAACCAGATTGTCGTCAGCGCCGTTGTAGATCAGCACAATGCCGCGAGGCGTAAGGATTGGCGGCGGGCCGGGCTCGACCACGCGCGAATCGAACATCCCTGGCCGGCGTGGAAGCACGGGAGTGTCGCCGACCTCGCTCCAGTGCAGCAGATCGGACGAATACGCCAGACCCATCTGATCGGTTTTGTCAGCGCTCGTGCCCAGCCAGTACATCCAATACTTGCCGTTAATCTTTTCCGGGATGATCGCTCCCGACTTGGTCCAGCCCACATTCCACTTGCCTTGATACGCCGGCAGGATCACACCCTTGCGCTGCCAGTGGATCAGGTCTTTAGAAACAGCCAGACAAAGCTGGGCGTCTTTCTTGTTGTATCCGGTATAGGTGAGGTAGAACGTTCTGCCAATCTTTACCAGCCGCGGATCTTCGACCCCGCCGACTTTTTCGTAGTCAGTTTCAGGTGAGAGCACGGGCTCGGGACGCCTCATGAAGTGAATACCGTTGCTGCTCTCTGCGTAACCGAGCCGCGACGTCCCCGCTTGATCCTGCGCGCGATACAGCATGACGAACTTGTCGCGGTGGAAGAGGACTGCAGGATTGAATGTTCCGGCCGACTCCCATCCAGTCCCGCGCGGGGAAACGATCGGTTCGATCGAAAGACGATGCCATCCGGCAAAGACAGCGACCGGGTCCGCATTTTCCGCCAGCACCAGCAGGGAGCAGAAGACCAAGGCCAGCCTGGCTTTTCGGCGGAAGCGACGCGTGAGCCCCATCGTTTTCCCTGGAAGTCGCCTATGAGCTTCCTGTGACAGCCCCAGCTATTGGCCCAGTTTCTCGAAGAATAAACAGATCGACTCAATGCCACGATGGAAGTTCGGGATGTGAAACTTCTCGTTCGGCGCGTGCAGATTGTCATCGGGGAGGCCAAAGCCCATCATCACGCTGGGAATCTTTAGGACGTCCTGGAAGTCGGTGACGATGGGGATAGAGCCGCCGGAGCGGATGAAAACCGTCTCTTTCTTGAAGACGTCGTGCATGGCTTCTGTGGCGGCTTGGATGTACTTGTTGTCCGTGCCGACAACGCAGGCTGGACCTTTGCTCCAGACTTTGACGCTGGTCTGAATGCCCTTAGGCGTTAGCTTCTTTACGTAGTTCTTGTATCGCCTGAGAATGTCGTCTGGATCCTGGTTGGGGACCAGGCGCATGGAAACCTTGGCCGACGCCTTCGCCGGAATCACCGTCTTGGCGCCGGGAGCGACGAATCCGCCGGGCATGCCGTGGATTTCGAGCGTAGGACGTGCCCAGGTGCGATACATCACCGAGTAGCCCGGCTCACCGGTTAGCACGGTCGAACCTACTTCCGTCTTACGATAATGTTCCTGATTGAACGGCAGCCGCTTCCAGGCCTTCAGCTCATCCTGGCTGGGAGCCTTTACCTTTTTGTAGAAGCCGGGAATTAGGATCTTGCCCTTGGCGTCCTTTAGGTTGCTGATGATTTCGATCAGGCCGAAGAAGGGATTCGGCGCGGCACCTCCGTACATGCCGGAGTGCAAGTCGGTCTTGGCGCCGACAGCTTCGATTTCTGTGTACACCAAGCCGCGCAGTCCCACGCATAGAGTTGGAAGATCGGGGGCAAAAAGTTCGGTGTCGCAGACCAGCGCGAAATCAGCCTGCAGTTTGGCTTTTTCCTTGCGCACGTATGCCGCGATGGACTCGCCGCCCACTTCTTCTTCGCCTTCGATAATGAGCTTCACATTCAGCGGCAGCGTGCCACTGTGACCCTTCATCAGGGCTTCGATCGCCTTGATCTCCATCCAGAGCTGGCCTTTGTCGTCGACCGCGCCGCGGGCATAGATGTTGTTATTGCGCTCCGTAGGCTCAAAGGGAGGAGAAATCCATTCGTTGAGCGGATCAGGCGGCTGCACGTCGTAGTGCGCGTAGCAAAGCACGGTCGGTTTACCCGGAGCATTGAGCCAGTCACCGTAAACCAGCGGGTGGCCCTCGGTGGCAACGGTTTCGACGTGCTCCAGGCCGATGCGCCGGAGTTCGTTGGCCACAAAGTTAGCCGCCTTCTGCACGTCGGATTTGTGCTCCTGCAGAGTGCTAATGCTCGGAATGCGAAGCAAATCTTTCAGTTCGTCCAAAAAACGCTGCTGATTGCCGCGGGCATAGTCGACTGCGGGGGAGGCCATACGCTGTGACCTTTCTGGCGCGAACGCGCGTTCAGGGGATCAGCAAAACGTGTCAAGTATAACTTAGCAAGCGGGGCCCTCATGCGGGGCGTCATTGAATATTGAAGCGTTCCGGCGAGAAGGGCGACATGTCGTGCTCAGGACTGGTGCCGGTGATCACCTGTGCCATCACCTGCGCGGTGATGGGCGCGAGCAGGATTCCATCCCGAAAATGCCCGGTCGCCACAAAATAGCCCGGAATCCGCGTGGCACCGAGGATGGGCAAACTATCGGGAGAACCTGGCCGCAAACCTGCCCACGCCTCCAGCATGCGGCCCTGACTCAGCGAGGGAACCAGACCGATTGCCGCCTGGTGCATCCGCTGAATGGTGTCCACGTCGGTGCGCTTGTCATACCCCGCTTCTTCAACCGTGGCTCCCACCAGAATGCGGCCGTCGCTGCGCGGAACTAAATACACTTCGGGAGCACGGATCACGTGGCGTACCAGATCCCGGCATGCACTAACCACAGACAGCATCTGGCCCTTGACCGGACGAGTGGGGAACTGGCGCGGTGGTAATTGCCCCGCCCACGCGCCCGCGCAATTCACGACTGCGGGAGCGCTGTAACTGGTCCTGTCACTTCTGACGCCGGCCACCGTTCCGTTTGAAAGAAGCACTGCGGTGACCGCCGTCCCGGAAGAAATATCCACTCCCCGATGCCTGGCCGCCTTTAGCGCGGCCGAAGTAAGGGCGCGAGGATCCACGCTGCGTTCCTTCAAATAGATTGAAGGCCGTTTTGCGTCGGCCAGCCCAGGCTCAAGTTCCGCCAACGGCGTGGGAAGCGGATGGTCCCTCGCCAACTCAGGCCACTCGCAGACACGCTCGGGAGAGAGAATGAATATGGTGCCCTGGTCGCGCAGATCAACGTCCACGCCGGACTCGTCCTGCAACTCGTGAACAAATTCGGGATACAAGCGAGCGCTCGCCGTGGCCAGAGGCTGAAGTATCGGCGGAGTTTCCAGCGAAGAGTCAGCCAGCATACCGGCGGCAGCGTAAGACGCCTCCCGCCCCGGTTCTCCACGTTCCACTATCAGAACGGTGGCGCCACGCTTCCGCAGTGCAATTGAGAGTGAGAGCCCAATGATTCCACCGCCCACGATGACGACGTCCCAGGACTTCACCCAGGCATTGTAGAAGACAACCTTGACGGCATTGGATTCAGTTTAGAAGCTACCTAGCTTTACCGCAGCTCGCCTTCGTCCGAGGGAGCAGCGCCAACTCCCCGCGTCCAAGCCGGGGAATCGCTCCCTGCTGGTGAATGAGTTTCTCCGGAAACTAAGTGACCGCTCGCGAAAATTGCCGTAAGCACCCGTTTACGCCACCGAGCCAATCGGAAGCGCAGAAGCTGTGAGCTGAAGCGCAGCACGCACTAAAGTGCCATTGACGAGACAGCGCCCTCGCAGTAGCGTTCCGGTGCGCCGCTCCTCGAAAAAAAATCTCCCCGTTTTGCAACGGACTCCCCGCCTTTGCTCCTCGATGCGACGGGTTAAAGACCCCAGGGTTCGGCCCAATCAGCGTGCGAACGATCATGAAGATCATCCCTGCACCATCCGACAAATTAGGAGCTTAATATGAGCACCAGGAAGATGGTTCCAATCGGGGCCACAAAGCAAGTATGTCTTATGCGGCGCACAAGCGTTTGGCTGTCTTTGAGCGTCGAGTGTCTACTGTTTTTGCTTGGGATGGCGCTAGCTATTCCGGCGCAAGCTCAAACCCACGCCTATATAGTGAATACCGGCTCCAACTCGGTCTCGGTGATCGACACGACGAGCAACACTGTGGTTGCGACGGTCAGCGTCGGGGGGTCGCCCCTAGAGGTGGCGATCACACCGGACGGGACTCGCGTCTATGTAACGAATGGCAATGACAACACCGTCTCAGTGGTCGACGCTGCGAGCAACACAGTGGTTGCCACGGTTAGGGTTGGGGCCCTCCCTTTTGGGGTGGCCATCACCCCGGACGGAACCCGCGCCTACGTAACGAATGCCACTGACAACACCCTCTCGGTGATCGACACTGCGAGCAACACTGTGGTTGCCACGGTGGGGGTGGGCGCCGGCCCCACGGCGGTGGCCATCACCCCGGACGGGACTCGCGTCTATGTAACGACTGGTGACGCCGTCTCAGTGATCGACGCTACGAGCAACACCGTGGTTGCCACGGTTGGGGTTTCGGGCTTGGGGGTGGCCATCACCCCGGATGGAACCCGCGCCTACGTAGCGACTTTTGGCCCGGTCTCGGTCATCGACACCGCGACCAACACCGTGGTTGCTACGGTCGTGACTGGGGGGGCTTGCACCAGAGGGGTGGCCATCACCCCGAACGGAACCCGCGCCTACGTAACGCATTCGTGCTCCAACACCGTCTCGGTAATCGACACGGCGAGCAACACCGTGGTTGCCACGGTAGTGCTTGGGGAGGACTATCAGAACAGCCCCATTGGGGTGGCCATCACCCCGGACGGAACCCGCGCCTACTTTACGAATTCCGGGGTTGCCTCCGTTTCCGGCCTTGGCTCCGTCTCGGTGATCGACACTGCGAGCAACATTGTGGTGGCCACGGTCGGGGTTGGGGCCTTCGCCCAGGGGGTGGCCATCACGCCGGGAATTGGCCCGCCAACCAATAAGGATCAGTGCAAGAAGGGCGACTGGAAAACCTTCACCGTCCCGCGGAAATTCAAGAACCAAGGTGATTGCGTGAGCTTTGTTAACACAAGAAAGTAAGGCGCGACCTTCGCGGCTGGGCTCATCTGGCGTCCAGCCGCGATTCCTCCTCGGGCACGAGCGATCTAAAGTCTGGCCAGGTAATCCACGATCTCAGACTGGCCCCAGTCGATAGGTCCGACAAACTTGCGGCGCAGAACGCCCTGCCGATCGATGATGTAGGTCTCGGGAAATTTGAACGTGCCATAGAGATTGTTGCTCTTCTGGGCGGGATCTCGGACGGTGAGCAAGTCCACCTTGTAAGACTTCAGGAACTCTTGATATGCGCCCTCGTCGGCGTCAACGCTGATGGCCAGCACTTCTACTCCCTTGCTCTTCATTCTCTGCTGCATGTGTACCAGCGATGGCATCTCATCTACACAGGGCGGGCACCATGTGGCCCAGAAATTCAGCACCACGATTTTGCCGCGGAATTCGTCCAGGCTAACTTTGCGATCGCTATCCTGGACGGTGAAGTCGGGAGCAGATGTACCGACGTGCGGTGGTCTGGTACCGCCGTAACAGCCGGTCAGCGTAAGAAAGGCCATGATGCCGAGCGAAACTAAAGCGAGTCGCACAAAGTTATAATAGCTGATTCGGTTTATGGTGGCGCTAGATACAGTATCGGGCGGGCCAACCGTGTCGGTGATCGTCCCGGCGCGCAATGAAGAGTCCTGCCTTGGCGCCTGCCTGAAATCGCTGACTGTGCAATCTGGCGTGACTTTCGAAATTGTGGTGGTGGACGATGCCTCCACCGACTGCACACGCGAGATTGCCCAGTCGTTTCCGTCCGTGCGCGTAGTGGATGCCGGCCCTCCGCCCGCTAGGTGGACGGGCAAGAACAACGCTATGGCCGTGGGAGCGAAAGTTGCAAGGGGCGAATGGTTGCTCTTCACGGACGCCGACACAGTGCACAAGCCGGGCTCTCTGGCGCGCGCGGTGGGCGAGACCCAGCAGCGCGACGCCGCATTGCTTTCCTATTCCCCCGAGCAGGAAGTCCACGGATTTTGCGAGAACGCCGTAATGCCGGTCATTTTTGCCGAGTTGGCGGCGACTTATCAGCCCGCGCAGGTGAGTGATCCAAGATCGCCCGCTGCCGCTGCCAATGGGCAGTACATTTTGGTTTTGCGCGAAGCCTATGACGCGGCCGGCGGCCACGCGGCGGTGAGCAACAGTCTGCTCGAAGACGTCGGGTTGGCCCGTGCTGTGAAGACTTCAGGCCGCAAGATTTTCTTCCGCTATGGCGCAGACGCGGTCCGTACACGGATGTATCGGAGCTTCGCCCAACTCCGCGAGGGCTGGACGAAAAACCTGGCGCTGCTGTTTCCGTCGCCGGCACGGCTGGCCCTGCTTAGACTGACAGAGTTTGTACTGATTGCGGGTGGCTTCGCAGCAGCCATGGCGAGCGGCCTGCGCCGCCACGTCGCACCTGCACTGACGGCCGCGACGCTGGCCGTGACCCTCTACTTTTTTTTTCTGCGCCGAATCCGCAGGGCGCACTTTTCCTGGGAGGCAAACGCTTTGTCCCTGCTGGGCCTTCCGCTGTTCTCGTATCTTTTGTTCCGCTCCCGGCTCTCATATAAGAAGGGAAGCGTGAGTTGGAAGGGAAGAACCTACAGCGCCACCGCAAAACACGCTGGAGCAGAGGCCCTGGTCCGCCCAGCCGAGAGAAGCTCGGCATAAGAAAGCAGAACCAATGGTCTATCTCACTCGCAAAGCCGAATTTGCCGCTTCACACTACTATCACAATCCGGACTTCACCCCGGAGGAGAATCGCCGCATTTTCGGTAAATGCAATAACCCGAACGGCCACGGCCATAACTACACTCTTGAAGTCACGGTCAAAGGTGAGGTGGACCCGCGCTCCGGTTTCGTTGTGGACCTGAGGCAATTGAAGGAAATTCTGAACCGGGAAGTCCTGGACGCAATGGATCACCGCTTCCTGAACAGGGAAGTGCCGGAATTCTCCACTCGAATTCCGACCACGGAAAACCTGGCCATCGCGATCTGGCAGCGCTTGGCAACCAAGTTGAACGCCGCGCAATTGCACCGCGTGCGGGTGTATGAAACCCCTGACCTGTTTGTTGATTTCTATGGTGAAGCATGAAAGCGTACCTAACTCGCCGCTACCTGTTTTCGGCTTCGCATCGTCTGCATAGCGACGCCATGTCCGATACGGAGAACGCGCTCACCTACGGCAAATGCAATAACCCGTATGGGCATGGGCACAATTACAGACTCGACGTCACAGTCAGCGGAGGTGTGGATCAAGCCACCGGCATGGTCTGCAACCTTGTTGATCTGGACGGTTTCGTGCAACGCGAAATTCTGGATCGCTTCGACCTGGAAAATCTGAACACACGCACTGAATTCAGCCAAACCGTGCCGACCACGGAAAATCTCTGCATCGCCATCTACGATATTTTGCAGCGCGGCTTCACCCATGCTCATCTGGAAAAGGTACGAATAGAAGAAACCATGATGAATTCCTTCGAGTACGCGGGGGCCGCAGAGATCCAGACTTAGCAAGGAACTTGCAGGGACAGCCGCCCTCGGCTGTCGCTCTGAGCAAACCTCGGCTGCACGGGAAGGGAATAGCGAATTATGACACCGTCGGTTGAACCGGCCAGTCTGACGAGCGCCAGCTTTGAAGATTTGGTCCGCGAAATGATTGTCCGCATTGGCGAAGACCCCGAACGCGAAGGTCTGGCCCGCACACCTGATCGCGTGCGCCGCTCCTGGGAATTTCTTTCACGGGGCTACAAAGAAGACCCGGACGCTATGCTTCGAAAGGCACTGTTTACCGTCACCTATGACGAAATGGTGATTGTCAAAGATATCGAGATGTTCAGCCTGTGCGAGCATCACATGCTGCCATTCTTCGGCAAGGTGCACGTGGCTTACATCCCAAATGGCAAGGTGATCGGGCTGAGCAAGATTCCGCGCCTGATCGAAATCTTTTCCCGGCGCCTGCAAATTCAGGAACGCCTGACCACGCAAATTGCGGAAACCATTCAGAAGGCGATTGAACCGCAGGGCGTCGGAGTGGTGATCGAGGCGCGCCATCTCTGCATGATGATGCGCGGAGTCGAAAAGCAGCATTCGGCCGCGGTGACTTCGTCGATGCTGGGGTCTTTTCGGCAGGAGCAGGAAACGCGCACTGAATTTCTGTCTCTCATCCGCAACCGGACCAACGGAGTCTAGGTGTGAGTCCAGCCCCGGCGGCAGCTTCGGCGGAAAACTCAATGGCGCTTCCGGCAATTGGCTGGGGCGGCCTGACGGCTGGCATTCTAGACATAACGGTTGCGTTCATCCGATGGGGCAACCCGCCTGGGATCCTCAAAGGTATCGCCAGTGGACTACTTGGCCCGCAAGCATTCCATGGCGGATGGGGAATTGCGGCATTAGGCCTAGGGCTGCACTTTCTGATCGCGTTTTCCGCAGCCACTGTCTATTACGCGGCCAGCCGCAAGCTTACTTTCCTGACGCAGAGGGCGGTGGTTTGGGGTTTTCTCTATGGCATCGCGGTTTACATGTTCATGAGCTGGGTGGTCATCCCGCTCTCGGCCTTGCCCAAGAGCAAGGCTCCATTCTCCCTTACCGCGCTGGTGCTCAGTCTACTTACGCATATGTTCTGCGTCGGATTGCCCATCGCTCTTGCGGTGCGCCGCTACTCGCGATAACCGGCAAGCACTTTCACCAGGTGCCGTACCGGTATCGCCGCGGGCGTTCGGGCAAGATCTTGATCAACACGATTCCGGCCACAAATCCTCCCACGTGTGCCCAGAAGGCGACGCCACCATGGGTATCGCTGTAGTCCGCGATGGAAGTTGCCGCGCCGCTGAGAAACTGCATCGCAAACCAATAGCCCAGCGTGACCCATGCCGGCAAATAAAAGAGGAAAAAGATTGGGAACCAGATCAGCACGCGGGCGCGGGGGTAGAGCACGAAGTAAGCGCCAAGAACGCCGGCGATAGCACCGCTTGCGCCCACCGTCGGCACGCGTGAGTGCGGGTTGAGAATTACCTGGGCAAACGCGGCCCCCATTCCGCTGGCCAGATAAAAGACGAGATACTTAAAGTGGCCCAGATAGTCTTCAATGTTGTCGCCGAAGATCCACAGAAACCACATGTTGCCGATCACATGCATCCAGGAACCATGCAGGAACATGGAGGTCAAGGCGGGGAGCAACACCGCCACCAGTCCCAACCTGCTCGCACCGGACAGATATCCGGTAATGTTGGCGGAAATCATGCCAAACTGGTAGAGCAAGGTCTTAAAGCTGTCCGCAGTGAGCGCCGATTCGAAAAGGAATATCACCGAATTCAGCCCGATCAGGAAGTAGGTCACATAGGGTGTGCTGAAGCGGGGCTGATCATCGCGCAAGGGAATCATGGGGGATCAAACAATCTGGTAATTTGGCAATGGGGAAAATGAAGACCGCAGGTTTTTCATTGCCCGATTACTAATTACCAGTTTACCCACTCTCCATGAACGGCGTCTTAATAGTCGATAAACCGGCTGGCCTGACCTCCCACGATGTCGTCAACCGGGTGCGTCGCATTCTCCAGCAGCCTTCGGTGGGCCACTTGGGTACGCTCGATCCCCTGGCGACCGGGCTGTTGCCACTGGTGACCGGCAATCTCACCCGACTGGCTCAGTTCTATACGGCGTCCGAGAAGGTCTATGAGGGAGTAATCCGCTTCGGCTTCGCCACCGCCACCTATGATTCCGACGGCGAACCGATGGGTGCAGCGCAGACAGTTAATGTAATACTTGAACAACTACGGGAGCTGGCGGCGCACTTTGTGGGCCGCATCGACCAAATCCCGCCTCCATTTTCCGCCAAGAAGATTAAGGGGGTACCCGCCTACAAGTTGGCGCGCCAACACAAGGATGTGCCCCTGAAGGCGGTGCAGGTAGAAATCAAGGAATTCGAGATCCTGGGACTGGATGGCGATCGGGCCAGTTTTCGCGCCCGCGTGGCTTCCGGAACCTACATGCGCTCCGTAGCCCACGACATAGGCCAGCAAATCGGCTGTGGCGCTCATTTGGCGTCCCTGCGGCGTACGGCGTTGGGCGAGTTCAGCCTGAGCGAAGCCCACACCCTGGACGAACTGTACGCAGCCTCCCAGGCCGAGGCGAGCGAGGAAATGTTAGCCATGTTCATCCATCCGCGCCAGCTGCTGCCGCAGTTTCCCTGCGTCACCGCCAGCGCTGAAGCCGCCGCGCAGATTCGCAGCGGTCGCGCGGTGAACTTGCCTGAGCTTTCCCAGGCCAAGCAGGTGAAGGTCTTCGCAGGGCAAAGGGAATTGATCGCCATCGCCACCCGCGTCGCCGGGACGCTGTTCCATCCGAAGATCGTGCTGGCGGCTGCTTTGCCCGTCCCGCTGGCAGATCGAAACCGGGGCTGAGGGCCACGGTCGGTGTCAATGTCCGATAATATATATTATGTCATGTTCGCTTGTGGCGCTTCAGCCGGCCACACGCCTGTTTGACTGGCGCAACTCCTTTCTTTTACACCAACGCGCAACGTCTTGACGCTGAAGCCAATGCAGGAGTCTGCGCGTCGCCCGACTCCCAGACTCAAGGAGAAAGTCGCGGTTTGTAGCGATGTGATGTACCGTACAATATCGGGCGAAACGGTGAACCCGTTTCCCCCCAGAAGGCGCAACTGTGGATTTTGCGACGACTCTATTGAGGCGTTTCTGCTATTCCTCCCGTCCCCAATGGGATAAGTTCGGCAAATTGATTTCCGACGGCCGGGGTCAGCATCAAGCCTTGCTTTCTCTTGGAGACCGCTTCGGTCCGGATATCTGGGACAGACTCAAAGGTAAGAGAGTACTCGACTATGGCTGCGGCTACGGGTCGGATGTTGCAGAGTGCGCGAGTCGCGGCATTGAGGCGGCGGGACTCGAGCACCGCCAATTTCTGCTAGACGGGGCGCGGCAGAGGGCCGAAGAAGCCGGGGTTAACGGACGGTTTTACCATACGAGCGAACGCGATCAAATAGCCGGTGCTTTTGACTGCATTCTCTCCGTCAATGCCTTTGAGCACTACTTGGATCCTGCCGGTGTGCTGGTAAGCATGCGCCAGCTGCTGAAGCCAACAGGCGGCGATGTACTGATCTATTTTAATCCCCCGTGGCTTCATCCCTATGGCGGACACTGCCGGGAAATGACTGCATTCCCTTGGGTACACCTGCTATTTCCAGAAAGTGCAGTGATGCGCCTGCGGTCGGAATACTACAGCGAAAAACCTACCTGCTATGAAGAAGCCGCCGATGGACTAAGCCGCATGACCATCGCCAAGTTCAGGCGGGTGGTTGCCGACTCCCCGTTTACCTTCCGCGACCTGGATCTGATCGCTATACGAAAGTTCAACGTGGTTACAAAGATCCCTGGAGTCCAGGAGCTATTCACCAGCGCCATACGAGCGGAACTTACTCCGGCGTAGACCGGGTTTCTCGATCCCAGCGACACGCCGAAGGAACGCGTCGACGAATTGTCCCGGTCAGTTGCCAAACCCTGTCTGCAATCGCTGAGTGGTTCGCCGGCGAGATCACTCGACGCCATTACTCGACCGCCAAAGTAAGCAGTGCGCGCAGATCGGCGCGGAAGCGGCTGAGAATCTCCAACCTTTCCGGCGTCGCCTCCAAAGTCTCCTGTTTGGCCTGAAAGAGCTGCCGGCCTCTCGCTTCTACCAGCACTCCGATGGCTTCTCCCATCCGCCAGCCTGGAGTTCCGAGCATTTGCAGCCCATTCGTTGAGGGGACCAGCAGCGCAATGCAGCCGTCTCGAACGACGCCCACGCACTTGGGAAAGCGGTCGAAGGTTTGGAGATCAAACCCGGCCAGATAGATACGCTGAAGCTGTTCGGCGGGATCAGGCATGAAAAGCTTTTAGCCCTAAGCCTTTAGCTAAGAGCCAACGGCTAACAGCTAAGAGCTGGGTTTACATCTTGTATCTTCCCAGATCCTCGTCATTCAGGCCTTCCAGCCATTTACGCAGCTCCTCGCTGGTGACGCGGTCGGAGGCGTTGGTGGCCAGCTTCGAGTTTTTCAGGACATCGTCTTCGACGAAGATAGGGCAGTCTACCCGCAGCGCGAGCGCGAGAGCATCGGAGGGCCGGGAATCAATGCTGATGACGCTTCCCTGCCGCTCAATCCAGATCACGGCATAAAACGTGTCTTCCCGCAGCTCTGTGACCACCACCTTGTGTACCTGGGTGTCGAGCCCGACCAGTACGTTCTTGATCAGATCGTGGGTCATGGGACGCGGGGTGGTGACTTTTTCAATCTCCAGGGCGATGGCGTTGGCTTCGTAAATCCCCACCCAGATGGGCAGAACCGCATCACCGCTGTTGTCCTTTAAGATCACGATGGGCATGTTGGTAACCGGGTCCATCATAAGCCCTCGAATTTTCATCTCGACTTCCATCGCGCCCCCGGGGATTGCAGATCGGCGATTGCAGATTGAAGATTAAAGATTTCGAATTTGTGAATTTGAACCCACATCCTCAATGATGAATCATGCATACGCCGGAATGCCATTCTGACATCTGTAATCTACAATCTGAAATCGCCGCTTCTTTGCTCCTTATACCATCATTTCGCCCAACAGGCTGTTGGGAAAACTTCCGGTGGTGGCCACCGGGATGTAACTACCCAACGCGGGAATCACGCCGCCCGGAACGGTAAAATTCAGCATCTTATTTTGGGAAGTGCGGCCGGTCCACTGTCCCCGCGCGACATTCTGCCCTTCAACCATTACCTCAAGAATTTGGCCGACATGACGCTGGTACCGTCGTCTTTGAATTTGGCGCTGCTTCTCCAGCAGGACTGCCAGCCGGCGAGCCTTTTCTTCGTCGGGGATTGCGTCGGGCAGGTGCAGAGAAGGAGTATTGGGCCGAGGGGAATACTTGAAGCCAAAAACGGCGTCGAATTCCACTTCGTCCAGCAGCGTGAGGGTTTGCTCAAACTCCGCCTCGGTCTCGCCAGGAAACCCGACAATGATATCAGTGGTGATGCTGATCTCCCGCTTGGCCGCTTTGATCCAGGCGACGCGCTCCAGATATTCCTCCCGGGTATAGAGCCGCTGCATGGCATCAAGCACCCGGGTCGACCCGCTTTGTATCGGCAAATGGATGTGGTCACACAGAGTGGGAAAAGAATCGATGGCGGCGACGATGTCTGCGCCAAAATGCCGGGGATGCGAAGTCGTGAATCGCACTCGCCTGATTCCGGAAATCGCGCTCACCGCGGCTAGAAGTTCGGCGAAGGTCATTTTGCCCGACGGGTCCTCATAGGAATTTACGATCTGGCCCAGAAGCTGGATTTCGGTATATCCGAGATCAGCCATCTGCCTGGCTTCGGCCAGAACGGAGTCGCAGGTGCGGCTGCGTTCCTTGCCGCGGGTGAAGGGGACGACGCAGTAAGCGCAGAACTTGTCGCAGCCCTCAATAATGGTTATGTAGCCCCGGTGCGGGTTGGTCCTGGCGGTAAATTCGGTCTCGAAGCACTCGTCAGTTTCGCGGTCGTCCAGGCCCGTGATCCGCTGCTTCCCCGCTTCAAGCTGTACCAGCATCTGCGGCAAGTTGCGATACGAAGCCGAGCCGCACACCAGGGAAACGTGGGGCGCTCGCTCGAAAATCTTCTCGCCTTCCTGTTGTGCCACGCAACCCAACACGCCGAAGCGCTTACCCTGCGCATGAAGTTTTTTGTAGTCAGCCAGCCTGTGAAAAACCTTCTGCTCCGCCTTATCGCGAATGGAACAGGTGTTGTAGAGAACCAACCCGGCTTCTTCGACCGTGAAAACCTGGCGGTATCCCTGGGTCAGAAGTGTGCCGATTACTTTCTCCGAATCGTGCACATTCATCTGGCAGCCAAAGATTTCCAGATAGAAGGTTTTTGGTGCGTCAGTCGGCATCGCCACTTAAGTATAACGCCATGTGGGCGTGAGCGTCCCGCTCGTGCTCCTGATCGGCAACTCTGAGGCGCGGAGAAACGGGGAAACCACAGCAGATACCACACAGCCTACCTTTACCGGCAGAGCCGCCTTTCATTCTTCGCGAGTACAATTCGCCGTTCTCGTCTTTGCACAGGCGCCCTCAGCTTTTCCACAACTGAGCTCCTCGGAAAGCCCTGTCCAGCAGGCAGTTCGTCGTTTTCCGGTCATGTCAATCAATTTGCGTCTGCTGGCGGCAGGCGCCCGGGCCGAATTGCGAGAGAGGCCGTTGACAAAAATTTCTTTAGGACTAGAATACCCGACGATTTCTGCCTGTAGAATTTCCGTCATGAACTCTCAACTTCTCGACTCCGTTCTCCTGCAAACCGACTTCCCGGAACTGAAGTTGCATGCCAGCGGCAAAGTCCGCGACGTCTACCTCCTCGACCAGGAGCGTTTGCTGTTCGTCGCCACCGACCGGATCTCCGCCTTCGATTATGTGCTCGCCACCGGTATTCCTCACAAGGGCCGGGTGCTGACGCAGATCTCGCTTTTCTGGTTCGAGTTTCTTCGTGACCTGGTACCCAATCATCTTATTACCACCGACGGCGGCCAATATCCGCCCCCCCTGCAAAAATATGCCGACCAGTTACACGGCCGTTCGATGATCGTGACCCGGGCGGACATGTTTCCGGTGGAATGCGTGGTGCGGGGGTACCTCTCCGGATCGGCCTGGAAGGAGTACAAGACCACGGGCCGGGTTTGCGGGATCGAGCTGCCGACCGGGTTGCAGGAGTCGGATCGCCTGCCGGAGCCGATTTTTACTCCCGCCACCAAAGCCACGACCGGTCATGACGAGAATATCCCTTTTGCAGAAATGGCTCGCCTAGTGGGGCCGGACCTGAGCCGGCAACTACACGACATCAGTTTGGTTGTGTACAGCAAGGCGGCGGAGTACGCACGGCAGAAGGGCATTATTATTGCGGACACCAAATTCGAGTTCGGACGCACCGCTCAAGGCATAACCTTGGCGGACGAGGTGCTCACTCCGGACTCTTCCCGCTTTTGGCCGGCCGACCAGTACGGGCCCGGCCGCGCGCAGGACTCATTCGACAAGCAGTATGTGCGGGATTATCTGGAAGAAATTCGCTGGAACAAGCAGCCTCCCGTTCCGGCTCTTCCCGCCGATGTGGCGCGCAGGACGAGCGAAAAATATCTCGAGGCATACCACTTGCTTACGGGGCGTGATCTGGATGTGTAACGGCATCGCCGGACAAAGTGGTGCCGCATGAATTTAGCGGACTGGGTCGTTATCGCGGTGATCGTGGCTTCCGCCATGCACGCGGCGGCGATGGGATTCTTTCAGGAAGCGTTCCACATCGGGGGCCTGATTGTAGGGTATCTGTTGGCAGCGTGGCAGTATCGGCGACTGGGTATTCTGTTAGGAACGTACTTGAAATCGCCGTGGGCAGCAGATAGTGCCGCCTTCCTGATTATTTTCTTTGCCGTCACCGTGGCCTTTGGCTTGGCCGGCCGAACGGCTCGATGGGTGATGAAAGCTTCAGGACTTCGCCTGGTGGACCGCTTCCTGGGCGGGGTGCTGGGGACGTTGCGCGGAGGTTTGATCGTGGCGTTCGTGCTGGTGGGCATGACGTCGTTTACACCGACGGCAAAGTGGTTGGAGGGGTCGGAATTAGCCCCATACTTCCAGGGCGTGGGGCGGGCTGCCATCTGGCTTGCTCCTGCGGAATTGCGGGCACGCTTTTACCAGGGATTGGATTTGCTCCATCATCGGCCGCAGCCATCACAGGCCGGTTCGGCAAGACAGTCGTCCGGGAAATAAGCAATCGGAAAGCTTTGTTGTTATACTCGCAGCTTTTCACGCAGGCGATTCGTCGCGCGGGAAGACAAAAGCAGAAAGACAAAGAAAGAGAGATGCCGTGAGAGATCAGCTCGAAGCCCTCATCCTGCAGATGTACCGGAGCAACATTCTCTATTCCGAAGCGGTGCGCGAGTTCAAAAAGAAATTCATTCTGACCGTGTTGCAGGAGAACAAAGGCAACCAGTGCCGCGCCGCGCGCGAACTGGGCATGCACCGCAACACCCTGAGCCGCACCATCTCAGAACTAAAGATCGACGTGCGCCAGCTGCGCGATGGGGTCAAGCGCCCGCCCCGCAGCGCCCGTCCTGTTAACTACGAGAAGAAGGCGGCGCGTTAGATTGAAGCTGTCAGCCGTCAGCCGGGTTCAAGCTGAGAGCCTGACAGCCGTTTGCTCTCAAATTGCGGCGCGCAAAAATTAAGGCAGCCCCGAGGGCTGCCTCTTTTCGTCGGACCACGTGTGCCTACTGCGGCTTCCTGTGGACCGGCGGTTTCCTAGCAGGCGCCGGAGCGGCCTTGGTTAGGAGCGCACCTTTTTCCATGACTATGATAAAAGGCTTGGGAGTGTAGGACACTGGCGTGCCCTCGAAGTTGATCTTGTCTCCCACCTTCGGCAAGCTCCTGGTCGGGATAGGCGCTGGAAATGAGAGCTCGATGTCCGCACGTTTCTGGTCAATGTCATCCACGCTGGCCGCCAGTTCGAGCTTGGTTGGCGTAGCCGTGATTACCTGTACTTCCGCCATTTGCAGATTCTTGCCTTTGAGTACGCTCCAGACTTTCTCCTGGTCTTCCGGTGCGGCTTCGGAGAGAACCAGTTCCCACTCCGCAAAACTCATTTCCTCAGGCTTCTTGGTTTTCACCAGTTCAGCTGCCTGCTGCGCGGGAGTCGGGGGAACATACCGGGCGATAGTGAACCCCGCCGGTGGTACGGGCGTGGTCTTCGTCTGTGCCAACAAATCATCCCAGCCTTGTTCGGAGCCGTGATATTTCACGTACCGGTTGTGTCCAAACTTGACGATCGAATCCTTCCCTCTCGGATCTGTGACTAAATTGGCCGCGCGCGCGATGAAAAACAGTCCGTTCACGTCATCGGGAGGAGTCGCCGTCAGGTAGGCAAGAGCCAAAGGATAGACGTTTTCGACATTGTTAGGGTCAGCCTCAACGGCCGGCCGCAGATATTTTTGCGCCGAAGCGTAATCTTTCAACTGTAGCGCGGAGAAACCAGCGACGCTATTCAGCAGCGCGGAAAGCTGGGTCTTCTGCTTGGCGAAATCTGCGTCCGAGACGCCATCTGCTTTCGGCATCTTGGCAAGAGCTTGCAAGCCCTTCTCGGCATGCTGCTTGGCATCGGCCCACTTCTGCGCGGCACGCTCGTTGTAAGCCAGCAGCACCAGGCCGCGCGCGTTGTCCGGATTGGCCGCCAGCAGACGATTGGCGGCGTCAATGACCTTCGCCTGATTTCCAGCCTGCTGATAGGTTCCCATCAACAGTTCCAACGCATCTTCCTTCATCACACTGTTGGGGTACTGGGTAAGGAATGCTTCCAGTCCGCTGATCTTGGCCGCGGGGTCGGTCTGCTGCACTGCGCCGACATACGCGTTGTATTCAGCCGGATCCTTGATTTCCTTCTTCTGTTGCGGCTGTGAGGGAGAGGCCTGCGCTGGTTGCGGTTGGGACGCCTGCGGTTGCGCCATTGCGGCGTCCTGCCTCGAGGCCACCGCAGACAACGCCAACAAAAGCGCCACTAGACTCGTCTTCATTCGAATCGCTCCTTAAGCTTTCGGGAAAAACGGCGACGACATTACACCCAGGTACCACCCAAGCCAACTCACCCGGTTTTTTCTAGAACACAGGCTGCCTGCGCGCCCACGCGACGGGCGTCGTAAACGCCTGGCTTGGCTCTGAAACCGTCAGAACCGCCAGAGCACGTTTCCGGTGAGGCGGATTATAAGTATGTGCCTCGTCTAAGGCAAGTTTGCTTTTACAATCCGATATCATCTCTTCTTGTAAGATGCGTACAAGAGCCGATCCAGATGGTCCGAAACAGGCCCGAAGCGGTGCTCCCCAGGGTAATAATTTTATGCCCAAGGCAACCCAAAATCAGCTCCAGGGACAGGTAGCGGTCATCACCGGTGGAGGAAGGGGAATCGGAGCCGCCATAGCCCGCAAATTGGCGGATTTGGGAGCCCTCACCCTGCTCTGCGGACGGAAAGCTGCGCCCCTCGAAAGCACGGCGACAGCGATTGCGAAGTTGGGCGGACAAGCTCAGGTGGCCGAATGCGACCTGACCGACCTGCGCTCAGTTGAGTCCGTGGCGGCTCGGGTAGAGCGCGACTTCGGACGCGCCGATATCCTGGTAAACAATGCAGGCGTGGGCAGCTTCGCAGCCCCGCTGCACCAGATGTCACCCGACTCGTGGGAACACGTCATGAATACGAATCTGCGCGGCGTCTATTACTGCATTCGCAGCTTCGCCCCGATGATGATTCGCTCGGGCAGCGGACACATCGTCAACATCTCTTCCCTGGCCGGGAAAAATCCTCTGCCCAACGGTGCAGCCTATGCGGCTTCCAAATGGGGATTGAACGGGCTCAGCTACTCAGTCGCGGAAGAGTTGCGCAGCCACAACATCCGCGTCTCCGTCATTTGTCCCGGATCGGTTCACACCGAGTTGAGCCCGCACCAAGGCAAGGATCCGAAAAAGATGCTGCAACCGGAAGATGTAGCTCACGTAGTCGCGATGCTGGTGACACAGGAGCCCCAGTCGTTCGTGAGCGAAGTGCTGCTGCGACCGACGTTGAAGCCCTAGCCGCTCGTTCATTTCTTGAATAGATTCTCGAAGGCCTGCCTGGCGTCATTCGGGCGCGACGCCTTTGGCGTCGAAGTCTCTTTCTCGACCATCACACGGATGGAGTAGAACGTGCATTCGTTACGCTGGTCCTTGCGCCCGATCCGTTCGGGGATTGGCTGGGTACACTCAAAGCGGCTCGAGGTATCGAAGTAAGTACACTGCTTGCAGGAATGGAGTTCGAAGCCACATTTGGGGCACTGGCCGACCGGTTCGCTGAGGGATTCCAAAAGCGTTCCGCATTGGGAACAGCGAGACACGGTACGCGTGCCCGGCATCTGGATCGCCCGCGGGCCGAAGGTATCTTTCTTAACCGGCTTGCCTAGCTTTTCGGACGCCTCCCTCTTTTGGCCCTGCTGGCCGCTGTCCTGGTATCCGCGCTGCCGGTACTTCCGGTCTGACAAGATTCCCTCCGTGTGGCCGCGCCGACATTGTCTCGCTTTAGCGCGCCGGCGACAAGGGGCGACAAGGGGAAGCATAATTGTATTTCCGAACACTGGGTGCTAACATCCGGACAGTTGCAACTTGTTGCTGGGAGGGTCCAAGATGTCAGACAAAGATAGCAATAGTTTTCTCTGGTTTCTCGCCGGGCTAGGCGTAGGCGCTGCGGTCGGAGTTCTATACGCGCCGAGCGCGGGCAGCGAAATACGAGAAACACTACGCTCCAAAGCAGATGAGGGGCGGGAGTTCGTGAAAGAACGCGCCCGCAAAACCCGCGAGCAGGCCTCTGATCTGGTGGACCGTGGCCGCGAAGTCGCGAAACAGCAAAAAGAACAGTTCAAGTCGGCTTATGACGCGGGTCGCCAGGCGTATCACGAAGCTACCGCGACGGACAGCGGCGCATCGAAGAACCTGTAATGCTGAGTCTCTCCGTCCCGAGCGTCAGAGGTATGGCGCTGTAGCGCGGAGTAGCCCTTATGGACTATCTACCGATATTTGTCGGTGTCACCGCAGCAGCGGTCGTTATCCAGGCGGGTATCCTGGTGGCCCTGTACGTGGCGGTCCGCAAGAGCAGTTCGCGCATGGAAGCTTTGGCCACGGAGGTAAAGGCTAAGGTCCTGCCGACTGCGGCCACTGCGCAGTCCATAATGATGGAGTTGCGTCCGAAAATTGACACCATCGCGACCAATGTCAGCGAAACGACGACCGTGGTTCGCGGCCAGCTGGAACGGATTGACGCCACGGTCAGCGATGTTGTGGATCGTGCTCGCCTGCAAGTAATTCGCGCCGACGAATTGCTTAATCGCACCATGGATCGGATCGAAGAGACCACCGATGTGGTCCATAAGACGGTCGTTTCGCCGGTTCGCCAGCTGTCCGGGTTAATCCAAGGAGTAACTGCAGGAGTGGAATTCTTGTTCGGCGGAAAACGCGCCTCGCGCCGAGACGTCACCGTCCCTCAGGACGAAATGTTCATCTAGCTTTGTTAAGCTGAGAACCTCGAACGCTAAGCGATCCAACCCCCGCCCACAACCACATCATGGTCGTAGAACACCGCCGCCTGGCCAGGTGTCACGGCGCGTTGCGGCTCGTCGAAAGTGACCAGAATTTCATCGTCAGCACTCTTTTCAAGCAGGGCTGAAGCCCCCTCGTGGCGATGGCGGATTTTCACCGTAACTCGCATCGGTTCCAGAAGATCTGCAACTGCGATGAGATTGATGCGATGCGTAAGCAAAGTCCGTGTGTAGAGCTCCTCTTGCTGGCCGACGACTACCTGACGCGTGTCTCCCTTGATCTGAATCACGTATAGCGGCGAGCCCGTGGCTAACCCGAGCCCCTTGCGCTGGCCCACGGTAAAGTTGTGAATGCCGCCGTGCTCGCCTACAACTGCTCCGTCGGTCGTCACCAGTTCGCCGGCGGTATCGGGCAGCGCCTCGCCCTGCTCTGCGAGATATGCGTCGAGGAACTTCTTGTAGTCGCCTCCGGGAACAAAGCAGATTTCCTGCGAGTCCGGCTTCTGGGCCAGAGCCAGTCCGTGCTGGCGAGCGAGTTCGCGTACCTCGGGCTTCATCATCCCGCCCAGGGGAAACAGGGTGCGGCTGAGCTGGTCCTGAGTCAAACCGAACAGGAAATAAGTTTGATCCTTGGACCGATCCGCGGGGCGCTGGAGCAGCCAACGTCCGATCGCCTGATCAAACTCCACCCGGGCGTAATGACCGGTAGCCAGGGCATCGGCGCCAATCTGCTGGGCCACAATCAGTAATTGATCAAACTTCAAATGATTGTTGCAAAGACTGCAAGGAATGGGTGTTCGTCCCGAAAGGTATTGCTCAACAAACGGACGCACCACGTCGCGTTCAAACCGTTCCTCGTGATTGACCACATAGTACGGGATGCCGATCGTCTCTGCGACACGGCGCGCGTCGTACACATCGTCCAAGGAGCAGCAGCGCCCCTGGACCGACTCGGGCATTCCTTCGTGGCCAGCCAGGCGCCGTTGGTTCCAAAGCTGCATGGTCAGGCCGATAACTTCGTGCCCCTCGGCGCGCAGCATGGCCGCCACGGTAGAGGAATCAACTCCACCCGACATGGCGACGGCGATGGTCTTCGCTGAGGTCATTGGAGATTTCAGGTGTCCGTGGTTCGGCTTTTAGCTCTTAAGCCTTTAGCTTTCAGCCAAGAGCTTATGGCTAACAGCTGTTTTATTGTAAACCGGCGACAGCTCTCGCAGCCTTGCCACGGTTTGTGGAACCAGGCTAAGTGCGAATTCGACATCCTCGGATGTGCTTTGCTTGCCCAGACTAAAACGAAGACTGCCCCGCGCTTGCTCCGGACGTAGACCCATCGCAGTCAGCACATGCGACGGCTCAATCGCGCCCGACGAGCAGGCGGCTCCAGTTGAAACTGCCAATCCCTTTAGATCCAGGGCAATCACCAGCGCTTCGCCGTCGCTGCCGTCAAAATGAACACTGGTGGTGTTGGGTACGCGCGGCGCACTTTGGCCGTTTACACCGGTGGCTTCCACTTCGCCAAGGATCGTTTGCTCTAGCCGATCGCGCAGGCCAGACATACGATCGAGATCGCCCCGGGCAAATGCCTTCCTGGCAAGTTCCGCCGCTTTGCCCAGAGCAACGATACCGGGAACGTTTTCCGTGCCCGCCCGTCGCGAACGCTCGTGGCTTCCGCCATGGAGCATCGGACGCAGACCAGTTCCCTTTTTAACGTACAGCGCGCCCACGCCTTGCGGAGCGTGCATCTTGTGTCCGGAGATGGAAAGCAGATCGCAGCCGATGCGCCTGACGTCGATCACGACCTTCCCTGCTGCCTGCACCGCATCGGTGTGGAAATAGGCATCGGCGTCGGCGGCGACTTTGCCAATCTCTTCCACCGGCTGCAGCACGCCGGTTTCATTGTTGGCCATCATGATGGTGATAAGCCGGGTGTTCGGCCGCAACGCCCTCCGGACGTCATCAGGATCGACTTGCCCGCGACCGTCCACCGGAACGTATGTGACTTCGCAGCCCACTGCTTCCAGATGCTTGCATGAGTTCAGCACGGCGTGATGTTCGATAGCCGAAGTAATGACGTGCTGTCCTGGGTTGCTTAGGCCGAAATTGACCAGACCGAAAATTGCCAGGTTATCGCCTTCGGTGCCGCCGCTGGTGAAAACGATCTCCGAGGCGCGGCATCCCACCAGGGAAGCTAACGACTCGCGCGCACGCTCGACGGCCGCCCGTGTCTCCTGTCCATGGTGATGGATGGATGAGGCGTTGCCAAAATGCTCCCCGAAATACGGTTGCATGGCCGTCAAGACCTCGGGCAGAACCGGTGTAGTGGCGTTATTGTCGAGATAGACGCGGCGCATAGTCTCTTTGTGATTTTACGCCCCAACGTTCGTTTTCCGATACTCGCTGGTCTCGAGATCCGAAGCCAAGGTTCCCTTTGTGGAGCTTGCCCAATTTTCTTTCGTCGCCTCAGATAGAGCTGTTAATCTTGCCGTCAGACATGAAGCCAGGTGGACAATTGTTGCTCGACTCGGAGAGAGGGAAGGGCCTCCCCAGAAAGACCCACGCTACACGATGCCCGATCGGGCGCTCGACCACAGTTTGTGATTCTTGTTTTATACGGCACCGTATTGGTCTGTGCCGTTAGCGCTGGCGTTCTAGTCTCCTGCGGGGCCAAGCAATGAACCGAGTTCACGTCGACGAATCGCTCAAAAGCTCGGCCAAGATTTCAGCAGTTACTACTGAAATCGCCTTCCCTACCGCTGCTCCATCGGCACATACCGCTGCGGATACGCCGGCCCGATGTAGTCCGCCCGCGGGCGGATCAGGCGGTTGTCGTCGAGTTGCTCGATGACATGGGCTGCCCAGCCACTGATTCGCGACACCGCGAATACCGGCGTGAACAGGTCTACGTCAATGCCCAGGGTGTGGTAAGTGGACGCCGAGTAGAAGTCCACGTTGGCATTGAGTTTTTTCTCGGCCTTCACGAATTCTTCGATCTTGCGCGACATCTCGAACCACTTGTTCTGGCCGCTGCTTTTCCCCAAGTCGCTCGACATTTTGCGCAGGTGCGTGGCCCGCGGGTCTTCGGTGTGGTATACGCGATGGCCAAAGCCGGGCACTTTCTTTTTTTGCGACAGCATTCCCTTCACATAATCCACCGGATCGGTGCCCGCTTTGTCGATAGCCTGCAGGATATGGAACACCGCTTCGTTCGCGCCGCCATGGAGAGGGCCTTTTAAGGCTCCAATGGCCGCCGTGACCGCCGAAAGCATATCGGAAAGCGTAGCCGCCACGACCCGCGCGGCAAAGGTGGAAGCGTTAAGCTCATGATCGGCGTGCAGGATCAAAGCGATATCCAGCGCCCGCTCGGCGGTTTCCGAAGGCCTCGCGCCATTCAACAGCAACAGAAAATTAGCCGCGTGCGAAAGCGAACGGTCCGGCTCGACCACGCTCTTCCCTTTTCGGACGCGATCATATGCCGCCACCATCATCGCGATCTGCGAGGTCAGCCGGAACGCCTTCAGCAGATTGGCATCGTGATCGTTCTTTTTGTCTTCGGGATCGTAAAACGACAGCGCCGAAACCGCCGTGCGCAGCACGTCCATGGGCTGAGTCCGCTGCGGCGCTGTACGCAGAAGTTCGATGATTGCGGGATTCAGCTTTCGCTCTTCCGCGAGGCGCTCGCGAAAGTCCTTCAATTCCTTGGGCGTGGGCAACTTGCCATACCACAACAAGTAACAGGTTTCCTCGAAATTGGAGTGGTCAGCAAGTTCGTGAATGTCAATGCCGCGGTAGGCCAGAACGCCTTGATCCCCGTCGATGTAGCAAATGCTGGAGATGGTGGCGACAATTCCTTCCAGACCTTTGGGGGCCTGTGTGGTGGTCAGGCTGGGCATGTTCCCTCGCTTAGAATCTCGGAAAATCAGGTTGTGGCCGCACGGGAAGGAAAATGACGCGTGCTGTCGCAACTAACTTTTATACGCCAAAAGTTTTAACTTTCCAAACTCGGTAGTGTCCTGGTAGTGGGTCAGTTAGCCGCTACCGGTGTCCTAACTTGGGTAACAATTTACTCTTGGCCTATCTCTTTGCTGACCGTTTCGTTCGCGTCAAATGTCCCACTGTTCGCGACCCAGACATAGGCATCGACGGTACATGACGCCAATCCTCCAGAATCGTCGGTATGACAGTGACTGGCATAGACGGCGTGTCTCTCGGGAAGGAGCCTTGTTGACTCGCCATTCCGCACGGAAGCCCCGTCCAGAAATCCAGGTGTGACGATCTTTCCGCCTTTTCCTCGGAACTGAGCTAACACAGGCTTGCCGTGTTCAAGCCGGAGCAATGCCACTTGGGAGGTGTATGCACCCATGTGACAGTATTCGACAAGAGCTTCTGGAATGCCATCGTTAGTCACATCGGCAGTCTGGACGATGACGATCCATCTTTCTTGCGCGTAGCAAGACTTGAATTCATTTCCCAGGGCTCCCTCGATCCCTGGGATCATGGCTTCCCAATCAACTGTCTGCGGCTTCGAGTCTGGTTTTTGCTGGGCGGGCGCGCTAAAGACAAAAGGATCAACGAGCAACAATATGACGATGAAAGCCCGTGAAAGTGCTCGAGTAAGAGGGTTCATTTTGGATGCTAATTTGAAATCCTTATGGTTGAAGCGTGGCATGAATCGTGCTCCGAATCCACTCTGAGACGGTTTGATTGCTCGTTTTGGTTGCTGCTGCCATCGCCTCAGATTATCAGCGGTGAAGCGGACGGGGACGATCCGCCCCTTGGCTTCGCCTGTGGGCATCTTCGGACGACTTACTTTCCTACAGGACGAATACACGAAGGTACATTGCCCCCGGGAAAGCTCACAGTTGTGCTTCCCTTCCCGGTTACAATCGGGACATGCGCTGGGGGATGTTCATCCTGATCGCCTTGGGATTGGCTGCGGCAGCCTTCTGCAGCGACCAGCCATCAAATCTGCCCCTCGTGCCTTGTTCTGAAGGTTCGCCCGGAGCTGCCTCCTGCAATCCATCGAAGAAAGAATTAAAAGAAGCCACCGAGGCTTTCAGCCGGGGCCTTCGCCTGCAAAAGGAAAAACATCTTGATCAGGCCTTCGATCAGTTCGATACGGCGGCGCGGCTGGCTCCGAAAGACACCGATTATGTGACCGCGCGCGAAATGACCCGGCAGCAAGTCGTGTTCGATCACCTGCAGCGCGGCAACGCGGAGATGCTCAAGAACCGCCAGATAGAAGCTCTGGCCGAATTCCGCACCGCTTTACATCTGGATCCGCAAAATGAATTTGCCCAGCAGCGTCTGCAGGACGCGATGGGGGAATGGGCGCCGAAAACCACCGGCGCGCCGCAGGTTGTGGCCGACGCAGAAGAAATTCGGGTGGCTCCCAATCCGGTTCAAGCCGATTTCCATTATCGTGGCGACGGCCGCGGCCTTCTCACGCAGGTAGCTGCGGCGTTCGGCGTGACCGCCATCTTCGACGAGTCGGTGGTTTCTCGCGGGGTCCGTGTCGACCTCGGCGAGGCGGACTTTTACACCGCCATGGCCGTGGCCTGCCAGATGACGCACACCTTCTGGACGCCGCTCGACGGCGACCAGATTTTACTGGCAGCCGAATCAGCGCAAAACCACCGTCAGTTTGATCGCATGGCCCTGCGCACCTTCTACCTGCCAGGGATCGCTTCTCCTCAGGAACTGAGCGACGTGGTCAACCTGCTGCGCAATCTTTTTGAAATCCGCCTGGTGACTCCACAGCCCCAAACCAGCACCATCATTGTCCGCGCTCCCAGAAATATCCTGGACGCCGCCACGCGGGTGCTCGAAGCCTTCGGCGATTTCCGTCCCCAGGTCATGTTGGACGTGCATGTGTATGAAATTACCAACAGCCTGACTCGCAACATGGGATTGCAAATTCCCAATAACTTCAAATTGTTCAATATTCCCGTGGGCGCATTGGCCGCGCTCGGGGGCCAGAACATCCAGGCTCTGATCAACCAGCTCATATCCGGCGGCGGCATCAACCAAGCCAACTCCACAGCGCTTTCCGCGCTTCTGGCCCAACTCCAGGGACAGCAGAGCTCGATCTTCAGCCAGCCTCTGGCCACATTTGGTGGTGGATTGACGCTCAGCGGACTGAGTCTGGGGACGGCAGGCGCTCAGTTGTCATTGAACGAAAGCAACGTGAAAACGCTGGAGCATGCCACGCTGCGCGTGAGCCAGGGCAACGATGCGAAGCTGCTCGTGGGCTCGCGCTACCCCATCCTGAATGCCAGCTTTGCGCCGGTTTTCAATAGCGCAGCGATTTCAGCGGTGATCCAGAACAACAGTTTCCAGTCCCCTTTTCCATCATTCAACTACGAAGATATTGGGCTGTCGATCAAGGCCAAGCCGTTGGTAAGCGGGAGTTCGGACGTCGGCCTGCAACTGGAAGTACAGTTCCGCACCCTGACGGGACAGTCACTAAACGGTGTCCCGGTGATTTCGAACCGCGAATACAAGGGCAGCATCAACCTGATGGACGGAGAACCAGCCGTGGTCGCAGGTTCGGTTTCACGCAACGAGCAGCGCAACCTGACCGGAATCCCCGGACTCGGAGCCGTCCCGGGATTGAATCAGGTGATGACCAGCAACAGCAAGCAGGTAGATGAGGACGAACTGCTCATCGTGATCACGCCGCGTGTTGTCAACCGCGAACAGAGTCAGAACGCAGAAGTTTGGGTGAGACAGTAGAAAATCAGTTGTCAGTGATTTTAACGGCAACTGGCAACTGGTTTCTTCCTACTTCCCTTCCTTCGCCGCAAACTCCGTCAGTCCCTTCAACACTTCGTAAGGAAGCCCGCCGACGTTGCTGATCTTTCTTCCATTGATAAACAACGTTGGCGTTCCGTTCACTTCGAGCGACGCGCCCAGCGCAACGGAGCGTTGCACCCGTCCGACGGTCTCGGGCTTGGCGGCGCAGGCGGCGGTGTCAGCGCCCTTCACGCCCGTCTGGTCGGCGAGCGCGGTCAGTTTCTCATCGGCATTGGCCGCAGTAATTTCCTTCTGCGCGTCGTACACGCCCTTGAGAAATTTCCAGAAGGAGTCGTTCGAGCTCTGCCCTATGCAATCCGCATAAGCCGCCGCCTTGGCGGCCCAGTCATGCGAGGGCAGCGGAAAATTCTCGAATACCAGGCGAGCGTTTTTCTCTTCCGCCATCAACTTGTCAACGGTGGGTTGCGCGTCCTTGCAATGCGGGCATTGCAGGTCGCTGAACTCAACCACGGTCACGGCAGCGTCAACCGGGCCGCGTGAGGGGCCATCGGCTTTCTTGGCCAGTTCCTCGCGCGCTGTATCGAAAGGGCGCGTCCCGAAAGGAATGATATCGCCGATCAGCGCGTGCTTGCCGTCGGAGGTCACGTATAGCCGGCTATTCTGCTGCCCCTGAGCGTTGCTCACGACGACCATGACTTCCGCGATCCCTTGCGCCTCAGCGGGCCTGATCGAAACCACCTTCCACGACACTGACGAGTCATAGCCAAACATCTGCTTCATGAAGGCATTGACCGTTTCTTCCGAAGGCAGCCTGGTGCTGAAGGTGGGCACGGGAGGGCTGGATTCCTTCGGTTTGGGCGATGTCTTGTCCTGTGCAACTACAAACGACACCAGCAGGAGGACAAACCAGCAGCAGAACGCAAAACGACGCATGAAGTCCTTTCCAGAAATCAATTCTGTAACCTACCGTTCGGCACGCTCTACCACGCGCCGCTTTTGGCGGCGATGGGAAAGCGGCGGCCCGAGCCAAAGGCTTTCGGCGAAATTTTCAGTCCTGGCGCAGCCTGCTGGCGCTTGTATTCTGCACCATCCACCATCTGCATCACCCTGTGCACCAGCGCCAAATCATAGCCGTGCTCGGAGACAATCTGCTCCGCAGTGTGCGAGTCTTCGACATATTCTTCAAGGATCGTATCCAGAATCTCGTAGGGTGGAAGCGAGTCAATGTCCTTCTGATCGGGGCGCAATTCGGCTGATGGCGGTTTTTCCAGAGTGGCCTGCGGGATCACCGGCTGGCGCGAATTTATATAGCGGCTCAGGCGATAGACCAGCGTCTTGGGCACGTCGGAGATCACCGCCAGCCCGCCCACCATGTCGCCGTACAGCGTGCAGTAGCCCACCCCCAATTCGCTCTTGTTTCCAGTGCTAAGAACGATCGCTCCAAACTTGTTCGAGAGAGCCATGAGCAATGCGCCTCGGGTCCGGGCCTGGATGTTCTCTTCCGTCGCATCTTCTTTGCATCCGGCGAAGACTTTTTGCAGAGCTTTTCGGTAGCTCTCGAAAATTTCGGTGATGCAGAGCAGCTCAAATCGAATACCGAGGCTTTGGGCGAGCGAACGCGCGTCCTCAATCGAGCCCGATGACGAGTACGGTCCCGGCATGCCAACGCCGATAACGTTTTCAGGCCCTAATGCCTCGGCGGCGATGCAAGCCGTCAGAGCTGAATCGATGCCTCCACTCAATCCAATGATCACCTGCCGGAACCCGCATTTACGAACGTAATCGCGTGTGCCTAAAACCAGGGCCGCGTAGGCGCTCGCTTCTTCTCCCTGGATCTGCTCGTGCTTCTCTCCGCTGAGACGATCGGAGTCGAAGAAGATCAGGTCTTCCTCGAACGACTTCCCTTGTGCGATAACCTCGCCGGCGGAATTCAGCACCAGACTGGAGCCATCGAAGACCAGGCTGTCGTTGCCCCCGACTTGGTTCACCAGCACCACCGGCACTTTGTCCTGACGTGCGATGGTGGCCAGCATTTCGCGGCGAAATTCACGCTTGCCCAACCAAAACGGAGAAGCGGAAATATTGAGCACGAAGTTACCGCCCGCCTGAACCAACGCTTCGACGGGATCAGCGGCGTAGAGACGCTTGTGCCAGAAGTGCTTGTCGTTCCATGCGTCTTCGCAGATGGTCAGCGCCATCTGCTTGCCGCAAAAAGGAAATAGCGACTGGCTCTTGGCGGGGGCAAAATTGCGCATCTCGTCGAAGACGTCGTAGGTGGGCAGCAGCATCTTGGACTGCACGAAGGCAATGCCGCCATCTCTAAGCAGCGCCGCCGAATTCATGACCGATTTGCCAGTTTCGGCCTCGGCAGCGGTCACGAGTCCACAGATTACCGCGATGCCACGGGTCTCGGCGGCAATTCGTTCCGCCGACTTCCGATTGCGCACCACAAACGAAGGTCGCTCGACGAGGTCGCGCGGCGGGTAGCCACAGACTGACAGCTCAGGAAACAGAATCAAACCCGCGCCAGCCGCCCGCGCCTGACCCGCAAAGTTGATCATCTTGGCGGCGTTGCCGGAGAAGTCTCCCACTGTGGGATTGATTTGTCCCAGCGCGATCTTCACGCTTCCAGTGTAAAGCGGGAGCGCGCAGGAACCAAGTCAGGCGTAACGCAGGCCTTTCAGTAGCGCCGCCGTCCCGGCGCTACTCTGCAGTTTCCTCGTCGTCTTGGCCGGTCTACTCTTTGATTCCGACCCAGCTTAGCGCCGCCTTCCGGTCAGCAAACGCCTGCATGCTTACCGCCTTGCCATTGCGGAATGTGTAGACGTCCGCCAGGCGTACGTCCTGCCACTCGTTGCTGTCCTTGGGCCGGACGCGCGCGTGAACAAACACAACGATACGGTCGCCGGCAGGGATGAAACGCTCTGGCTCGCTGATGACTTCGGCCCAAGCGGCTCGCGACTGCGTCAGATAAGTTGTCGCCCCGGCATGCCCGTGGTAAGTGCCGCCACCGGGAAAATCTGCAGGCTCCGTCCATTCGATCTGTGGGTCGAACGGCCTTACTGCCGCCGCAATATCGCCGCGGTTGAATGCGGCGTAGGCTTCACGGAGGAGGCGAATGGCGTGTTCCTGCTCTGTGGAGGCTTCCATCCGAGTCTCCCTTCGCGACCGGTCGCGGCAGGCCGCATTCAGGCACAAAACCGCAATGGCGATGATAGCTGGAAATCTTTTCATGCCGACGAAGTAGAGCGCCGACGCTTAATCACAGCTTGATCAGCCGAGTCGGAAGTCGGGAACATACCGCATTTCAGAACGCCGATTTCAGGTTCGATGCAAGAGGGCCAAAACCTGATCTTTAACTTTGAAATCTGAAATCACAAATCTGAAATCATCCACGCCATTCCACGACTACCTCAGTTCGGCGGGGCCGGTGGTCCATCCTGCCCCAGTGGATCTGGTGGCGGCCGCGGCGCAGGGGCTCTACCGCCCGCCGCAGGTGAGGCAGGATCGGCATCCTCCCCGGGACGGCGCAGCGAAGGCGCATTCGGCGGACGAACCTGAGGCTCGGTTGAACCTTTGGCCACGGTAGGTTGCTCAAGCTCCACTTCTTTTTCGGAGCGCACGATCTTTTGGCCATCCACTTTCATGATCTCCAGGCGCACCACCTCGTCACCCGCCAGTCGCACGAAGTCCACATCCTGAGGCGGCTCGCCGTAGATCCACTCTTCGTACTCGGCTTCGCCATCCTTTTCGCGAATCTTTTTCGGCGGCCGGCCCTTGGCTGCCATCACCATGTCACGATTCATGCCGACCAGAACCTGGTGCCCCTTGATGGCGTCCCTGACCTTGGGCGGAAGTGTGTCGAGGTAGGCTTCCACGGCGGACTTGGCATTGAAGTCAAATACCGGGCGAAGCAAATCTTTCAACTGTTGCGGATCCAGTTCGGGCACGTAGCCACTGAAGACCAGGTCAACATAGGAACCGCGAGGATTGGCATTCGGGTCGCTGGGCGCGATCGAAGTCATGCCTCCACCGCCGCCAAACTGGATGTGCTGGTACCATTTCTGCCTCTTAACCGCGCCTCCGTTAATCTCAAAATGAATGCGGTCGTTCTTGACCAAGATCTGGCTGATCCGGGCCTGGTCGCCCGGCTTGACGGCGGGACCCCACATGGCGAGCATGCGTTGCAGTTCCTCCCCGCTGGGGGTGACTTGCCCTTGCTTCAGAGTCAACCCTGTTTTTCCCATGGGAAAGGGGGAGCGGATATAGACCAGCTCGGAATTGAAGGCACGGATCAGGTCCATGCGAGTTTGCTTGGAAATATGCGGAGTCGTTTTCTGAGCGTCGGCACTAACCACGATCACGCAGAAAAGTGCGGCGAACAGCAAAGCTGGAACGTAACGTGGGTACATACGACACCCCGAAATAGCACGAAAGAGCCAGTAAACATGCACCTTCGGACCTTGACTGTGTTATCTGGTGTGTTACTCTGCATCATGCTGAAACGTAAATCCATCGTCATAGTCTACACCCGGCACTCCGGCTCTTGTAAACACCGGAACGAGAGCTTTGCGCGCTGCGATTGCTCCAAGTGGCTGCGGTGGTCGCGGGACAACAAGCAGACACGCATACCGGCCAACACTCGCTCCTGGTCCCAAGCCGAACAGAAGGCCGAAGAGCAGCAATGCCGGTTAGATGCCGGAGAGTCGTCAGTGGTGACTTCGGCCACAGCACAACCCACCATCACGGATCTGGCCACAACCTTCCTGATGAAGAAGCACTCGGACGGCATCACCCTCCAGACGGAACGCAAGGTGCGTTACCACGTCAAGTGCTTCGTTGAGTTCATGTCCGCGCGGTCCAAGTTCTATCCGCCTGACGTCACCCCAACGGATGTAATCGAGTTCCGCGCGTCGTGGTCCTCGTGGAAGTCTTCCGTAACACGTCAGAGAGCACAGTTGAACGTCCGAGGCTTCGTTCGCTTCATTGGCCGCACGGATCTGCTTGAGCAGTTCTCAAGGATCAAGGACTCGAAGGAGGACAAGGCGCGACTGGCCCCGAAACCGTTCACCGAGGCAGAACTAGGAAAGCTGCTGGCCCAAGTGCCTAAGACGTTCGATGCCGTCAAGGCTAAGCGCATTACGGCGTTCATCCACTGCCAAGTTGCGACGGGGTTAGCTATCCGTGACACGATGCAGCTTGAGCGGGCCAGCTTGGCGGATGGATGGCTGAGGATCAACCGGCAGAAGACCGGCAAGGCTGTGAATCAGCGGTTAGATCCGGCCATGATGGCAGAACTGCTCTCGGTGATGAACGGCAACCCCAAGTACGTGTTCTGGAACGGAACCTCGATGCCGGAGAGCGCAACGACTACGTGGCAGTCCGACTTACGCCAACTGATGACGGACGCCGGAGTTTACATCCGAGGCAATCTCTCGCATCGGTTCAGAGACACCGCGGTGGACTTCTGGCTAGGCGCGGGGTGCTCCATGACGGAGATTGCCGCGCTGCTCGGTGACTCGGTGGCGATTGTTGAGAAGCATTATGCGGACATGGCGTCTAAGCGAATGGAAGACCGGCTCGCGAAACTGCCGGTGAGGACGTGGAAGGCCGAACTTCGGTAACAAGCACTTCGGTGGCATATCGCGGGATGGCATGGTGCGGTAAGTTTAGCAAGCGGAGACGATCTCAGTGACGCAAGTAAATCGTGGCGACGTGGAAGGCTTGGTCGAGGCGAAATTACACGCGAAGGGTCCGGCAACAGCCAAACAGTTGGCTGAGTGGCTCGAATGCGAAGTAAGAGATGTCGTGGTCGCTTTGGGCCGCCTAATAAACGCGGGAGTGGTCAACCCGCAGATGCGGACAGTAGGGCGCCATAAAAACGCAGAATTGTTCTGGATGATCAAGAAACCGGTGGGTGAACCGTGAAGCAGCCGATCTCAAAGTGTACGAGTCGCCCCGACTGCGGTTGCATGATGTGTGTGGGCATACGCTTCGAGATTACCACCGGTAGGACGGAGAAGGATGTCCTCGAGGAAATCGCGAACGAGTGGATGTTTGAGTTTGCCCGGTCAAGGGATCGCGAGATGGATGCAGAGGCAAGAGCGGCAGGGGCGTTTGGGAAATTTCCGGGTGATCTGGTGATGGAGTCCCCTGCAACTTAGACGATTCGCCCGAGGTGTTACGCCCGCGATGGAAGCGGGTTTAACAGATCCATGTTTGGAACATTAAGGAGCTGGTGGCGTAGTCTCGGCTGCTGGACTTTTGCGGGCCTTCAATTTCGCTGGCATTACGTACACGTGATGCAGATACTCACGTGTGAATTCTATTGTGTCGGCAGAATCCTGCTGTGTTACGTCCGCGAGCCCATCTTTATCGGGATGCGCTCCATCGTTTCCAGTAAGCCTGACCTCATGCGCAAAATCTTTCAAAGGTTCAGTGATTTTTCCTGCCTTGAAAAGATCATCTATCTGGTCAATAAGCTTGCTACCTTTTGCCTTCAGGGCAATAGCACTGGACTGAATAGCCCGCCTGCACATCACTACGGAAGCTTTGTATGCTCTTATCCACTCGCAGCGGAGTGCCTCCCTGAAATCTTCAGCTATTTCCGACGGAATATTTTGGTCAACGGCATCATTCGGACTGCCTAAAGGAAAAACGCTTTCCAGTACAGCTATTCCCTGTAGACTCTGCTTTGAACCGACCACTAGGACGAACCGTTTACACGACTCGCACTGCGCCGCACTCACGATCTTATGGGGCCTCTGTGTCCCGCCGCTTGCCTCTATGTGTGTTGCAACAGGACGGAAATAAGACCTGGAAGAACAATGGGGGCAAAGTCCGCTCGCCCCAACCGTGGCGTGCTGTGGCGGAAAATTGACGATTTGCATCGGGCCATTGTAGGCGCAGAGGTAAAATAGGGCTAGCGCTCCCGTTCGGTGTCCTGAACAGGAGCGTTAGCGGGTTAGGGTTGAGGGGTTAGCTGTCGAACTTCGATGAGCCGGTAGCTTCTGCGGCGGATGCGGCGGCTTCCTGATCGGCCCTACTCTTCGCGAGTAGCTGTGTTGGCGTGTACGTGCCGTCCTTCACATCTTCGGGCGCGGGGATGATCAGATCCTTTACAACGGTGGTGATGTCCATTTTGTTCTTTGTCCTCTCAGCAGGGATAGAACCTGCGGATTTGATTCCGAAAAGTTAAGCCCACGGATCCTTCTCCGGCTCACGGTTCAAGGCGTTGAACTCGTCCAGCGGCATCGAGAACGGATCGACGGTCTCTTCGCGAGTGGTTAGGTTCGCTAAAGTCGGTGGTGGCTGCGATGCCATCCAGGCAGTGAGCGCGTCGGCGTTTTCCGGGTTTGGCTCCGGCACCGGAGGGACATCCACGCCCAAGGCACGCAACGATTCGATTGAGGCGGCGTGTTGTTGGATGTTTGCTTGGTCGTAGCGTGGTCGCAGGGCTCCGTTTGCCTGCAAGGTTTTCCAAGCTAGATCGAGATTGCCGAACGCAAGGGAAAGACCGCGGGAGTTGCACCATTGGGAAATTGCAAGGCCGGCTTCCGGGTTGGCCGGTACGGTTTGATTCCTTTCCAACCACGGCGCCATCGAGACGAGCTGGGCAATAGCTTCTTTTTTCTGGGCTGCTTCCTGGGCTTCCAAAGCCGACAACTGTTCCATCTCCCGCTGCGAAAGATGCGAGAACGGATTAGCTGTGGTTTCGAGAGGCTTGGCCTCTAGCTCCGCGACGTCCTGCCGGCGCCGAATCTCTTGGAAAAGTAGCTCGGAGTCTGCTCGGCTTTTTGCGAGTTGCCGGATATCTTCGGCCGACTTGAAATTCTTTGGTTCGGCTGCCTTGCTTTGCTCGGCTACGTACCGGGCATCAGCGAAGTGTTTGTCGAAGGCTGCTTGGACTCGGGCTTGCTGTTGTTTGAAGGCATCATCTTGGAAGGACATTGGGACCTTTTTAGTTTCGCCCTGGCTTATCGTCCTGGGCTGGACGGGATTTTGGAGCGGGTTGAAAGTCTGGTTGGAAGCGGGGACTAGCGTACGTTTCTACGATTTTTCCTCCCCACGTCTCCGTGAGGACGATTGACCGGTTTGGTTTGCGGTGGGGTGGATGGGGCTGTTTCATTGGGCTCCTGTGGGACTGTGGGAATTTTGTGGAAGACGCCGCCACACTGTTCGCACCAGTGGTGGCCGGCGCGCTTGGGAGTGTGCGGGATGGAGAGGGCGGTCAGCGGGACACCAAACAAGGCGTTCATTCGGCACCGTCCGAGAAGTCACTTCCGCAGCCTTCGTAGTCGGCAAGCCTCTCCTCGAGGGCAGCCTCGGCTTCACGCAATTCCCGGATCTGAGAATCTACAGATATCCAGCGGGAGTCTGAGAGGAGCATTTGCAGGACGGTCGGCACCTTAGCGCCGAGGAAGATCTGTCCAGGTTTCGTGTTAGTAATCGGATTCATTTGGCTCCTCGTCCTGAACGGCTTTCAGCTTGGCCGCGGCTTCCCAGCGCATGCGGTTCGTGATCAGCCCACCGGATTCGGTCCAGACGCCATCGTCGGGACGTTCTGGGAGCGGATTCTCCAATCTGTATTGGCCCCAGGCTTCCGCGGCTTCCACTGGGTTGACGTCGGTTCTCCCATGCGGATCTCCCACGGCGTTTGTTATCCGAGGATCCTCGGGGATGAGGATGGCCTGGACTGCCAGGGCTGCGGCCTGTTCGGCAAGGTGGGTGGCGAGCTTAGTCTTGAAGTCCGGACCGGAGTGGGGGCATTTGCCGACGGGGTAGCCGCAGACGGGGCAACGCTTGTCGGCGGCTTTTGTGGCTTCCGCCTCGGCCTTGCCCTCGGGAGATGCCAGCCACGCCTCGTGCTTGATTCGGGCGACCTCCTGAGCCTTGGCAGCGGCTTCTCGGGCTCTGGCGGCGTCCTGGGCGTCCTTTTTGGCCTTGGCGGCTTCGCCGGCACGAGCTACAGCCTCGCGGGCTAGGGTTTCGGTGTATTCCCGGCCATAGGCGTATCGCGTGTTTCGGTTCTTGATTCCGGCTTTGTTCGCTGCTGCTCGGTGGTCTAGTCCTGCTATTCGGTGCTTGGTGTAGCGGTCTT